>Ga0315312_1000794_pt1 | contig 30394 bp, 31 predicted proteins | sample TDP7_MG_FD_203629 | JGI IMG/M metagenome (GOLD analysis project Ga0315312, IMG submission 203629) | Freshwater sediment microbial communities from Lake Towuti, South Sulawesi, Indonesia - TDP7 | ecosystem: Environmental > Aquatic > Freshwater > Lake > Sediment | place: Indonesia: South Sulawesi... | reverse complement strand
CCGCAGTTTGTGCAGAAGACTCCCTCAAGCGTCCATGCCAGTCTTTCCGACCCACACTCGCAGGCTGCTCGCTCAAACTCGAGATCGGCTCTTGATATTCTGACAACTCGTTTGAGGAACTTCTCCCGATAGTATCGTCTGCGTTTCCACATCAGATAGCATTCGTGGGAGCAGACGCGGCGCGGTCTGCCGAACGTGTAGGGTATTTCCTTCCCGCAGACCACGCAGACTCTCTCGGCCATTGGTGACCTCTCGTTTGTTCAGTTCGACTTGCCCGGCTACAATGACAGGTATGTCTTAAGCCTATTCAAGCGCTCGCGTGAGGTCCGGTGGACGCTTGGTTTCGGACAAGGTGTTAGCTCAGCGCTCATGCCACGCTGTCCGATCGCAACATCTTCAGTCATCTCTAGTTTAGGGTCAAGAAATCCCACATGAACCAATACATCCTTGCGGGAGGTTTGGATGGAGAGCAGACAGGATCGTTGAAAGCGCCTGACCCAGCCATGGGTTGGAGGGTTAGGGAAAGATTCCAGAGAACGACATTTATGCGTGGCAAGCATCCGGTCCTGTAGCCCGGGTTGCCGAGCCAGGTACGGCGACAGAGCCTGCGCGCCTCGGTGCGCTGGGCGTTGAACCTCGAGATCGCAAAGAATCGGACCAAGCAAGCTGTTGGTCCTTTGGGCCGCGTGGGTTCAAATCCCACCCCGGGCGCTTTCGCAATCGTTGAACGCCCGTCCGTGAATTTGCCGCCGAACACCAAACTCCCGCGTGTTGGGCTGGCCTTGCGGTTGCTATAGGATCAGTTTTCCGAATGAGATTAGATCCTTCATCGTTACGATACCGACAAGCGTGTCGTCTTTGTCGACTATCGGCAGATGGCGTATATTGTTTCGCCTCATGAGCGCGTAGGCTTCTTCTACGCGTGCCTCCGGACTGCAGGTCACAGGAGGGCTCTTCATGATATCCTTCACGAGTGTGCGGTTCGGGTCGTGCCCAGACGCCGCGCACATTACCAAGTCGCCTTCGGTGAGTATTCCGACAACTTTCTCTTGCTCCACTACGACCACGCAACCGATCTTCCTCTCAAGCATCGTCTTAGCCGCCGCGACCAGAGCATCATCAGGCTTCGCTGTGGCGACCTGCTTGTTCATGATCTCCTGGATCTGATCGAGAATTCTCGGGAACATCTTCCTACCGCCAGGCTGGGAGTTGAACGTCAGATCATAAATGCGTTACCCATGCGACTGTCGGAGGAGGCCGCCGGATTCAAGAAGGTCCTGTGATCTACCGGACCCGCAGGATTTTCTCTTCCAGATAGTCCTCTGCATCCATCGCTGCACGGCATCCGTCTCCCGCGGCGGTTATCGCCTGTCTGTAGTGGAAGTCATGCACGTCCCCTGCAGCGAAGACTCCTTCAACGGTCGTGGCGGTTCCTTTTCCTACGACGACGTACCCTTTCTGATCCAGCTCGATCTGGTTCTGGAATATCGCGGTGTTGGGCTGGTGGCCTATCGCGATGAAGACGCCGTCGCACTTGAGCACGTCCTGCTTGCCCGTCTTGACGTTTCTGACTCGAACGCCGTCGACTTTCTGCTTACCTAGAACCTCCTCGACAACCGAGTCCCAAACAAACGAGATCTTCGGGTTCTTGAAGGCCCGGTCCTGCAGGATCTTGCTGGCACGAAGCTGGTCACGCCGGTGAACTATCGTTGCATGTTTCACGAACTTCGTCAGAAAGATCGTGTCTTCAATAGCTACGTCGCCGCCTCCGACCGTGACCGTGTCTTTGCCTCGGAAGAAGAACCCGTCGCAAGTGGCGCAGCTGGATACGCCTCGGCCCCGGAGACGTGTTTCAGACTCAAGCCCAAGCCATTTCGCCGACGCGCCTGTTGCGATGATCACCGCATTCGACTCGTATGTCGCGCTCGCAGTACTGACCTTGAAAGGGCGCGTCTTGAAGTCCACGCCTGTCGCCTCCTCTTGTACGAACTCTGCGCCAAACCGCTCCGCCTGCTTCCTCATACGTTGGATGAGATCTGGGCCGAGGATTGGCTCTTCGAAACCTGGAAAGTTCTCCACATCGGTGGTCAGCATGAGCTGGCCGCCGGGTACGGCCCCAGCGATGACCAGCGTCTTCAGCAGCGCGCGGCCACAGTAGACGCCAGCAGTTAGCCCGGCTGGACCGGAACCGATCACGATGACGTCATAGACCACTGCGCCCACCCAGATCCTACTTCGGGTGGACTTCACGAAAATAGGTTTTCATATCCGGCCAAACCCGAAGCCTCTTGCTCGGCGGAGCGGATTCCGCATTCCCTAAGGCTGTATCCCACATCTGTTCATTGCGAGCCGAGTAGCGTACTTGTGAAGATCAAATGACATCTACTTGGGGTCTTGCAGTTCTGAGGCGCTCCCAGAGTCCAGCAGCAGCTTCCTGGGCCTTCCGCTGAGCGATCTTCTCCTCTGCTGTGAGGACTGTTCGATCCCTCATGACAATCCTTCCATCCACAATCGTCGTCCTGACATCGTCTCCGTCTATGGAGTTGATCAGGTGTCCGACAACGCTGTCTGAGTTGAGCGGAGTGGGAAGAACATCAGGCTTGATTACGATCAGGTCCGCTTTCTTTCCAACCTCGATCGAGCCCAGTTCTTTGGCTAACCCATAGAGTTCAGCGCCTGTGATCGTCGCCATCTCGAGGACGCTGTACGCGTCGATTGCGTTCGGGTCTCTAGACATGACTCGGTGGATCAAGTACGCCGCGCGAATGTTTTCGAAGCCGTCGAAGATGTAGCCGTCGTTGCCCAGTCCCACAGGTATTCCTCTTCTAAGCATGTCTCGGACGGGGGCAGTTCCAACGGCGTTGAGCATGTTACTCATGGGATTGTGAGCGACCTTAGCGCCCGACACGGCGACAATGTCCAACTCGCTACCGTTGACGTGCACACAATGAGCAAGAACAACATCCGGAGCCAAGAGCCCTACATCGCGGAGCCTCTCAACGGTACGTTTCCCATACCGCACCATGTTGTGTTGAAGATCGCCGAGACCCTCCGAGGTATGAATAGTCACGGGAACAGCGAGTTCGCTGGCAAGTCCACGCACCGACTGGATCAGCTCGTCGGTGACCGTGAAAGATGCGTGCAGACTAAAGAGCGGCTTGACTTTCGATCCTTGCTCCTTTCCTATTCTTCGGGCAAAGCGCACATTCTCTTGGACGCCTCTCTCTCCTTCCTGTCTGGAATGTCTCTCCGTAGCCTCGAAGGCGATGAGGCCGCGAATTCCAACTTCATCCACAGCTTTGGCGATCATGTCTAGTACGCCGTCGATTGAATTCGGCCCCGAGTAGGTATCTGCAAACGTCGTTGTGCCCGTCTTCAGGAACTCAAGGCATCCGACGAGCGCGCTCGCGTACGCATCGTCAAGAGTAAGGCTCTCGTCAACGGGCCACCAGATCCGCTGAAGGATCTGCGTGAAATCAGACGGCGGGGCAATGTCCAGCGTTGCTCCTCGCAGGAGCATACCGTAGAGATGAGTGTGACTGCAGATCAGGCCAGGCATCACGATGCCCCCGGACGCGTCGATGACCTCTTCAGCTTTCCAGTCTCTCATGATATCGCTGGTCTTTCCGATCGCCCTGAACTTCCCGTCCTCGATGAATATGGAGTGATCAGAGAGTATTCTGCGGTGCGGGTCCATGGTGACGATTATGCCGCCCTTCATCAGAACAGATGTCATGCTGGGATCCTGGGAACTAGTCTGAGAGGTCATGCTAAAGATCTTAACCTTAACAAGCGTAAACACGCACCTGTAACAATCAGGCGCACCACCTCATCCTAGTTCATGTGGGTAGGACCCCAGTTGGTAGGCTGACATGTCGTCTCTTCTCATCAGGAACGGCACAGCCGTTCTAGAGGACAGGACCATTCGAGCCGACATCCTGACCGAGGACGGAAAGATCACAAGAATAGCCAAGAAGATTAGCGCAAGAACGGACGAGGTCCTAGATGCCCGGGGAAAGTTCGTACTTCCCGGCGTTGTAGACGTTCACGCCCACATAGGCGACCCCCAGTTCACCCGAAGAGAAGACTTCACAACCGGAACGCGAGCTGCGGCTGCCGGCGGAGTCACTACCGTCGTGGACATGGTGCTGAAGACGCCGGTGGACAACCCCGAGGCGGCAAAGGAAAAGATCAACAGAGGGGCTCGCCAGGGGCTCGTGGATTTCTCTCTTCACGCAGGGATGATGAACTCAGCAAACATAGGAAATGTGGAAGCCCTAACCCAACTTGGCATCTTCTCCTTCAAGGCTTTCATGTGCGCACCCTACTACGTTGATCGAGCGACACTGCTTGCTCTCATGAAGAGCACCGCCGCTTTGCGGGCCATCACTAACGTTCATGCCGAAGATGAGGAGCTCAGCCAGCATCTGACAGCGGAGCTGAAGAGAGCGCGTCGAGTGGATCCGATCGCGCATAATGAATCGAAGCCCAACGCCGTCGAGGAGAAAGCCATCAAAGAGGCAATCGAGCTTGCGCGCACCGCGCGAAGCAAGCTTCACATTTCACACATGTCGACGAGCCAAGGCGCAAGCCTAGTTGCGGCGGCTAAACGAGAGAAGGTAAACGTCTCCGCTGAGACGTGTCCTCACTACTTGACACTTACGAGAGCGGACGTGCTGAAACTTGGGCCTTACCTCAAGATGAGCCCCCCGCTCAAGACGGAGACTGACGTTCTTGCGCTCTGGCGTGGACTGGCGAAAGGAACAGTCGACATGATCTCGTCCGAGCATGCCCCCGGAGAGGCTGACGAGAAAGAGATTGGGTGGGATAACATCTGGGACGCCTGGGGCGGAATCCCCAGCATAGAAACGATGCTCCCCATTGTGCTCAGCGAAGGCGTCAACAAGAACCGGATCACTCTGCGAAGAGCAGCAGAAGTCCTGTCCGAGAACCCAGCGAAGAGATTCGGGCTGTACCCTAGGAAAGGCCACATAAAGGTAGGCGCTGACGGTGACTTCACGATCGTAGATCTTTCAGCCGAGAAGAAGGTGAAAGCCAGTGACCTGCACTACAAAGTCGGCTGGACTCCGTACGAGGGATGGCTGCTGAAGGGGTGGCCGACGGTGACGATGGTTCGAGGCCAAGTAGTAATGAAGGACGGCCAGGTCATAGCGAAAGAGGGACTTGCACAGTTCGTTCCAATGAAGATGTGAGACTGACGGGAAGATGATATCGCTAGTAGTATTGGCAGCTGGCAAGTCTACAAGGATGAAGGAGAACAAACTGCTTCTCAGAATCAACGGAGAGACGCTGATCCGGCATGTCGTGAAGACTGCAACAAGTTCGAACGCAGATGAGGTCATCGTTGTGGTCGGATACGAGGCCGAGAAGGTCAAACAACAGCTCTTGCGGCTCCAATGCAAACTGATAATGAATGAGAACTACGTGAAAGGACAGAGCGAGAGCGTCAAGACGGGACTAACAGCGGTTTCCAGCAACGCGGAAGCCGTAATGGTTCTTCCAGCTGATGTCGCCCTGATGGACGAGCAGTCGATCAACAAAGTCATAGACGAGTATAGGAGATCGAAGAATCCGATCGTGATCGCTTCACATCAGCATCAGAGCGGGCATCCGATCCTCCTAGACAGAGCGCTCTTTCCTGAAATCTCAGAGATCACTGAAGATACGTTCGGTGTCAAAGCAGTAATCAACCGCCACAGAGCGGAGGTCAAGTATGTCGAAGTCGGTACCGAGAACGCGTTAATTGACATCGACACTCAAGAAGAATTTGACACATATTTCCGGACACGCAGCTCGTCCCATCAAGATCGAAACGACATGTGACTCCTCTGAGCGTATGCTGTGATCCAGCCGCACTTGGTTTAAATTCGGCGTAGTGACTACCGATCTACGGGTTCGGTTTCAATCAATCCGTTAACGGGAGGCGATGAAGACGCGCGAACTCTTCGAAACAATCAGCAAGCTGGCAAGTGAAGGGAAGACCTTCGCTGTCGCCACCATAACCGGCCATACGGGTTCGGTGCCGAGGCGCGTTGCAAAGATGATCATCAAAGCCGACGGCTCCACGGTTGGTACGATCGGCGGAGGATGCGTTGAAACCGAAGTCGTCGGCCACGCTCTCAAGCTACTCAGGGAAGGAGAGAAGGGCGTACACGTCAACAGCTACGACCTCATCGAGGAAGAGTTCGGCGGCGCAGGAATGAGCTGCGGAGGAAAAATCGAAGTCGCAATAGAGATCATAGAACCCACACCCAAGCTCGTCATAATAGGAAGCGGTCATTTAGGACGAGCTCTCAGCAAAGTGGGGAAGATGCTTGACTTCGACATCACCGTACTAGACCCGATGGCGAAGAAGGAGAGCTTCCCTGAAGCGACGCAGGTCGTCAGTGACTTTGTGGAAACAGGCTTTCCAAAGATCAGCGTCGACAAGTCGACCTACATCGTCATACTGACTAGGCACAAAGATGACGTTCCTGCACTGAAATGTTCACTCAAGACAAACGCGGCATACATCGGAATGGTAGCGAGTCGAAGACGCGTTGCGCTCGTCTTCAATCACCTACTGAAGGAAGGCTTCACCGAAGAGCAACTACGGCGGGTCTACTCTCCCGTAGGCCTCGACATTGGAGCCGAAACCCCCGAAGAGATAGCCGTAAGCATACTTGGCGAGATAATCAAGATCAGAAGAATCGGGCGCGAGCACGAGGCGGTCTCGAATAAGATACAATTCCCAGCGGTCAAGACAATCGGCAAATAGGGCGCGACGATCGCTTCCGACCACACCACATCTTTCATAATCCCCTTTTCCGCAACTACCGGCTTGTCAGAATCGGATATGACAGAAATGGCCATCGGGGCATTCGTCGACAAGGAGCGCCAACCCACGATGCGAGAAATACCCGCCTCGATTGGCGCCAAGAGAAAATCGTGGGAGAGGCTAGCTCAATTCATCGCAGAGAACTATCGAATCAAGAGCGACTTCGCGTTCTATGGAAAGAACTACGGATGGGCATTGCGTTTCCGAAAAGGAGGGAAGGCGCTCATGTCCATGTACCCGGGCACGGGAGCCTTCACCGCACAAATTGTACTTGGTTCAGGTCTAGTCGAGGAAGCTTCTAACTTGCAGCTTGGCAAGAATGTGAGGAATGTTCTCGAGAGCGCGCGTGAGTTCCCTGAAGGACGTTGGCTCTTCATACGAATCGAATCAGAACAGGATATTGAAGATGTTGAGCAATTGCTCGTTCTGAAGGCGCGCCCGTTGAAGAGCAAGTGAAAGAATATTGCGCGAGAGGCAAGATGAGCCGATCGCGCCTATTCCTGTCCGTGCATGGGTTGCTGGCGTCGAGGCATGAGTGCAACAAGGCCTGTTGCGAGTCCCGATACTACGGCGAGCGCAAGGAAGATCGTGGGCAGGAGTGAAAGAGTGGATCCGACCATTAGCCCAACTATCATCGGGCCGATAGCGGCACCTCCTAGCACTCCGATTCCCCACACGATCGAGTTCGAGAACGACAACTGCTCTGGCGGAACAGCGTCCGTCACAGCCGAGATGAATACCGGGTAGTTACTGTACGTGAAGAACCCGAAGAGAGCTAGACAGATCGTGGCTACGACCGGATTGGAGAGCGTAAAGAGATAGGACATGAGAGCCAGACTTTGGCCAGCATTGTTCACGACAAGCGCCCCCCTCCGGTGCAAGTCTGAGAAGTGGCCGAAGATAACCTGCCCAGGCACACTCAGGATCATTGAAATCATCATTATCACGCCTACGCCGAAGCTGAAGGAATACTGCTGAACTTGCACAATAAAGACCGAGAGGAAGCTCATTGTGCCTTGACCGAAGGTCGTTCTGAGTACCCCTACCGTCGTCAACACTGCGAGGCTGGTCTTCGCCGACCTGCTCAGAGAGCGGATCTTCCGCGGACGAGTCCCGTAAGGGCCTGATGACTCTGCAGAATTGAACGGCTGGTCCTTTCGCCAGTCATGAGAAGCTTTGTCTCGCGCGCCTTCGAACGGGAAGAGCCCGATGAGTGCAGCCGGAAGTAGCCCCAAAAGGCCCAGCGTGATGACTCCGAAGGGCAGGTCGAGCACGCTGACCAAGATGACGACGAGGCTCGGGTACAACGTCCGCCCCAGGCTGCCCAAAGCGCCATTCAGCCCCAGCGCTTTTCCAATCTTGGAGGCCGGGTAGGCTTCGCTGAGGACAGTCCCGCCGATTGGATGAGCTACACTTGAACCGAAGCCGCCAATAGCTGCGAAAAGGACGAGTCCAGGATAAACGTCCAGAGGTAGCCAAGACCGGACCATGCCCGCTGTGACCGACCAGCCAGTTCCAACAATACCGACGGCCATCATGACGAGACCAACTGCTAGGAGGGCTCTATTGCGTCTGAGCCGGTCCGATAGGTGGCCGACGACTGGGCTTCCTAGAACTGATGTTACGTTCCACATTGCCGCGACGACGCCGAGCTCCGGCGCGGACAACCCGAATATTGTGAGCAGTAGTGGAAAGATCGATAGCGGGACCATCGACACGCCATCATTTACGAAATGAGTCAACGACGTGAGGATGAGCGCTCGTCTCTGGACCGGCGTTTCGTAGAACAAGTCTTCTACACCTAACCTGAGACCTCTGCCTGTTTGGACTCGTTGAATCCGATCAACACCGTGCCCAAGGTGGCGTCATCTGGGCTCCACCCGGCTTTCCGCGCGACCAGGAAGTGCGCTGGAAACGTGATCGCGACCGAGACGACATCTCGAACGCCAGGGAGCCCTTCAAGCTCGGGGAATGGCAATGCTCTGTAAACGAGTCTCAGAGGCTTTCCTCTAGCCCGCATGAGCGCGTCACGGTTGAAGACTAGGCTCTTGCCGAGCAATATGGCCGCTGGATCTCCCGCAAGTTTCTCGGCTCGGCCTGGCTCCCATACCTCCTCACCCACGACGCGTTCTTCGTCACAAACGACTATTATCGGGCCGGGCGGGTGTCTGAGACCCGGGGAATGATGTATTATGACAACGTGCTGTCGGTCAAGGATGTCTCTGATTCCCTCATTCACGATTTCCATTCCTGGTAGCCCTAGGCGAAGGTTTGTTTCTGCCTCAAGTTGCCGAAGTGAGCCTCTCTCCTCATCCGGCAGAACCCAGCAGGCTACGACTCCAGGCGTCTCCCTTAGCCGTTTGACGACAGTCTCGACCGCGTCCATGGCACAGTCTTCTCAGTCTGGGCTAACCAATTCTGTAACGGGGATGATCTTTCGGGATCTGGATCTTCTTCTCCATCGGGATCTGACTGTACGCTGCATCAACCATTGCCACCGCGGGAAACACCACTTTCGCATCGCCGATCGGCCCGTAGAGAACGAAATCGGCGCCGACGGCTGCGGTTGCAGCGCTCACTGAAGCTAGGCATGGTTTGACGGCTTGCTCTCCCATCTTCGTCCTCAATCCCCTCCAGAGAGCAACCGCGTTGTGGGCGCCGCATCCGACGGGGAACCCCATCTCATCCTTCAGTTCAAACAATGCTCGGAAAGCTTGGCCTAGCGTGGGAAGGTCAAGGACGCAGGTGTCGATGAGCGGTTTCGTGATTCCGAAGTCCTGCTTCTTGTTTACGAGCTCTCTGATGGCGGAGACCCGACCGGCCGAGCTAAAGTCCTTCATGTTGTATGCAAGAAGAACTGCGCTGTCGACACCGGACGACTGGACCGCCGTCAGCTCGTCTGATTTGGTGCTCGGATTGATCGAGTTGTAGACCACGCGATCGAGAATTCCCTGCTCTTTCGCATATGAGAGACCAGCTGCCCTGATCTCAGCCGAAGGGCTATCAATCATGATAGGCGCCTTCGTGCGGTCTCCGACGAACTCGAGATGTCTCTTCATGGCGGGAACGCTTGCGCCCACTACATCTACCATGCATGGGTTCCCGGTTCTGTCAGACATCTCGTCCTGAGTCTTCACAAGCTTCTCGGCGGTCTCCTCATCAAAGGTGCCAGCGTTCTCATCTCTCACAAGCTTCTCGCCGTGATAGAAGATTGTCCCGACTAGCACAACAGGCCTCTGGCCTGGAACGCCCCCGACGTTGACGCCTCCTATCTGGAAGATCTTCTGTTCAGCCTTGAAATTCCACAACTCTTGCGGGCATCTCTGATTGGAACGTTGGTTGCCCTACGGACGGAGGTGTTCGATAAAGCAGTTGCTGAGTGTCTACCGAATGATTTCGGAAGAGTCGCAAGAATAGATTTCACGTCTTCAGGGAACCGGAATGAGAGTTCAGAACTTAGGAAGAACGCTGTAAGGACTACCCCACTCGTGAAGAAAGTCGGCCGTTTTCAGAAGGATGAATGTGTTCAGTTCTTCCGCCTATTCCGACGCGCCACGATGACTGTGAATGCTGCGACTACGAGCAGGGCTAGATAGGGTGCAAGAATCGAGAGGCCGCTGACGGGGATAAGTACGCGGCCTACAGGTGCCGGATTCTCCAAGCCTGAGCGCGGGTTTGCTTTGGAACGCGATCTTCGTCAGCAGTCGACGTAGAGCCATGCGGAAAAGGGCAAGTCATAGCGGTACTGCGCGCGTGTGGGAGCAGGGAGGTTTAGTGGCCGAAAGGGGCGCTTGAGGGCGATATCTAAATTTGAGGACGAATCTTCCGCACTAGGGTCTGGTCATGGCCGTTGTCACCGTGGACGAGCGCGGGCGCCTCACGATTCCATCCGAATTCCAAGTGAGGGGCACGAGGGCTACGCTAATCCCTGCAGGCCCCTTCTTCATCCTCATCCCCATTCCAAGTCAGCCCTTGGAGGCTTCTGCGAGCTGGCTTCCCACGAAGCTCGGCAGGAAGGAACTGAAGGCCCTAGCAGAGAAGGCGGCGCGCAGGGACGCTCTCAAGAGAGCTCGAAGAAGGAAGCAGGCTTGATGATAGAAGCGGACATGCTCTAGGCTCACGTCAAGACGGACGACTGGCTGAAGGCCACGGCGGAGAAGCTTATGCGGCGCACAGTCCGCGGAGAATTCGGAGTCGTCTTCACCAGCAGAGAGGTACTGCATGAACTCTACTATGTCTCGATGGAGGAAGGGGTTCCATTAGAATCATACATCTTGAGGCTAGCGGCGCTAACAGCGTTGCCCAACTTGAAGTACTTGGACACAACGTCTGAGATCGACCTACTGGCAGCCACACTAATGAGACAGTTCAAACTGAACTCGATCTTCGATGCATATTACGCCGCAACTGCGCTGAACGCTGTTGAAGACCACACCATAGCCTCGACGGACGAAGTATTTGACAGCGTCACAGGGGTCAAGAGGATAGATCCTCGAAAGCTATAGACGAAGACTCATACCTTCGCGAGAGCGGCCCAGAGTAATACCATTCCAATGGATCCTAATGCAATTCGAGCCGGTCCGCTATGGTTTTCGTTTCATCCCGAGGAGAACTTTCTCAGCCGTTAGGGGGAGATCAAAGACCCTTGAACCGGTCGCGTGTGCAACCGCGTTGGCAAGAGCGGCGGCGGGTAGGTCTACTGGCGGTTCTCCCATTGCTTTTGCGCCGTATGGGCCCACTGGTCCTGGGTATTCGACGATGATTGTCTGAAGTTCTGGTATGTCAAGCGAGGTTGGAATGTAGTAGTCGCCGAGCGTGGGGTTGACAACTATTCCGTTGGTGTGAATGAGCTGCTCCATCAGGCCGTATCCGAGCGCTTGGATAGTTCCGCCGTCGATCTGTCCCTCAAGCGAGAGCGGGTTGATTGCCCGCCCGACATCGTAGGCTGCGGTGATCTTGAGCGGCTTGACAACTCCCAGCTCCGTGTCGACTTGTATCTCGGCTACGACGGCGCCGTACGTGTACTGATGATACGTCGTTCCTTGGCTAGACTCAGGTTCGAACTCGCATTTCGGCGCAATGTAGTAGCCCGTTTCGGTTAGGCTTACGTGTCTCTTGTAGCACTCTTCGACAACGTTCTGGAACGTGATAGTTCGTCGTTCATCGCTCGTGTGGCGCACAAGCCCGTCCTTGATTGTCAGCTTTGAAGGCTCACAGCGCAGGAGGTCGCCTCCAACGCTCAGTATCTTCTCCCTCAGTTTCTGCGCCGCGATCTGTGCAGCTCTTCCTCCTATGACGATCACGCGCGACGCGACCGTCGGCCCCGTTTCTTCGCATGAGGCGGTGTCTGGCTGGCCGAGTTCGAATAGGTGGATCGGAAGGCCGAGTGTCTCCGCCGCGACTTGAGCGAGCCCTGAGATTGCGCCTGTCCCGTACTCGGTCAGGGCGGTTCTCACGACTACTCTCGCGTCGGGCTTGATGAGCACGTGAACGTAAGCGTAGTCGTTGCCTTCTGGCCCGAGACTGTTGCCGTGGTACATCAGGGCGATTCCGATTCCCCGCCGGAACGTGCCGCTGTCACGCGCGAACTCTAGCCGCTTGGCACGCCAGTTGGCTGCTTCTGTTGCTCGTGCGGCGCATTCCTCAAGCCCGCATGCCTCGTCTACGAGCTGACTGGTGGCCGTAAGCGTTCCCGGTCTCAGGATGTTCTTCATTCTGAGATGGAGCGGGTCGATGTCAAGCTTCTTTGCCAGCTCATCCATCTGGCATTCGGCTGCGAAATGGACCTGAGGGCTTCCGAACCCTCTGAAGGAGCCTGCCATCGTGTTGTTCGTGTACATGCAGTACGCGTCAGTCTTCACATGCGGAACCACATACGGCCCCGTCGCATGGAAACATGCACGAATGATCACTAGCGGGCCGAGCGAAGCGTATGCGCCAGTGTCAGAGACGACCAACGCCTCCGACGCGGTCAGACGCCCGTCGTTCTTTGCGCCCGTCTTCAACGTGATTACGAAAGGATGACGCTTCGTATGGGCTATCATGGATTCCTGTCGACTGTAGGCAAGGATGGCTGGTTTCCCAGTCTTCTGCGCCACCAAAGCAGAAATAGCGCACGTGTCCACGGGCATCTCATCCGACTTGGGCCCGAACGCCCCGCCCGTAGTTGCCTGAATCACCCTCACCTTGTCAGGGCTCACACCCAGAATCTTGGCGACTCCCGTCTGGACGTAGTAGGGTGTCTGCATCGACCCGACACAAGTTATCGACCCATCTTTCTCGAGCCACGCCATCCCGACTTCCGGCTCAAGAGCGGTCGGGTCCTGGAACTGCGTCTTGTACGTGTTCTCGATCACGACATCGGCTTGTCGAAAGCCTTCCTTCACGTCGCCTTTTCTGACTCTAAGGTACTTCGCGACGTTCCCGCTGTCGTGGACGCGAACCGAATCTGGCTTCATAGCCTCGACCGGGGAGAACACAGCAAGGAGGCGCTCGTACTCAACGGAAACCTTGTCGGCCGCTTCCTCGGCTGTCTGCATATCGCTAGCGGCGACCACAGCTATTGCCTCGCCCTGGCACCTCACCTTGGCGCTCGCTAGGAGAGGCCGGTCCGGCAGTAACGCGTATGCCTCGTTGATTCCCGGGATATCCTGGGCGGTCAGCACAGCCATTACGCCGGGCATTTGCTTTGCGGGTTGTGTGTCGATTCGTTTGATCAGGGCGTGAGGGACGGTTGACCTGACCACCTTCACGCGAAGCGCGTCCTTCGGCACAATATCTGACGTGTAGAGGGGGAGACCTAGTACCTTGTCCAGCGCATCGAGCCGCTGGAGCCTCTTGCCAATCAGTACGAGGCCCTCGGCCTCGCGCAGTTTTTGAACAAGCGCAGCTTCCGTCAACGTTTGAGCCCCCTGACCTCACTCGCCGCTTCCTGAATAGCCTCGATCAGCTTGTAGTATCCAGTGCAGCGACACAGGACTCCGCTGATCGCTTCCTTGATATCCTCCGTAGAAGGAGCTGGGTTATGGTCCAGCAGGTTCTTCCCCGCTAAGACCATGGCGGGAATGCAGAAACCACACTGCGCCGCGTTGTACTTCATAATCGCCTTCTGGACCGGATGGACTCTTTCGCGGGCGCCTACGCCTTCGATCGTGATGATCCTCTTGTCCCTTGCCTGGACTGCTAGCACTAGGCAGGAGTTGACTAGGCGCCCGTCCATAATGACCGTGCACGCGCCGCAGTCTCCCGTTCCGCAGCCTTCCTTCACTCCTTTCAGGTTGAGCCGGTCTCTCAAGATGTCGAGCAGTCTGTCTGTCGATTCGACGACGAGTGCGTCATCCTTACCGTTCACGTTGAACTTCACCAGATGCTTAGCCAATCATCGTCACTTCCCGAGAATTCTTTGTTGGCACTGCACGAGCGCACGGCGCAGCAGCACCTTCGCTGCCTCACATCTGTACTCGGCTGAGGCTCGGTAATCGGATGTCAACGCGAGTTCTTTTTCGAGCAACTCTCCGGCTGTTTTGATGGTGTGCGCGTCTAGCTTCTGGCCGAGGATTTCCTTTTCCACACTCTGTGCTCTTTCCGGGATCTTGCCCCTCAGACGGTTCAGCGCAATTCTCGCGCGTTCGATCTTGGAACGGTTTTGGTCTCGTTCGAGAAACGCGGCGACAGATACAAGGGAAATGATTAGCGTATTTCGCATTCCGAGTTTCTCAAATGCGCATGCGGCCAGCGCGTTGGGTTCAGTAAAGGAAACTTCGGCGAGGAGCTCGTCCGGGTCTAGAGCCGTCTTCCGCTTTGCAACCACGAACTCTTGCAGAGACATTTCGCGCGGTCCGCGTCTTCGGATTGTTCTCACTTTGGCGTCGAGCGCTAGGAAGACCGGGATCAGATCCTCGGAGGAGGAAGCCGCGCAGATGTTTCCGCCTACCGTGGCGACAGTTCTGATGTTTGGCGACCCGAATTTCTTCGCTACATCGTATAGGAGTTCGCCCCATGCCGAATTCTCTTGTTGCCCTTCCAAGTCGGCGATTGTTGTTAGCGCTCCTATCTTGATCGTGCGGTTTTCCCGCTTGATGTATCTGAGTTCGGGGAGTCCTGAAAGATCCACCAAGTTCTTGGCAGACACTTGTTTCCTGTTGATGCGCGATAGAAGATCTGTTCCCCCGGCTATCGGAAACGTGTCCGTCGGGTTCTCTTCGAGATACCTGAGCGCGTCGTCAAGGCTCACGGGAACGTACACGTTGAATCTACGGATCGGTCATCCCCCGCTTACTGGCGGAATCACGAGTATGACGTCGCCGTCTTTCACTGGAACTGACATATCAAGTGGTTTCTGGAGAGTCTTGTTGATGTACACGAAAACGTACTCTCGGAGACGGCCTGCCTCGTCAAATAACACGTTCCTTTCCATCTTCCCGTATCGGTCGGCTAGTGTTCGGAGTAGTTCGCCGAGCGTGTTTGCGGTCACGATTACCTCGCCGCTCCCCGCAGCGGTTCTGAGCTCGTGAAATAGCCGCACCCTGACTGACGCCACTAGGCGTTCCGCTCGCTCTTCTGAGTTCGGATGGCATTGAATAGACGCTCGGGTGTGATGGGCAGGGTGAAGCATCGGACGCCGACTGCATCGTAGATTGCGTTTGAGATCGCCGCGGCGACAGGAACGAGCGCGATCTCGCCGACGCCCTTTGCTCCGTACGGGCCGGTTTTCTCGAAGGTCTCCACGGGCGTGACCTCGATCTCGGGGGCATCCATGATCGTTGGTATCAGGTAGGTCGTGAAGTTTGGAGTCTTGAGGTACCCGTCTTCGATGACCGCGTCCTCGGTCAACGCGTATCCGAGGCCTTGGACGACGGCTCCTTCGCATTGTCCCCTGAACCCTTGAGGGTTGATCACCTTGCCTGAATCAAGGGCTATGAAAAATCGCAGCACTTTCGTTCTTCCGGTCAGCGTGTCGACTTCTACGAGGGCGACGGCGGTTGCGTACATGAATGACCAGTGCGGAATCTCGATGCTGCCTTCCACGGGGCGCTCGAACCTTGGAACCTCAAACCCAGCCTCCACACGCGTCTGGTAGCCTTTGGTACGAGCGTGACGAGCGAGAGAGGCATACGTGGCGCTTCTGTTCCTGTCGTCCTTGACCACAACCGCGCTTTCGCGGCATTCGAGGTCGCCCGCGGAGACGCCGAGCACTTGAGCCACATATGAGATCAGGAGCGCGCGCATCTTCTCGGCGGCTCTAATGATCGCGTTCCCGCCCACGTAGACTGATCTGGAAGCGGAAGAACTTCCTGTGTCAGGCGCCAGTCCCGTGTCCGCGGAAGCCACGTGTACGTCCTCGAATCGGCAGCGTAGCGCCTCGGCCGCGATCTGCGCGTAGGCTGTCACGTTGCCCTGCCCCATGTCCGGACAGCTCACGCCAACATCGAAGCTTCCGTCTTCGTTGAGCGTGATTGATGCGGCTCCGAAGTCTGGGAGCGCGCCGAACGTGAACCCCTTCAGGGCGCAGGCGATCCCGACTCCTCTCTTGCACCAAGGTTCCGACGGCTCGTCTTTGTGGGCGTCCCTGTGAAGCCAGAGGTCTGATTTCGACGCGACTTCGAGTGTTTCGCGTATTCCTATGCTTCCTGGGATCTTGATGCCGAAGACACCGACATCTCCTTCTCGGGTCGCGTTTCGCCGTCTGATTTCCAGCTTGTCGATTCCGAGTTTCTCGGCGATGATGTCGATTTGGGATTCCATGGCGAAGATAGATTGGGGTGCGCCGAATCCTCGGAACGCGCCGGAGAATCCGTTGTTCGTGTACACGCAGAACGCCTCGACATCGATGTTTGGAATATTGTATGGCCCACAGCATGTTTCGATGGTGACATCGAGGATGGTTCCGCCGAGCGAAGCGTACGCGCCCGTGTCGGATACGATTCTGATCTGATTGGCGAGGAGCCTTCCGTCCGAGAGCGCTCCGGTTCGGGCGGTGATGATTACGGGATGCCGTTTCAGCCCTGAGACTCCGGACTCTTCACGGGAGAGCGCGATCTTGACGGGGCGTTTCGTCTTCAACGCCAATAACGCGAGCTGGATCTGGACGGTGACCTCGTCCTTGCCGCCGAAGGCTCCGCCGACGATGGAGGAGATGACTCGGATCTTTTCGCGCGGGATTCCGAGCGCCCTTGCGATCTGAAGCTGGTCACGGTAGGGGCACTGGCCCCCGACGTGGAGGACAACGTTGCCGTTTTCGTCGAGGTCTCCTAGACCCGCCTCGGTTTCGAGGAACATGTGCATCTGGCGGCCGGTTCGGTAGGTGTTCTCGACTACGACTGCGCATTTCTTGAATGCGGATTCTACGTCGCCGTTTCTAATCCGCGCGTGCCGGTAGACGTTGCCAGCCTCGTGGACGCGTGGAGAATCAGGCTTCATCGCTTCGATCGGGTCTGAGACTACGGGCAATGGCTCGTAGTCGACTTCGATGAGACCTAGCGCACGCTCTGCAGTCTCAGGGTCTTCTGCGGCCACGAGCGCTACGGCGTCGCCCTCGTAGCGGACCTTGTCCTCGCAGAGGACGGGCTGGTCAGGAGTCACGATCCCGTATCGGTTTGTTCCTTGAACGTCCTTGTGCGTGAGAACCGCAACGACGCCTGGGAGGGCCTGTGCGCGTGATGTGTCGATGCGTTTGATCAGGGCGTGCGGCCGGTTGACTCTCAGGGCTCTCGCGTAGAGCATGTTCTCGAAATGCAGGTCCGAATAGTACTTCGCTTGGCCTGTCGCCTTATCGACGGCGTCGGGTTTCGTGATCTGCTTTCCAACCCAACGCAAGTCGCCCAGTTGAGCCATCTGTCAGTGGTCACCTCCCGTTACTGGAGGAAAGACAACGAGCGTGTCGCCGTCTCTGAGTCGAGCGTCTTGGCTCAGGCGCATTCCTTCTCTCACAACGTAGAGGTATACTCGGTCGCGAACTGGTAGTTGATTGACCGCGTCTTGGGTGGTCGCGTTTTCCGGTAGCTCTAGTTCGAGCTCGCTCTTTTCGAGACCGCCCGCAGAGGCCCCGTACAACTTGATCTTCACCCTCAAGGCCTCTCCCACGTCCGACGAGATTCTGTTAGTCTGTGTACGGCCTTGTAGAGGAGTGACGGTATGACCGCTCGTCTGTACTCCGCTGATCCTCGTATGTCAGTGATCGGCGAGGATTCGCTGGAAGCGATCTGACCCGCCTCCCAAACCATGTTCTCATTCAGCGCGCGATTCAGCAGAAACTCCTCACATTTCTTGGCTCTGACGACGACGGGCGCGACCGCGCCCATTCCAACCCTGACATCTGAGAAGCTCTTTCCGTCGGGCGCCCATCGTACCCGGATGGCGAGATTCGCTAGAGATATGAAGTGAGCTTCTCTCAAGCCGAGTTTCAGAAATGTGGCGTCGCAGGGCTTCTGGACTGCTTCGAAGGAGATCTCGGTTATCAGCTCGTCGGGTCTCAGATCGATCGTGCGGTAGTCTAGGAAGAACTTCTCAATCGGGATGCTGCGTTTGCCTGTATGGTTTTGTACTGTCATCGTGGCGGCGAGGACGTAGAGCGGCGGGATAGTGTCTCCTGCTGGTGAAGCGTTCGCAAGGTTGCCGCCGATTGTTGCGCGGTTCTGAAGCTGAATGACTCCGATCGTCTTGGAGACGTCCACGAGCATCGGACACGAGCTTTTCAAGACTGAGGATTCGATTATCTCCGAGTATGTGCTGAGGGCGCCGATGCGAACGGTGGAGCCTTCTCTGAGGATGTATCGCAGCCCGCCAAGGCTGGAGATGTCTAGCAGCTCTCTTGTCTGAAGGAGCCCGTCTTTCAGCTGAATGATCGCGTCTGTTCCGCCCGCGATAGGTTTGATCTTCCCCGATCTCTCGTGGAGAACGCTCAGGGCGTCTTCGAGAGTCCTCGGCGCCACTACGTCGATATCGCTCAGCCTCATCGTGTGCCCAGCTCTACTTCTTGCGTGCAGCGTCTTCCACTGCGCGGATGATGCTCGTGTAGCCGGTGCATCTGCACAGATTGCCAGCGATCGCGGTCTTGATATCCGCAATGCTCGGGTTGGGGTTCCGACCTAGGAGCGCTTCAGCGGAGACGATGAAGCCCGGTATACAGTGGCCGCATTGCACCGCGCCGTTGTCTATGAACGCTTTCTGCACGTAATCGGGGATGCCTTCTTTCATGAAACCCTCTGACGTGGTGACTTCTGACCCGTCGGCTTGCGAGATGAGTACGAGGCATGAGAGTACAGGCTTTCCGTTCATGAGGACGGTGCAGGCGCCGCATTCTCCCTTGCCGCAGTCCTCCTTCGGTCCCGTGACATCCAGCTTTTCCCTTAGGACTTCGAGTAGTGTGTGGGCCGGGGGCGCAGAGACTGAGACTTGACGACCGTTTAGTCTGAATGAGAATTCCCTCTCCATAGCCGCCGGCTCCTCCAATTTGACAACTTGCGATCACATCTCGACACGTGACATCAGTGTGCTAGTGTATTGCGTGCAGTCGAACACCGGGTTCCCGATAGCTACGAAATAGACAAGCTATTAACGCTTTTTCGACCGGCATCTCGCAAAGTGACACGAAACCGTGGTTCAAATTTGGGCACCCGCACCAAGTGACCGGGGATATTACATAACGCTAGGTTTTGGGTGTCCACGTAGATTGGGTTTGGGTAACGTGGAAGTCCACGTGTAAGGTATTGTAGAATGCCTACTCTCACAGTCCTCCCTTGAATGATCTGGGCAGTACAGAAGCAAGCAGCCCATCGAGTTCATCTGACGTCTTGATCTGCAAGCGGTTTAACTCGTCAGCCTTCGCACTCAGGTCATCCAGGTAAGTTATGATGCTACGTTGTTCCTCGAGTGGGGGCAAGGGAACCTGGAAGCCCAGAAGGTCTTCTGTTCTAAGCCTGCGTGTGCCATGCGTCGACTTGCGGACAAGCGCAAGTATTTTGCGATTTAGCGCCCAGAGAGCCGTGCACAGAAATTCCGGCATGAGATTCGGGCCAGGGATCAACGCTTTCATGTCCTGGTTGATCGCGGCTGGTACCATCAATATGGCTGACGGAACGGTATGAGCGAGAATCATGCCACGGACAACGATCAGGACTGAGCCGGGATCAAGCAATTTGGCAGGCGAATTGCGAGTTGCTGCCTCTGAGATATGATCAGTGGCGCCGGTTATCTCTCGACTCTTCATGTCTTTGGGGCATACTAGAGGAACTCTGCCTCTCCACATGAATGGATCTGCCTTGGAGGGTGTACCACCACCTCGCATGATCACCAGTTCCCGAAGAGGTCGCACGCCTTTCTCAGACAATTCAGCGAACACTCTTTCTGCGCAGGATTCCCAAAGCACACCCGTCATTTCGACTGCCTGTTGCCTAAGCTTGCGCGTTTCCCTAATCTTCGTGACCACTTCCCCAATTCGTGACATGATCCGCCGATGCTCCGAAAGAAAACCAGTCAAGTTGAGTCCGGAGGTGTCGCGTCCATCTTCAATCGCGGACAACAACTTGACAACTGAGTCAACTATCTCTGGCGGCGGGTTAGGAACTGCAAAGGCCTTAACCATCCTGCCGTTGATGTTCATTTGGCTAGTGCCTTTCGCATTCAAGAACAATGCCACGCGGGCGCTGATGAGGGCGTAGTAGATATACTCAGAATCAAGTCCAGGCTTCGGGATCAAGCCAAGAATGGCTTGATTGGTTGCGAGCGGCCTTAATGTTATTGCTGTCTTTCCGATGCTACCATACATTGTGAACAGCACGGTACCTTTTGGGAAGAGTCTTGCGGTGCTGTTCTCCAAAGCCTCTGTCGATATGCACTCCTCGGTTGAATCAATCCACTTTCCCGCAGACGTGACATCTGCAATCTTCGCCCACGGTATGTCTCCGTGATAGAAAGCGGGATTTCGTCTAGACGGGGTCCCTCCGCTTGAGATGGACGCGAGTTCGCCTAGGGGCACGCGCTCATATCGAGTCGCCAACTCAGAAAAGACAAGCTGGGTTGCGGCTTCCACAATCACGGTCCGCGTGGTAATGCTTGTTTTGAACCCAGGAAGGGTCACTCGCCACTCTTCTCCAGCCCGTGCTTGATCTCCGTCACGATCTCTGTGATCCGCCGCTCTCTAGCAAGGATTTCCTCCACAAGTTGCTGGGGCGGGAGATGTTCAAGGTCAGCACTCGCTCGGGGGTTCTTTAGGTCAAGATTGACAGACACGAGGACGCCGTTCTCGTATTTCAGTACATCATCGACCGAGACCTTCCATGCCCTTTCGCTTTCCTCGCGCTTGTGCCACCATTCGAGACAAGACTCAAACTCTCCATATTCCAGAGGCTGAGTCTTTGTGTAGTTCTTGCGACCTTCAGGCAGTTGGTGCTCGAAGTACCAGATCTCTTTTGTCGGTCCGGAACGATCAAAGAACAGCAGGTTTGTCTCGATATTTGTGTAAGGTGCGAAGACGCCATTTGGCAACCGGACAATCGTGTGGAGGTTGAACTCTCTGAGTAGTTCTTCCTTGATCCGCGCGCACACGCCGTCGCCGAAGAGTGTTCCGTTGGGCACGACTATGCCTGCTCTTCCCGGTCTAGGTGAGCGTCGAAGTCTCCGCATGATCAGCTGAAGGAAAAGCAGTGCAGTCTCAGCCGTTTGCTTGTCCTCAGGAAAGTTGCCAAGTATGCCCCTTTCCTCTTCTCCACCGAACGGGGGATTAGTGAGAATCACGTCCACTCTGTCTTTCTCTCCAATCTCTCTTAGAGGGAAACGAAGGGCGTTGCCGGGATCCACCTCAGGTGATTCAATTCCGTGCAGAAGCATGTTCATCTGACACAGAAGAAACGGCATTGGTTTAGCTTCAAAGCCAAACAGCGTGCCCTTTTGCAGTTTCTCGAAATCTTCTGCTTTCTTGCATTGCGCACTCAAGTGTTTGAAAGCCTCAACGAGGAAACCGCCCGTGCCTGCTGCTGGATCCAGAATCGTCTCGCCAAGCTGGGGGTCAACCGCTCGAACCATGAACTTGATGACTGGTCGTGGAGTGTAGAACTCTCCGCTGTCCCCTGCGGCATCGCGCATCTCTTTCAACAAGGACTCGTAGAGAAACGCGAGGCTATGGATCTCCTCTGTTGAATCAAAGTGAATCTCATCGATCTTGTTGATGACATCACGGAGAAGGTAGCCAACGATCATTCTGTTTACTGTGCCCTTGAAGACTGTTGCAACTACGTCGCGCCTGTCACTTTCTTCAGTGCCAGACAGCGACCTCAGGTATGCAAGAAGTCCCGGACCTCTCTCTCCATCAGGTCGGATCGCCTCATCTTGGTTGATGAAAGCAAGAAGCTCTTGACCAGTGATCCCGTCGTGTTTTGCAGCCCAATCGCGCCAGCGGTACGGCGGTCCAATCGTGGGCTGGAACTTCTTGTCTGATAACTTGGATTCGGCTTCGATGACCTTCTCTTGGTCGTCCAGGAACTTGAGAAACATTATCCATGTTATCATTGGGATGCGGTCGAGCTCACCGCTGAGTCCTTTGTCTTTTCTCATGATGTCACGTACTGACTTGATCAGCGATGCTAGGCGCTGAGGCGTCGTCGCTTCGAGCTTTGCGCTAATCGCCGTGAGTTTCCTTTGTTTGAACTTCGAGCGTTTACGTTTCTTCAAGTTGACAACCTATGAAGCGTAGAGCAGATTCTGCATCTCGCCCAACGTTTCCTTTAGCTCTTCGGGTCCACCAAAGAACCGGGCAATCTCAATTACATTGCCATAGTTCGAGATTGGAGTAATCTTGAGGACGTTTGTGTCGTCCAGTTGGCTTGTTCCGAACTCCACATACTTCTTTAGGACCTCTGTGAGAATCTGACGAGCTTCAGTCCTGAACTTGGCGAAAAAAGCCTTTTCCTCTTTGCGGAGTCGGTCAGCCCGTTCAAGTCGTGTGCGCAGAGGGGCGTTGAAGGCAAGGTTGCATAGAAGATCGAATGGATCAACCTCGGGAGTTCCACTGGCTCGGAGGAGATGATCTATAGATATCCCCCGATCCTCCAACGCCTCGATGATCGCGGCGCGTTGTTGCGCTTGGCTCCACTTTGATCTCAGCTCGGCTGCCGAAGTGAACATGGAACCGACGGTTCTTGCCGTGTATTCGGTGTAGCTTATTGCCCTGATTCTCTTCCCGTCTGAGTCAAGGTCATACACAGTATCTGCCCTTATCTCGACCGTCCCCTCGTCCACGTAGAACTTGCGCGGTTCCCCTCCCTCCGAGTCATCGGTCATCCGCAATTCTTCTTCGGGTTCGCCGGCGAAAGACCTGATGACCACCTTGACTGGGGTGCCCTCGGCGTTCGCCTCCTCCTCGGTCAGACTGACAGGCTCCCCGTCAAAATCTGGATCTGCGAAGAGTCTCGTCGCGCTGCCGGTGTAGTCCAGAATCGTGAAGAACAGCTTTCCGTAGTCATCTCTTACTCGAGTACCACGTCCTATTATCTGTTTGAAGTCTGTCATCGAATTGATTACTCGAAAGAGCACGACGTTCTTGCACAACGGAATGTCAACTCCAGTGGTCAGGAGTTGGGAGGTAGTGACGAGCACCGGCGTTCGCGTCTCGATATCCATGAAGCGGTCCAAGTAGCCACGGCCGATATCGCCTTCGTCTGAGACTATCCTTACAACGTAATCCGAGTAGTCTTTCACGAGATCGTTGTTCAGGTTGGTTAGAGCTCTCCGCATCTCGTCGGCATGTTCTTGGTCCACACAGAATACGATTGTTTTTGCCCAGCGGTCATTGTTCTTCATATACTCGGTGAGATGGTGGGCGACCGCGTCGGTGCGGGCTTTCAGCGCAATTATTCTCTCAAAGTCAGGTGTTTCGTAAAGCCTGTCCGGGATTTCTCGTCCGTAACGGTCGATTTGCTGTTTGGTGGGCCTCCAACCTTCCGCATCAACAGAAGATACTATCCTCCGGACTCGATAAGGTGCGAGGAACCCGTCTTGGATCCCTTGGCTGAGGGTGTAGGTGTAGACAGGGTTTCCGAAGTATCGGTACGTGTCGACGTTGTCATTGCGAAGTGGGGTTGCAGTCATGCCGAGTTGGAAGGCCGGCTCGAAGTACTGGAGGATTTCTCTCCAGTTGCTTTCATCCCTGGCGCTCCCCCGATGGCATTCATCAACCACAACTAGATCGAAGAAGTCGGCTGGATAGTCTCTGTATAGTCCAGGTCTCCGCTCGTCTCTTGCGATGGCTTGGTATGTCGCGAAATAGACCTCCCGGCTCATGACCGCTTCGGCTTGTATTTTCCACAGCGCATCACCCAAAGGTGCGAAGTCTTTCTGTTGCGGCTGGTCAACCAGCACGTTGCGATCAGCTAGATACAGAACCTTAGGGCGCCGGTACTCACCCGTCCTGTTCCAGCGTGCGTTCCAGAGTTTCCATATGATCTGAAAAGCGACGAGAGTCTTCCCTGTCCCAGTCGCCATCGTCAGGAGCACCCGTTTCCTGCCAGAAAGTATGGCTTTCACGGCGCGATTGATCGCGATCTCTTGATAGTATCTAGGGGGCTTTCCAGGCACCCGATATCCGGGCGCGAGTATCCTTTCGGCTACGACTTCGTCCGTAATGCCTTCAGCTTGTCTCAGGCGGGTCCACAATTCGTCGGGTGATGGGAATCTGTCGGTCTCAGTCTCCTTGCCTGTTAGAAAGTTGTGTTCGAGTATTGACTTCCCATTGGTTGCGAATGCGAACTTGACACCTAGAGTCTGAGCGTATTCTTTCGCTTGTTGAATCCCGTCAGCAGCGTTTCGGTAAGCTGATTTGGCTTCGATTATGCCAATCATGAAGTCCCGTCTATACCGCAGGATGTAGTCGGCGCGCTTCTGTTGGCGGCGCCTACATCGATTCTCAAGAACCACGATCCTGCCGTCGGTGAAGGTCTTCTGCTCGCTGATCTGATCGTCCGTCCAGCCTGCCTCGTAGAGTCTGGGCAGAACATACTTTCGGCAGGTGTCGGCTTCTGTGATCGGCGTAGAAGCCACCATCACACACTAGGAATTGCAGCGTCAACTGACTCCTAGGGGGCTATTATTCTTTGCACCAATACCCCGTATGTGACAAGCGACTAGACAAGCTCTTACTTCCCGCCTCCATTCGCCGGAGGTTCGTTCCCGGCATACCGAGATAGCTAGAACTGCCACCCCGCCAACGATAAGACAGGAAATGATGTATTAACCACCGAAGTGGCTAGCTTCTCAATTGTGGCGGCACTTGGTTCTTTTCGACGAAACAAACCTCCGAAGCACGCTCGAGTCTATGGTCAATGAATGGGAGAGCGTTCTGGATCCCGACAGGATCCGACTCGAAGAGGAAGGGTTCGTCCGAGATCCCGTTCATGGCCATGTTCACTTGAATGGACTCGACTTTGCGATTCTTGATCTACCGCCTCTTCAGAGGCTTCGCCAAATTTCGCAGCTGAGTTTCGTGGATAGGGTATACCCGGGTGCGAATCACACAAGATTCGAGCACTCGTTCGGGGCCGCTACCACGTGTGGCAGGATCATGACAGCTTTGTCCAGAAAGCATCACAGACAGGTTGACGAAGACGATGTCTGGACCGTGAAGGTAAGCGGCTACTTTCACGATACTGGGCATCTCCCCTTCTCGCACGCCTTGGAGCCGCTGTTTGAGCGGTTTGCAGGCGAAAGAGCCTCAGAACTTGGCATGACAGACGCCAAACCACACGAAGTCTTCTCCTATTATTTGCTTAACACGGATTATGTCAAAAGAGCTTTTGAGAGAATCAATGACCAGCTCCGCAAGAGGAATCTACCTAAGAATGTACCTAGAGTCCAGCTTGATCACAGCAAGATTCTGAAGATAATCAGCAACATCAGGTCTGACAAGAGCATCTCAACATCCGACAAGTACATGCTCGACATAGTTCACGGATATTCTGACGCAGACAGAATTGACTACCTTCTCAGAGACGCCTACTACACTGGGGTCCCACACGGGGAAATCGATGTAGAGAGGCTCATCGAGACTTTCTGTATAACAAGTAGAGGCAAGACAACTCATCTTGGCATCGAAGACAAAGGGATCCAGGCTATGGAGGCTCTATATGTCTCTCGTGACCTAATGTATTCCACAGTGTACCTACACCATGCAGCTCGCATAGCGGAAGCCATGGTTCTGCGCGGCGCTCACTATGCTATTGCGGAGGACAGGATAAGCAACCCATTTGATCTCCTGGCTCTTTCCGATCCCATGTTACTGAACAGAATGCGAACTTGGGGGCATCCTGCACAGGATATCTCTTCGAGACTTGTGTACCGACGTTTTCTGAAAAGGTGCATCGTGTTCAAGATCACAGATCTTGCAGGCAAGGGACAGACTCTGCAAGGATTGAAGCCTGGTCTCCCATTACCCAAGATCAAGCGCTCGCTCCTGAGAGGGGTAGATGGACTGAACAAGCGTTTGCGCGATTGGAAGGACAGAGTGTCCCTTGAAGAGGCCATATCTAGAGACGCTCTTCCGAACAGATTTCGTCGTGGCTACCTAGTCGTAGACTCCCCAGGGTTGGCGTTGCCCAATGATGACCTGGAGGAAGAGGAATACCCCACTGTTCAGACGCGTGCAGGCATCAAGAGCCTGATCGAGTTGTCTCCCATAGTTCGATCAATAGAACGAGATGGTAAGACCTTTGGAAGATCGGTGCTGGTGGCTGGACCGCAGGGTTATGAGCACAGAATCGTGAAGTCTTTCAAGGAGCATGTCTCAGCACAGTTTCAGTTAGGAGTTGTAGGAGGCCAGACCTTCCCCTAGCTTTTTAATATCGAGCCATAGTCATACGACATGTGAATGCCAGCCTTGGATAGTGATCTGGTCAAGATACTCTTTCTGATACGTGACCCCATACGTGGACGAACTATGCTTCAGAAAGCAGTCTTCTTGGTAAAGGCAAGGTTCGGCAAAACGATTCCAAGCCTCGAGAGATACCACTTCACACTTCACTACTATGGTCCGTTCAGCCGAGCGCTGGCGGATGAGCTCGATGACTTGCAGCTTAGAGGTCTTGTTCAGGTTGAGCCGGAGCAGGTGCTAGATGTGACTCGCTACAATATTCGACTCACGCAGGAAGGAAAGCAGCTAGCGCAGAAGGCGCTCAAGAATGATCCGAGGCGGGTAGATCTGGAAAAGGGAGCGAGACTCGCCTCGGAATATAACGCGATGAAACTGGAAACTGTGGTTAAAGAGGCTTACCGCGTAGCAGAGACGCTTGGCGTTAAATGAGACTCCACGCTTGGTCTCGGCAAGTCCCATGTATGAACCAGGCCCATCTGTGACATTCCCGCAGGCTTGTCTGACTGTCTCGCCATGAAGAAGATGAATGGTACTTGCGGCAGCAGCGTTGGATTCACTGAATCTTGCCGGCATGCCCTGTGAGCGACAAGCCGAAACTAGCTTGCTTCAGCCTAATGTGGTTTGTCTCTCGACGGTATTCCTTATCCTAGAAGCAATATCAGTTTCGGGTGGCAAACTGCGTATCACGGGTTTCAAGACTTTCTCAGTCAGATCGGTAAAGAACTCCCTGAACGACTCTGGGCGTTCTCCGATGTAACCCACGCTTCCAATTTCCTTCTCGAATATCCTATTCTCCTCGAAGAACTTGTGCAAAGTAGTCTCAAATCGAGGTGTCTCCCGCAAATTCCTCACTAGGAAAGCTACGCTATATGGGCTTAGCCATCGCCTAATGTCCTCGTCCCCAGTAGCCTTCATGGCCGTTATGGCATCTTCGAGCAATTTCGTTTCGGAACTCATAAAGGCAGTACGCCAAAGGTCAAAGTCTTCCGCTGCGGGAACCCCCAGCGCAAAGTAGATCCCCTTCACCTTGAAAATTCCGTCGTCAAAACCACCAAAGGAATCCAAGAAAAAGTCCACCAGCCGTTCCTTCATAGTTTTGCTCGCGTAGAAGATGTCAACTATGTCAGCGATGCTCCCTTTCGGATAGACGTTAACCTCTACATCGCCGTAAACTCTAGCCCAGCTTGGAGAGTTGGATATGCTAACATACGCCTCATGGCTGAGTCCGTCGTTTTCCCAAGTCCCGAGCAACCTTACAATGGAAAAGAAAAGATCAACGACCGTCAGTTCCCCAAGTTTCGTTAAGAGTTGTTCCTCGTTATCTCTCGTAACGAAGTTCTCGGAGAGTTCCAAGCCGCCCAGCGGAATGCCCTCAAGTTCCTTCAGGGTGGCATATTTCCAAATCTCCATGCGCTTCACCCTGAAGTGCGCTTCATAGAATCTTGAGACCTTTATTCCGAACCCTACTCTGCTCCTTATTTGGTCACTGATACTAACGAACTCGCGTTCCGTCCCCCTGTGTCGCTCCAATGTTATGCTTAGACCCATTCAAAGTCTCCCCCTTGCTCGAAGCTCGCGGATATCGTTCCTGACAAAAAAATGGACGCCGACGCCTTCCACCTTCACTTCTTTACCCGATTTCCGCAGTAATGTGTTGTCTCTATCTCTGTCTATATCGTATAGCTGTTTCTCGCGTCCAAGTCTCTCCATGAAAACAACTGCAAGGTGCACTTTTCTGCCCTTTTGCTTGAGTTGCAGAATCGTGCTTTCAAGTTGGGCGATGCCGTCTCTTAAGTAACCGCCCTTTGATTCTTGGACAGCAAATAGGCAGTTGGTGTAGTGGAAGTACCAGTCCGCGATCTTCTGGTCAGGATCTAGTCCGAATTTCGCAATCATATCTTGCTTGTCGTATACCTCGTCCGGGTCTCCGTGGAGAGGGACGGGAGGTTCATCAAGCAAGAGGAAACAGCCTGCCTCAATCCACTTCTCGCTTTGGTGACTTCAGCCAGAGCTTGATGGCCTCTTCCACGGCTCGTTTGAGGTCACCTTTCTTGCCGCCGAGCCGCTTGACAATCTCCATCTTCAGGTTCTGATACAATTCATCCGAGATAGGGACATTAAGATTAGCCAATCTCCCCGCCCGACTTCATAGCCCTCATAGCTACATATAGTGTTTTCTACTTAACCACAGTCCTTAGGGCGGTTAGGCTGTAATGCTGAGTTTCATGCAGTAGTACTCTATCCAACTCTTAGGTGAGCTGGAAACTGGTGCAAGTTCTTAATAGCAAATCGCTCACGCACTCATATCCAAAGTAGGTTACAATCTATGCCAAAAGTAACTCAGATCGTAGTCACACTCCGGAGCAAGCCAGGCACCTTGGCCCACGTCTGCTCAACCCTCGGGAAAGCGGGAGTCAACATCTCCGCTCTCATGGCGCCTGGGGTATCAGGGGCAAAGGCGAGGCAAGGTAAGGTTAGGCTACTGGTCGACAATCCGGACAAGGCCAAGGAAGCCTTGAAGGCCGCGAAAGTCCGATTCAGCGAGGAAGAAGCAATCGCCATAGAGTTGGACAACAGGCCGAGTGCGCTCTACGAGGTCGCGGAGAAGCTCGCTCAAGCCAAGATCAACATCAGGTACGCCTACGAAACAGTAACGGAGGGATCCGCAAAAGGAACAATTGTTTTGGCGGTTCCCGACGTAGCCAAGGCTGTTACTGTTCTCGGCGGATAGTCACTTCGTACTGTAAAGGTTCTGTAAAGCAATGAGGACCGCATGGTCATGTCCTAGCACAGGCTGCGCCCTGTAATATCGGAAAGAACAGGTTCTCACCTTGGGCCGCCTGTGACTCTGTTTCAGTCGGGACTCACTGCATCACCGTCACCGCCCTCTCCCATTATGATTCCAGAAACCCACCCAACACGCATGAGCTCAAACGATACCTGCACGAACTGTGGAAACGGGCTCACAAACGGTCGCTGCCTCAACTGTGGAAACTGCGAACGCTGCGACAGCTAGCAAGGCGCTCGGAAGTTCGAAGAGGGAACGGTACTAGCGGTCCGACGTTTCACATGCCTTAGTGATCGGTCTCGGCTCCTGATCTAGGCAATACAGCGCGGTCACCGCTGTCGCTCCCTTGTTCGCTATCTTAGGTACTGAAGTAATGTTTCGCAGGGCTCGAATCTTGGCCTTGGCGAGACGTTGTCCTCGAAGACTAAACTGACCCTTACCTTACCCTATTTGTCGGCCAACAGCATGTCCGAAGCCAGGGTCACAGAGCTGGAGAAGAAGGTCGACACCATACTGAGAGGTCTCAACCTGCTACTGTTCAAGGAAGCCGAAGTGGTATCTGACAAAGAAGCGAAGGAGCTGAAGGGACGCCTAGATGACTACCTGAAAGGAAGACTCTCCGAGTTCGTGACACTTGACGAAGCCAAGACCAATGTTTGACATACTCATTCACCGGAAAGCTCTCAAAGAGATTGATGGCCTATCTGCCGAGGACAAGCAGCGTATTCTCAGCGCAATCAGAGAAATGGCGATAGACTCCTTTGTCGGCGACGTGAAGCCCATCAAGAACGTCAAAGGTCTATTCAGACGGAGAGTCGGCGATTTCAGACCAGCCTTCTTTCACAGTCAACTTCGAGAAGAATCAGGTCATCATACTGAAGGCGGGGAGAAGGGACAACTTCTACCACTGTGG
>Ga0315312_1000793_pt1 | contig 30395 bp, 30 predicted proteins | sample TDP7_MG_FD_203629 | JGI IMG/M metagenome (GOLD analysis project Ga0315312, IMG submission 203629) | Freshwater sediment microbial communities from Lake Towuti, South Sulawesi, Indonesia - TDP7 | ecosystem: Environmental > Aquatic > Freshwater > Lake > Sediment | place: Indonesia: South Sulawesi... | reverse complement strand
CGGGAAAAATCCAAGAGGGATTTACTGCAACCTGGATCTCTCATTGCACGAGAGGGTCTCGAAGCTCATAACCTCTCTCGGCAGCCACGGGAACCGGAGGATCGGAAAGGACAACGTCCCCGAGACCTACGTGAGCGTGCCGATCGCGAGGCTGATGATCAAGGCCGGCCTAGTCCCGGGCAAGAAGACGAGGGGCCAATACTTCCATCACCTGCCGAAGCGGATCCTAGACGATCCCGACATCTCGAGATACCACATGTCAACGACGCTGACCGAAGAGGGTTCTCCAAGCCTCCGCCTTACTGAGGGATCTAGGCCATCCATCTCAATAAGCTATTCTAGGAGTATAGATGTATCAGATTCACTTACTAACGAGTATGTTAACAGTTTAGAATTTAAAAAGAAGTACCCGATCGGACAAGTGCCAGACAACGTGAGGTTCAAGATACGCATTCAACCTTTTCCTCTATTGGAAGATGAAATAGGCATTCTAGAAGATATTCTTGATATAAAGATACACAGTAATCTAGGAGCTATCTATAAAAGTAAACGGGGTAGAGTTACTGTAGAGTGGCGCGTCACCTTATCTAGTGCTGAGGTGATCTCGAAATTTAAAGATAAAATTGGTTTTTTGTCAGGGAGTAATATTGAAAGTAGATTCAAATTTATATGTAAACTTTACGAGGAGAATAAGAACAGAGTGTTAAGTCAAGAGGATGCAGACCGATTAAGAGTAGAACTAGACCGAACCTGATGCTTTTTCCCCCTTTTCATTCTTCTTTTCTTTAAAAATCTCTCCAGATCTTGAGGTGTATTAGCAAAGACCACTGACTTCCAGTCACGTCCAACACCAGCAGTTATCCATCCCATCGCCCTCTCCGCTTTATACATTAATAACTCAAGTTGCTCTCTATCTTTAACTGCCAAACCTCGCGACTTAAAGAAATCGTACATTTCCTTTTCCTCAATGTGGTCCTTCCTGTAGTGCAGGAAGAGCTCCTCGAAGAGGTGCCCCGCCTCAGCTTCCGAGATCGACTCGACCGACATCGTATCTATCAAATTCAAGTATCATTCAGAGATATAAACACCAATGTAACGCGCTAACTGACGATGGGCCTCGTCCCCCGCTTTACGCCAGGTTTCGGATTAACGAGGCGCACGATCTCACCATGAGCTTCGAGGAGCCTGAGCTTCAGGAGGAAGAGCCTGACGAGCCAGCGCTTCACCGGCCCGCTCTCGCCCAACCGCGCGTTCACTTCCCCTGCGTCTTCGCCTCCCTCGGGCTTCCCCTGCCACCAGGCCATCAGGGCCGAGCAGAACGCCTTCCACCACTTCGCCGCCTCGTCCTGATCGGGATACGTGTCCTCGCACCGCAGGAACCCCGGCACCTCCTCCCCCTCCACTATTCGCCGTCCCTTGCCGATCTGCCAGAGCCTCCGCTCGAGGAACCTGAAGGCCTTCGGCGCGCAGAGCCACCAATAGGGGGGATCCGGCCGCTGCTCCTTCGGCAGTATCTCTGAGAGGCGGGCCTCGACCTTCAGCATCCTCGGCGATGCGCCCTCCCTGAACCCATGGGTAACGAGTTCGGGGTTGCCGTACCGGCCGAATCCAGCGTTGGTCGCGTACTCCCCCAGATATTGATCCCTGCAGTATTCCGAGGCAAGGTCGTCGTCCCACACGTTCGACTTGACCGCGTGCCTGATGCCGTAGAGCGTCTGCTCCAACAGTAGCTCCTTCCGTTCCGTCCGTTCTCCGAGCACCTCCCACAGGTCCCTGCATACTGAATGCCAGTCGCTCTTCCGGTGCCCGAGGGCCACCAATTCGCGAGCCACAACCTCGGGCGGTTCTCCAGCAAGCCAGGCATCGAGGCAGAGGCAGTAGTCCATCGCCTGTCCCTTGCGTTCGCGCTCGACGGTGAAGCAGGAGTGCACCATTTTAGGAGAGATCTGAGAGCCGATGGCGCTGAGGGTCTCGAGAAAGCCTTGAGGGAAAAGGTAGTGTCCGCAGGGTTGCGCCGAATCGATGCACCTCTCGACGACCTGCTCCGCCCACTCGGGAACCGCGCCGAGCTCCAGCTCCATCCCGACGATCTGCCTCAATTCGTCGTCCGCTGCTATATCCTTGCACTTGTCCCAACCTTCGTCGTAGGGCGTGTAGTCCCAGCATCTGCTGGAGACGCTCCTCTCGTAGACCTCCTTCGACCATTCGAATCCCTTCGTCATGTGGCCCTCGCCTGTTCATCATCCGTCCGATAGCGATCGAACATCAAGCCATGGCCTAGGTCGCGAGTATGGCGTTCAGGCGGTAAAGCCTCCCATCCAACCTCTTCCCCCCTTTCCAGGCATAATCGAGCCTGTGCGTGACCACCCGTCCCCGCTCCATGCCGACCATCAGTCCCCCCCTTCCCTTGAGCAGGAGCCTCACAGCCTCGTAGCCGAAGACACTCGCCAGATACCTCGAGAAGGCCGTTGGCGACCCGCCCCTCTGTATGTATCCGAGGATGCTGAGGCGGACGTCGTAGCCCGTCCTCCTCGCTATCGTCTGGGCGATCTCGGAGGAGTTGCCCGCGCCCTCGGCCATCACTATGATGCTCGACCTCTTCCCCTTCTTGCGCGCCTCCCTTAGCTCGCGGCAGATCCTGTCCAGACTGTACTTGATCTCGGGGACGAGGATGAACTCCGCGCCGGATGCGAGGCCGACCTGGAGCGCCAGGAATCCCCTGTCCCTCCCCATCACCTCGATTATGAAGACCCTCTCGTGTGACGTCGCGGTGTCCCTAATCTTGTCGATTGCCGCGAGGGCCGTGTTGGCCGCGGTGTCCCAACCGATCGTGTAGTCGGTGCCGGCCACGTCGTTGTCGATCGAGGCCGGTATGCCGATGATGGGGATGCCGCTCGCCTTGTAGAGCTCCCAAGCCCCCCTGATCGACCCATCCCCCCCGATTATCACGGCGCCATCGATGTGGCTGTCCCTCAGCGTCTTGGCAGCCCTCTCGACCCCCCTCTTGGTATACATCTCATCGCATCTGGCCGTCTTCAGGATGGTGCCCCCCAGGTTCACGATGCCGCTGACCGACCGCCTGTTGAGGGGGTGGACCTGCCCCTCTATCAGTCCCTTGTAGCCCCTCTCGACCTCAAACATCTCGAGTCCGTAGAAGATGGCGGTCCTGACGACGGCCCTGATGGCGGCGTTCATGCCCGGCGCGTCTCCGCCGCTTGTGAGGACGGCGATCCTCTTCATGTCCTTACCGCCCAGTCCTGCGCGGTGTCCATTATTAGACATTTCACCGATGGCTACCACATATATCGGGGTTCGTCGGGGCTTGTCGGGAGAGGCATGAAGTATAGCGTATTCACCGTGATGATGCCCGAGTATAGTCCCGATGAGACAGCCAAGATACTCGGAGACATGGGCTTCGACGGCGTCGAGTGGAGGGTCGAAAGGGTCGTCGAGAAGGGGCACGAGAAGACCTCGTATTGGGGGTACAACAGGAGCACTGTGGATTTGGCCACCATCGTGGAGAGCGCCCCCAAGGTGAAGCTCCTCGCCGAGAGGGTTGGACTCGAGATCAGCTGCCTTGCGACATACCTCGGAGTCGGACAAGTTGAGGAGGCCCGAAGGGCCATGAGGGCCGCGAGAGCGATGGACTGCCCCTACGTGAGGGTCGGGGCACCGCGATACGACGGCACGAGGAACTATAACGAGCTCTATGAGGAGGCTGTTGATAATGTCCGCAAGATCGAGGGCATCGCAAGGGAGGAGGGCGTCACGGCCCTGCTCGAGATCCACATGGGCAACATCATGCCAAGCGCTGGCCTCGCGCACCGCATCGTCTCCAACTTCGACCCCGATCACGTGGGCGTCATCTACGACCCGGGGAACATGGTCTACGAGGGTTACGAACAGTGGAAGATGGGGATGGAGCTGCTCGGGCATTACCTGCGCCACGTCCACGTCAAGAACTCGGCTTGGTCGAGGGAACGGACGGGAGCGTGGGGGGCTGAGGCGGCCCGCCTGGATGAGGGGATAGTCGATTGGAAGAGGGTCGCCGACGACCTTCGAGCCATTGGTTACGATGGTTACCTTTCGCTCGAGGATTTCTCGGAACTGGATACGCTCACGAAGTTGAAGCGCGACCTGGCGTACCTGAAGAGCCTATAGGGACAATGGCTCCCCGATGGTCGGGGACTCGATAAGGGACTAGTCAGGAGCCTCATTTTTCATTTAAGCCTACGGGTGAACTTTCCACTCAGCTCATTAACGGTCCGATCCCATGCTAAAGGTACGCAAACTTGAGCAATTTTGGGATCTCAATTATTATATTTCAGGTGCGCATAAATGTGGATGAATTCATAAATGAAGGACATAATCGCCCTCGCAAAGGGGAGGGCCGACCTATTCGGGGTCAAGAACGTAGTAGTTCCCACAAACTCCGGAGCAACGGTAAAAGCCGTCCGTGATGTATTCGGACCGAAATACGCGATCATTGCCGTGGGCAACCCCTCTACTGTTAGTGAACGCGAGCTAGTCTATCACAAAGGCGTGAGCGAGTCAACTCGTAGGGAACTTGAGGAGCTGGGTATTAGGGTCATCCTGCAGGATCAGTCCATGTTCCAAGCGGCCGCTATAGGCGGCATACCACACCTCATAGGTAGCTACAATATCTCAGGAAATTGTTTCAACGCCGGATGGTCATGTTCGCTCGAGGACGTGATCGGGAAATCTGGCCCAACCGGTCCCTTTAACCCCGTCGCGATCATCTCCAACACACTGGCGTTGTTCGGCGACGGGCCGAGGGTTTGCATCGAAGTGGCGTTAATGGCTGCGGATTCGGGTGCCTTACCTCTGGACGCCGATTGCATCGCGATCCAACGTCGCATTGACGGCGCCTCCAACATGCCTGATGCGGCCATGGTGCTCCGTCCAACAAGGACACGGGACATCTTCAAGGGTCAACTTAGGATTAAGGATCTATTGTTGGTGCCGGTGCCGAAGGACCATTGGTTCAATAATGGTCCATTGTGGGTCGGATGAGGCATGTGACGTAGTTCGTGATGTTTATCGGTCATTTTAAGGCCTATTAGTGAGAATGAGTAAATTTCAAGTGGTCCCGCGGGCAGGAGTCTCATTTTAAGGGATTTGAGCCTGCGACAGTCCGGTCTCAGCCATTGTCCCACAGTCGGTTGAAACAGACGCGCTCGAGGCGCATCATCTACAGCCGGAAGCTCTACCAGTCTGAGCCTGCGGGATGTCTTTCAGCATCTTACCGCGGGTCCGCGGGACATCTCCGGCTTTTTGCCACGCGATATATTCATTTCGATGATTGGGGTCGCCATAATCACGTTATGAGCGGCTAAGCCTTCCACCACTTCAACGAGAGGTACTCGATGGTCCCGTCGGCGAGGTCGGCGACCGAGAACACGAACTTCTTCTTCACGGTCGTAGCGAGCCTCCCCGCTCTGACGATGTCCGGCGCATCGAACGTATCGCCCGGCATCTTGACCTCGACGAGGAAGGGCGCGTGGTCGATCCCCGGCCCCCTCTGGTATATCGAGAGATCGCATCCGAATTTTATGCCGGGGGTTGCGACGTAGCCCTTCTTCCTGAGGTCCCTGTACACGGCATACTTCTGCAGGAACCTCTCGTGCGTCTTCTTGGCCCTGCCCCTGAGTTGCTTGGCCGTGACGTTCCGCCTCTTCGGGCCGGTCACGACCTTGATCTCCCCCTCCTGGAGGAGGTAGAGCCCCTCTATCAGGTCGAGCGCGAGGGGGACGTCGAACTCGGGCGTCTTGGGCTTCGATATCCCCACGGGCTTTCCGAAATACCCCTTCTTGTAAACGCTCGAACCCTCCTCAGGGTTCCACACTATCAGCCTGTCCTCGATCAGTTCCGCCAGCGGCGGCTTTCGCCCCTCCCGCTCCCTTACCTCGCCCATCTTCGATTCAGTCCCTTAGAACGCGCTCAGCGCGAGTATCCTGGCGGAGTCCGCGGCATCCTCCGTTTTATCGGCTATGTCCTCTAGTAGATTCGCTATGTCTCGCAGCATGATCAGCACCGGAACCTCCGTCTTTCCGAAGATTATCCTCGTCTCGGTCGACCTGTACAAGGTGTCGACGATCCTCTCGGACGATTCCACATTCTTGGCCAGCTCCTCTACCTTGGACGGATCATAACTGAGCGAGATTATAATCTCCCTGAGGCGCAGGACCGAATTCAGGACGCCCTCTGCGAGGTTCGCGATGTCCGTCGTTATCTCCTTCGGTATCTTGATCTTCCTGGCGGCCAGCTCCTTCAACCTGAACGAAGCTCCCTCTGCAAGGTCCGACATCTCCGTTATCGGGGCCGCAAGCCTTAGGAAATCCTCCCTGCTCAGAAGTATCGCCCCCGCCTCGATCAGTTCGTTCGTCAGGGCCCTCTTGGTCTCTATCGCCCTCTCCTTCAGGCCCGCGATCGCGATGTATGCGTCCTCAGCGACTTTCAGATCGCCCTTCTGCAGGGCCGTAGATTGGTTCAGCGTCTCCCTCACGGTGTCGACGACCAGCCGCATGAGTTCCTGGCAAACTTGGAGCGATCGCCTTCTGAGTCTTAGCGTTGCCTCTGCGGGAAATACCATAGTTCCTTTCTCCGGTATCTTAAAGGTATATTATGTTGCAGGGGGGGCTCTGATATATAAATCCGCTTGTGGGCGTCTGTTGGTCATTGGGGGCAGTCCCCAACTAGCGCCAGCATTGGAATCGGAAAGAGTTAAAGACAAAAATCCCTCTGATCTCAGTTGCGGTCGGCAGGCGGAACAGTCCTTGAGACGAATGAAATATGATTTCCTACTGGGCGCACCCTCCATGGCTGGGTGTTGATGGGGAATTGGCGAAGTTGGCTGCCATCGATTTCGAAAGGGTCGTGGACATCGCAAAGAGGAGGGGCATCATCTACCAGTCATCCGAGATATACGGTGGGATGAGCGGGTTCTTCGACTTCGGCCCGATGGGTTTCATGATGAAGAGGAAACTCGTGGACTTCTGGAGGGAGTTCTTCCTGCCGCCGGAGGACAGGATCTTCGAGGTCGAGACATGCACCATAATGCCAGAGCAGGTCTTCAGGGCCTCTGGGCACCTGAGGGATTTCATCGACCCCGCAACGCAGTGCAAGAAGTGCAACTCGATCTTCCGGGCCGACAACGTGATCGAGGATGCAACTGGCCAATTCGTGGAGGGGATGGGGCCGGCCGAGCTCACGAGGACCATGGCCGAGAAGGGGATCAAGTGCCCCAAGTGCGGGGGCGATCTCGGCGAGACGAGGATCTTCAACTTGATGCTCGCCACCGACGTCGGCCCCGTCGAGGGCAACACGGCATATCTGAGGCCCGAGACCGCACAGGGGATCTTCGTTAATTTCAGGAACATATGCGCCTCCACGAGGGCCAAGTTGCCCTTCGGAGTAGCCCAAATGGGCACGTCATACAGGAACGAGATCTCGCCAAGACAATGGCTGATTAGGCTGAGGGAGTTCAGGCAGATGGAGATCGAGATGTTTGTCAACCCGAATAAGCTCGACGACCCACCTAATTTCGGGAAGGTCGCGGATGTGAAGATACCGATCTTGACTAGGGAGGCGCAGGCAAATGGAGGTGGGCCAATCGAGTTGGCAGCGGCGGATGCCTCGAAGATACTGCCGAGCAAGTTCCTTGCGTATTTCATGGCCAAGGAGTTCCTGTGGTACCAGCAGTTGGGGGTTCCAAGTGAAGCCATAAGGTTCAGGCACATGAAGCCCAACGAGACCCCACACTATTCGAAGGGGAACTTCGACATGGAGATCAAATATGATTTCGGCTGGAAGGAGGTCGTCGGCAACGCATACAGGACCGATTTCGACCTCAGGACCCACATGGCCAACAGCGGCAAGGACATGACCTGCCTCGAAGGGGACGAGAAGGTGCTGCCGCACGTCATCGAGCCCTCATTTGGCATAGACAGGACGTTCTATGCCGTACTCCTCTACTCCTACAGGGACGATGGAAGGGGCTGGGAATGGTTCGCCTTCCCGCCGAGGATAGCGCCATATCTCTGCGCGGTGCTGCCGCTGGTCTCAAAGGACGGGATCCCCGAGAGGGCAGAGGGGCTATTCGATGCCCTCAGGGCTGAGTTCGATGTGACCTACGATGGTTCAGGATCGATAGGTAGGAGATATGCTCGCAGCGATGAGGTCGGGATTCCCTATTGCATCACTTGCGATTACCAGACCCTCGAGGACTCGACGGTTACGATCAGGAATAGGGACGACAGCGGCCAAGTGAGGACGAGCACAAGCCAACTGCCCGAGGCGCTCAGGAAGTTGATGATGGGCCAGATCACATTCTCGGCTGCAGGGAAATCGGTGAAATAGTTCCGTCGTGGAGGGGAATGGACCGGCCCATTGCCCCTCACTTGAAGAGGGCCAAGGATCCGGTGACTTTATCCACTAGTCCGCTTGGGGCAGGACCGATTCCGATGCAGGTCACGGTGCCCGGGGCAACCTCCGTCAGGCCATAATCCTCCACCATCGCCGTGGGCATCCCCCCTTTGTCGGCCATGGCCTTCAGGCGTCGAAGCTCCTCAGGAGATGCAACCTGGAGGACCACCTTCCTCTGTCCCTCCTCAAGCCACCTCTTGTACCAGGACCTGTGGTGCCTCCTTGCCTCTTCCGTGGCCATGACGGAGGCATGCGCAGCCTGAGCGCACCACTTGCCCCTGGACAGGTTGAGCTCAGCCCTCGCAACTATGACCTGTTTGTAGCTGAATCGTTTATCTGCTGGAAAGGACATCCGGCCTCACGTCAACCCACTCAGGACCTACACATATATGACTCGCCCAAGGGGTTCACATTTGATGGATCGGGTTACATCGCAGCGCCCCACAGTTGCCGCGCGTTCCATCGGAGTACTGAGGCTCGTTCCACTGGTCTCGCTGGCCATGATCTCGGGAAGCTTCGCTGGCACTCTGACACACGAGGTCATCGGCCATGGTCTCACGGGCCTCCTCCTGGGTTACGACTTCTATGCCTTCTACGTCTCACCTTTCGGTACGAGTGAAGCGTACTTGGATCTGAGGGGGGCGGCTGGCTGGAAGGAGGGGCTGGTCTCCGCCGGTGGGATCGGCAGCGACATCCTCATCGGGCTCCTCATCTTGTCTCTCCTCCGCTTTGTAAGGCCATACGCCCCTAAATTCCTCCTCTTCTTCTGGGCAGAGGACTCGTTGATCGGCGGTTCCACATACCTGGCCTCCTCCTCCGTGGCATCGTTGGTAACGGGGGTGCCAAATGGCGACCCCTACTGGATATCCCATTATCTAGGCATTCCGCTCGAAGCGCTCGCATTTGGGGGGATCGTCCTTACGCTCGTCTTCTACTACTTCCTATTCAGAAAACTCGCCCCCCTCCTAGGAGATCGTGTCAGGTATCTCGACAGGAATGACGCGCTCGCCACCGTCACAACGGTCTGGGTCCTGGGGATGTTGCCCCTGAGGCTGATATCCATCGGATTGGAGGACGAGGTAGGGGCGAGGTCCGTGAGGCTGTTCTTCAGTGCCGCTGCCATACTTCTCGCGGGCCACTTCGCGACGATGAGGATGGAGTTCGTCCAGCCCCTTGCCACAAAATATTTTGAGCCGCGGCAGATCGTCGCCGTAGGACTAGTTGCCACCGTCGCCACTGCGACCTGGCTGGGCGCCTTCGGCCCGACGTCCGAAACTGCCCACGGCGTGATCGTCCAGGAGTTCCCCTACTTCGTCAACGTCAGGATCGTGCTGTGGGGTAACTTGACGGCCGACGCCCGACTTGCCTTTCGCCCAGGGCCTTTTGAGAACGCGTGGGCCAATGTGAGGAACGGTCCACCTAAGTGGGACTTATACCTGGAGGAGTCGGCCGAGTTCATGAAGGCCATGTTCGGGACCAATGGCTCACAGCTACTCGATTATGGTACGGACGGCGATGACTTCTGGTATTCAGGCGTTTGGCACCCCGAGGGGGCCAGGGTCGTCCACATGAGGGTAACTGAGCCTCAAGTGGAGAGGACGGCCTTCGATGAGATCCTCTTGGTACTTCGCGATCCGTGGAAGCCCGATGGCTTCATAGATTGCCTGAATGTCACGCTGAGGGGGCTGCATCTCAGGAGCTCAACACCTGCCACCAGCTTCTCCTATTCGGAGTCGGCCGAGTCAGGCGTTTGGCTCAACAATTCAACGGACACGAGCCCCTCGGAGTACTCTCTGCTCCTCGTCGAGATACCGACCTAAAGGATAGTGGATAAATCCCCGCATCCCACAACCCCCACGAACGCCCTTGCCGAAGACGGACGTCGCAGTGGTCGGTGGCGGGCCATCCGGGCTCCTTGCTGCCATTAACGCGGCCCGGCACAGCGACGCGCTCGTCCTTGAGGAACACCCGATCTTCGGCCAACCCGCCCACTGCGGCGGCCTCGTGAGCCTCGATGCCTTCGAGAAACTCGCGATAGGGGGCAGGGGGGACATCGTCCTGAATGAGATCAGGGGCTTCGTCTTCCATTCCCCGTCGGGGTCAGCGCAGGAGGTCGATGCGGGCAGGCCCTGTGCGCAGGTCATAGACAGGCCCCTCTTGGAGCAGCACTTGGCCCAGATGGCGGAGGAGAGGGGGTGCAGGCTAACGCACGCGAGGGTGCGGAGCCTTAGGCAGCGGGTAGGGGCCGTTTTCGTCGATACATGCTCGGGAGAGAGCGTGAGGGCATCAGTGGCAATCGATGCGGAGGGCATAGGCCGAAGACTCGCATCGGGCGTCGGATTCGATGCGAGGATCGGGGAGCTATTGCCCTCGGCCCAAGTGACCGTGAGATGCAGAGAAATAGACAGATCGTTCGCGCACGTGTTTTTGGGGGGGAGATATGGAGGCTTCATGGCCTACTCAATACCCCTGGACGGGCGCATCGCGAGGATCGGGTGCGCGACAAGGGGATCGGATCCGGTGAGGGTGTGCGAAATGGTTCGCAGGGAGTTGTACGGCCCAACCGAGGTCGTCGATGTCTCCAGGTGGGCCATCTGGATTGGAGGGGGGCTTAAGGAGACGAAGATCGGGAGGATCCTCCTCGTTGGGGATGCGGCAGGCCATACGAAGCCGACGACGGGGGGCGGCATAGTGTTGGGTGGGATGTTGGCGAAGATGACGGGCGAAGCGGCCGGAAGGTATGCCGCAACACTGGATGAGGGCGAGTTGATGGCGGCGGGTGAGGGGGGGCACTCGATTTGCCACAGCATTTCACGGATGCTCCTCATCAGGAGGTTGATGTCGACCGCATCGGACAGGACGATCGACGAGGGGATTAGTTTCCTTGGGAGGAGGAAGGACGAACTCGGCAGGATCCTCAGAAGCACTGATTTCGATTTCCACGATAGGCTCCCACTGAGTTTGGCCGCTGGCATGGCCCTGACGAAGATCCCCCTGATGGTCCTCTCCGACATCCTAGCCCGCGGAATGCTTAATTAATCGCGTTCGGAGCCGGACGCTGGAAAATACTGGGTGAAGTCGGTGCCAACGTGCATCTCCTGCAACAAGATAATCGTCCCCAGCGAGAAGGCCGTCAAGTTCTTCTGTCCGAGCTGCGGCTCCGTCACGATCTGGCGATGTCAGAAATGCAGGAGGTTCGTCAGGAACTACAGCTGCCCGAAGTGCGGCTTCGAAGGTCCATAGGGGGGTCGCGTCGATGGGTGAAGTGATAATCGGATTCAAGATCTACCCGAAGGCCGTGGAGACCGACCTAGAGCAACTGAGGGGCGAGATAGGCAAGGGCCTGCCAAGCCAAGCGAGGATCCACATGAGCAGGTTCGAGCCGATAGCCTTCGGCCTCAATGCGCTTTTAATGGACATAATAATCCCAGAGCAGGGGGAGTTGGCCGACAAGGTCGAGGAGATCATAAGGTCAAACGCCAACGTCGAGAACGTCGAGGTCCTCAGCCAGAGAAGAGTTTTAAAGCTCTAGGCGACGATTTCGTGCAGATACATGGATTGGAATGCTAGGCCGATCAGGAACGCGATAGTTGAGTTACTGGAGGAGAAGGGGGCGCTGAGTACGGACGATCTCGAGAAGAAGCTGAAGGAGGAATACGAGGACCTCACCACATCGGCACTGGGCAAAGAGCTGATGAAGCTCGAATTGAACGGCATGGTTACGATCACGTCGCTCGGAAGGGGGAGGAAGAGGATTGAGTTCATCCGGCGTGAACGGGAATCCCCGCGCTGACCGACCCCAAGGGCACTGAGATCACGGGTGATGGCCTCATGGGGGTTCAACTTGGCGATATAGTGCCGCGCCAGGAGGTAAATTTAGAAGCCCTCGGTGGCCTCAGCATCGCGATCGACGCCTTCAACACCCTCTACCAGTTCCTCTCCATTATAAGGGGGCCGGATGGGGATCCGCTCAAAAACAGGAGGGGGGAGGTGACCAGTCACCTCTCGGGCCTCTTCTTCAGGTGCTGCAACATGCTCAGGATCGGCATCAAGCCGGTCTTCGTACTGGATGGGAAGCCACCCGATATCAAGAGGGCTGAGATCAAGAGGAGGCACGTCTACAGGGCAGAGGCCAAACAGAAGTACGCTGAGGCAGTCGAAAGGGGGGACTTGGCCGTGGCTAGGAAATTCGCGCAGGCATCGGCCAGCATCGAGGAGCACATAATAGAGACGAGCGTCGACCTTCTTGGGAGGATGGGGATCCCTGTCGTGCAGGCGCCCTCGGAGGGGGAGGCGCAAGCTGCGCACATGGCGATCGCGGGATCGGTTTGGGCCGCAGCCAGTCAGGACTATGACTCATTGCTCTTCGGAGCCCCCAGGCTCGTTAGGAATGTCGCCATCACGGGCAGGCGCAAGCTGCCGGGCAGATCGGCCTACGTCGAGGTAAAACCCGAACTCGTCACCTTGGAGGAAGTCCTCAGGGAAAATGGCATATCGCGCGACGAGCTGGTGACGATCGGCCTCCTAGTGGGGACTGACTTCAATTCCGGGGTGAAGGGCCTAGGTCCGAAGACGGCACTCAAGCTCGTGAAGCAAGGGAAGAGCCTGGACGGAATACACGCGGAGAGGGGATTGGAGAAACCACCTGAGCTCGAAGCGGCCAGGAGGTTCTTCGAGAGCCCAATCGTCACCGATGAGGTAGATCTGGGGTGGAAGGCGATCGATGTAGAGGCGGTCGTGAGCTACCTTAAGGGGGTTCACGATTTCAACGAGGAGAGGGTGAGGAAGGCGGCCGAGGAAGTGGCCGAGGCCCAGCATGTCCGTGAGGGATCCCTCAGCAAGTGGTTCTGATGTGAGTCATATATCAGCCCGTGTTATGGGGGAACGCACAAATCGGGGCGCTGGTAATGCGCCGATTGGACCGGCTTTTCAGTCGCCTTCTCCAACAGTTTCGACCAGTCATACTCCACGATTACGTATACCGATGTTATTATGAAGGCAATCGTGGCCAGATCGAATAGGATGCCCGTGACGGGATCTCCCAGTAACGACTCACCTAGGCCTGACAAAAAGCTACCGATGAATCCGATGATGATCAACAATGTCGTCTTACCTAGGAAGCAGGGGATGAGCGTTCGCATTAACCCATACCTTATGATCCCAAGTGGTACCATGATTATGTCGTCCGGAAGCGGCGTTGCGGCGAAGAGATAGATCACGAGGGGGACGAGCCTTCGGTGTTCGAGTAAGAAGGTGTGCAAGGAACTGAACCTCTTTGAGTATCCGTGGCCCTCTAGGTATCGTCCACCCCCGGCGCCGAGGGCATAGGACGTTAACTCGCCCATGGCCGCCCCCAGTCCCGAGATCAAACCGAGTAGGAGGGGGTCGAGGCCCACCTGAGACGTCATTATGAACACTACTGCAGTGTATGGAATGGGGACGAAGACGGTGGTGTTGCCGAATATCGATATGAGGAAAGACACAAGATACGCATTATACCTCGAAGGGCCGCTCTCGCTCCAATCACTAATCCCTTCCGCGAAGCCAGATGCGGCCTCCGCGATCCCCCTATCGAGAAGGACTGCAGCTCCGAAGACGATGAGGAGGCCATAGGAGATCAGGAGAAATGCCTTCGAACGCTTCAATGATTCATCGCCAACCATAAATTCCCCTAAGTGGGACGAAAGCGACTCCCCCCATCCTGGACGTCCTCAGCTCCCCTGATTCCATCTTCACGCCAACCACGAGCTCCTGGAAGAAACGCTCGCCACCTAGGGGGATCACGATCTTGCCGTCAACTGACAACTGCTCGACGAGGGGAGGGGGTATCCCGGGAGCGCCTGCCGTGACCAGCACGCGATCATAGGGGGCGGCCTCGGCGTAGCCCAATGAGCCGTCACGCTCCATAACGCTCACCCTTGAGCCATACCCCGTCCTCTCTAGGTTCCCCCTCGCGAATTCGGCAAGCTCGTGCACGATCTCCAATGAGTACACATGCCCCCGCCTCTCTTCCGGTTGCGAGAGGGGGGCGACGGCCTCGGCTACGGTCGCGGCGTGGTATCCGCTTCCCGTGCCCGCCTCAAGCACCCTCAGCCCTGGTTTGAGTTCGAGCAGCTCATTCATGATCGCCACCATGTGCACGGCTGATATCGTCTGCCCGCTCTCCCCCAAGGGAAGGGGCGTGTCCTCGTATGCCAGTCGCCTCATCGACGGCCAGACGAACTCGTGGCGCGGGACTTCCAACAGGCATCTTTCGACCTCGGCCGTCCTAATGACGCCCTCGCTCTTGAGCCTGGTTACGAGTTCGATCCTGTCCTCATGCTCCATGTTCCTCTTCATTCTGCAAGTGTTCTATCGCATCAACGCTATTAAGGATGAGCCCGGGGATTGCCTCGCCAATCGATGGGCAAAGCCATCAATAGCCGGGCTACGATCCGCGAGATAGAAGCTTTCAGCGCGATGGGTCACGCGCTCATCTCGGCCACGCACAAGACCACTCTGGAGATAACGAGGGAAGATCACCTCACCAAGAGGGGGACGTGCATAGTGGCCATTGGGTCGGAAAAAGGGGCAATGGATCTGTCGCCGGAGTTCAAAAGGGTGGCGCGGGACTCCAGAGCGGAGATCGTCCTGAGGCTGGAGTGCAACGGGATCGAGGACACCGTCAGGGCTCGGGGCAGCGGGCACCTAACGTTCACTCACCCAACGGACATCGTCATCAGGAAGAGCGACTTCACATGTGGCAGGACCGTGGCAATCCATTGCGACAAATCGGCGTCCCGCCTCAAGAGGTCGCTGATCAAAGAACTGCAGAAGCAGCTTGCCGTCAACATAATCCTCGAGGCGAGGCTTTGCTAGATGCGGCCAGATTTAGCGCTAGCGGACATGCGCCGATGCACATGTCCTATTGGCGTTGGCCTAAGGAGACATCGACCGCCACATGGTAGCTCCTGACCCCCACCTCCCTGATCACCCTCGTCCGCGATACCGCCACCTCCTTCCAACCGATCTCCCGCATCTTGCCCTCGATCCCCTCCACCCTGACCCCCATGTTCTCAAGGCCGTCGACGAATATGTGGAGATGGACGATGCCGCCTTCCCTTAAAAGCGCATCCGAGGCAGCCTCCAGGAAGAGTTCGGCGCCTGCTGGTAGGTTCATAATGGTCCTGCTGCAGATCCCCCTCAATGCGCCAGTGGCGGCTTCTGCCGCATCTCCGAGCATTGCGATGACCCTTTCCCCTACTTTGTTGAGCCTGATGTTCTCCTCCAGGTAACGGAATGCATGCGGGTTCACGTCGACTGAATATACCTTGACCCCCGCGACCCTCTTGGCTATCAGGATGCTGAAGGGCCCTACGCCAGCGAAAAGGTCCCCAACGACCTCACCCCCTCTGACCTGAGAAGCGACCCTGGCCCTCTCCGTCGATAGCCTAGGGGTGAAGAACACCTTCGTTGGATCCAATATGTAAAGGCAGCCATGCTCCCTGTGAATGGTCTCCGTGGGGCCATGGCCTGCGATGGCCTCATACCCCCCGACCCTAAAATCACCGGAGATGTCGGACGTCTTATTCAAGACAAGACGGAGCCCACGGTTCACTTCCATGGCCGCCCTGCCGATCACTGCCCACTGCTCCTTCAGCTCCTCGGGGAGCTCCAATATCGCCATGTCCCCCACGACGTCGTATGATCTGGGGACACGCTCTAGATATCCCGGAGGGAGCTTGCCCCTCAAATATTCGAGCATGCTGTTCGCACGACCCTCGCGAATTGGGAAGTCCGTTTCGATACTGACAAAGGCGATCCCCGATGAGGCCAAGGTCTTCGCCTCGTTACCAGATGGCCGCCTCGCAACGGGCACGATTACGCTATCCCCATGCTTTATGAAGCTGAGGTCCTTCACAACTAGGTTACGCTCCCTGAGGAAATCGAGTAACGCCTCGCAGTCGGTCGTGGCGACCTTCAGGCCCTGAGACCTCCTTTGGGACAATTATGCCCAGACCAGGCTCTATTCGAATGGGACGCGTGGGATAAGGGTATCCCAGAGTTCATTCGCCCGCTGTCCCATGACATGCGCCAAGCGACGGGGGCTATCGAGCACTCACTCAGAATGGAAAAGGGTAAAGTAGAGCCTGCGGGCAATGGCATTCATGCCAAAGAGAGCGGCCCTAATTCGGGGAGACGGCACAGGTCCCGAGTTAGTCGATGCCATGGTCGATGTCCTCGAGGCAGCGGGATCCGAGGTCCAACTCGTCCCATGCGAAGCGGGGCTCGAATGGTGGAAGGGGCATGGCGGTCCCAGCTTCATCCCCGACGAGACCTGGCATGTACTGGAAAGGACAGACGCTTGCTTCAAGGGGCCGACGACGACCATCCCCGAGCCAGGCACGCCCAAGAGCGTGGCCGTGAGCATCAGGCAGAGGTTCGACCTCTACGCCAATGTCAGGCCGATAAGGACCTTCCCGGGGACTAAGAGGCCCCTGGGTGATGTCGACTTCATATTGGTGCGCGAGGGAACGGAGGGCCTATATGCTGGACTGGAACATAGGCTCACGGATGACGTTGCGATCGCGATCAGGAAGATAACGAAGTCATCATCCGAGCGGATCGCGAGATACGCCTTCCGCCTGGCTCATGAGAAGGGGTGGAGGAAGGTGATAGCCGTCCACAAAGCCAACATCTGTAAGGAGACCTGTGGGCTCTTCCTCTCGGCGATCAAGGACGTTGCCAAGGAGTTCGAGGGCCTGGCTCTTGAGGACTACTTCGTAGACAACTTCGCCCAGCAGCTCGTGAAGAACCCCCAGAGATTCGATCAGAACGTGATCGTGGGTACTAACCTTTTCATGGACATACTGAGCGAGGAGGCAGCTGCCCTGGTCGCCAGCATAGGATGCGTATACTCAGCCAATATCGGCGATAGGTATGCCATGTTCGAACCGGCCCACGGTAGTTCGCCCAAATACAGGGGGATGGGTAAAATGAATCCAACGGCGGCGATCTTGGCAGGGGCTTGGATGATAGGGCACTTGGGGGAGAAGGAGGAGTCCGAAGCGATATTCAGAGCCACCCATTCGGTGATAGAAGAGGGGAAGTGCGTCACGTATGACTTGGGGGGGCGAAGCACGACCAAGGAGATGGCCGACGAGATAGCTCGTAAAATGAAGTGATCGCAGAATCCATGTAGGCGGAGTAGTTATACGGTGTGGGAACGATCATAGGCCATGAACGTCTACGAATATCTGCGCAGAGAGGCGAAGTGCATAACCGCAAACTCGCTGAGCGATTTGGGCGATAAATCCTGCTGGGAAGGGACTGAGGCCGAGAGGCGTAGGCTCTTCATCTCCATGCTTGGACTGAGGGGCCATCTCGACAAGGAAAGGGCACGGGCCAAACCCGTCGTAACCGGCACCCTCAATCGCAGAGGGTACAGCGTCGAGAGGACGTACTTCCAAAGCCTGCCAGGCCTCTATGTCACCGGCAACCTCTACGTTCCTGAGGGAGTGAAGCTCGCTCCGGGTGTCTTGTACCTATGTGGCCACTCCTCGGACCAGAAGTGCCATTACCAAGCCCATGCACGCAAGTTAGCAAACCTCGGTTTTGTGACGTTGTTAATTGAAACCATCGAGCGCGGCGAAGTGCGTGGTCACCACCACGGGCCCTTCCACTACGGTTGGTTCAATTGGTATAGCTTGGGTTATACGCCCGCTGGCGTCGAAGTATGGAATGCCGTGAACGCCATCGACGTCTTACAATCCAGGCCTGAGGTGGACCCAGACAGAATAGGGGTGACGGGGATATCGGGCGGAGGCGCCATAAGCTGGTTCACAGCGGCCGTTGATAGAAGGGTCAAAATCGCCGCGCCAGTATGTGGCACCGCGACCGTGGAATCGCACGTATGCAAACACACCGCTGAGGAGCACTGCGATTGCATGTTCTGGATTAACAGCTGCATGTGGGACCTCACCGACGTCGGGGCGTTGATAGCCCCTAGGCCCCTTCTGATATGCTCAGCCCAAAGGGATTGGATGTTCGACATCGAGTCCGTAAGGTTGACGTATCGCAAGCTCAAGAAGCTCTACGGCGTTCTCGGCTCACCCGACGACATACTGCTCGTAGAAACCCCAGGAGGGCATTCGTATCATGGGAGTTCGAGGGCGATGATCTTCAAGTGGTTCCTCAAGCATCTTGAAGGCAAGGACGCATCCCTTGAGGACATAGGCGATATCGATGAGACCACCTCGGCACAGGAGCTCTCGGATACGCTGAGGGTCTTCGATGAGGTCCCTCTGGATGAGAGGGTCACGTCAGTTCAGGAGTTCTTCATCAAAAGGCCCGAAGCCCCGAGGATAGACGACGCCGATGGGATCGCTCGGTATAGGCGCTTGCTGAACGAAACCCTGCTCAGGGAGACGTTCGGCGCATTCCCAGGGGTGAAGTGCGATCTCGACACCGATATCGAACTCACGCAAGAGGATGGCGCATCGTCGGGGTTTCTGATAGGCTTCACGCCTGAAGAAGGCTTGAGGCTTCGCATGCACGTGACGAGGCCATCGAATGCCCCCAAGTCAATTCCGATCCTCATCACGCCGGCAAGATCAGCAAGGGCGATCTGCTTCGGCGATGGGCTCATGCAAGGGCTTAGCGACTCCTGGGCCAGAGCCTCAGTTGAGGTCAGGGGCATAGGCGAAACCTCATGGGCTCAGGATTTCCAGTGGTTCATGAGGAGGGCCTCCATGCTGACTGGGAGGACTGTGGCCAGCATGAGGGTCTACGACCTCCTTCGCGCCCTTGAAGTCATAAGCTCACTAGAATGGATCGACCACCGCAAGGTAGCGCTCATGGGTAGCGGCGACATGGCCGCAATAGTCCTCTACGCGGCCCTCCTGGGGGGAAGGCCGTCAATCGTCGTGCTACACGATCCACCGGCGTCCCAAGACGTGAGGTCAGACATCGTTGGGACCGGTCCAGCCTTGGAGATGTTGAACTGCCTCAGGCACACAGATCTGCCATATGTCGCTGGCTTATTATGGCCCACTGAGCTCGTTTTCCTCGGGCCCAGGCCCGAAACGTATTCCTGGGCCAAGAGTTTATACGCAAAGCTCGGATCGCCCGGGGAGCTACGTTACATTAAGTCACTCTCAGAACTGAATTGATGATCAGTTTCAACAATGGGTCATCGAAGGCCTTTTGGATCTCATGGGGAGATAAACCGACAAGCTGAGGGCTCGGACATGGCCTGGGGGACGAAGTTGGGCCTCAACGCATATTTCCCCTATGCGGTGAGCTTTGGGATGTCACTGCTCAACGGCATCTTGATCCCAGTCATCCCCCTCCTCGCTTTCGGCATGGGAGCGTCGCAGATTGAACTCGGCATCATCGGAAGTGCAGCACCTCTCATCAACCTCCCAATGTCCTTCGTGACTGGTCGGATGTCGGACAGATTCGGTAGGAAGCCGCTCATCGCGGCAAGTTCCCTGCTCTATGCCCTTACGTGTATCTTATACTCCGCATCTTCCTCTCCCCCTCATCTCATGGGCGTAAAGCTCCTTGAGGGACTATCGACGGCACTTCTCTGGCCTCCAATCGAGGCGCTCCTGGCGGATAGCGCGATAATCGAGGGACATGCGCTTGCGTCAAATTTCGGTGTATCGTGGAGCCTCGGCACAACTCTCGGGGCATTGGTTGCAAGTTGGGGGATAGGCGCCGGTAGATACCGCGATCCCTTCTTACCTGCTGCCGCGGTCTCACTCGCCTTTTCCCTAGCAACCCTTGCCATCGTCTCTGATAAACGGGTCAGCCCCAAAAGCGCTGAGGGCCTAATTGCGGAACGGAGCTCGACATCCCCGTTTCATACCAAGGGCGTGTGGCTCGCAGCATTTCTCTATGCCTTCTGTCAGGGGATCGTATTCGCCCTCTACCCGCCTTTCGCCGAATACATGGGGGTACCTGGCTTCGTGATAGGGCTTGCGGTGACTTCCTTGATGATGGGCAGGACGTTGGTTTTCCTTTTCTTCAGAAGGCTCAAGTCACAATTCAAGGTACTTGCCATGACGGGATCGGCTGTGATGGGATTGGCCGCCCTCCCTTTGTCCTTGACCATCGAGCCTTGGATCGTACTGCCATTGAGCCTCACGTTGGGCCTTGGGCTGGGCCTAGTGTATTCGGCGTCGATAATGACGGCCTTGAGCGTCGATGGGGCGAACAGGGGTAAATATGCGGGCCTCTTCGAGGGCAGCATCGGGGCAGGTTATCTCATCGGTCCCTTCATCGGCGGCTCGATAGCACAGGTTGCACTGCAAGGCCCCTACGTGATCTGTTCGGTCGTGGCCCTTGTGAGTTTATTGAGAATGAAATCTAGTAATCCGTGAAAGCGCCAATAACACAGTGTCCCTGAACTAACTCCAGCCATAGAGCCGCATTATGAGGGGCGTTATGAATGTCTCTATGATCCCCGCCAGGATGAAGAAGGGAGCCAGCCCAAGTATGATGTAGATGGACCGTCTCACTGCCCTGTGAACTTCTGCACCGGTGCTCGACCCTCCCCTCATCAGCGCCTTCATGAAATGGAATGCCAGATACGATCCGACGGACCCGGCTATAATGAACGATGGGAGTTCCACGACGCCGTGAGGCAATATGGCTGCCAGGAACATCTTCATGCTCGGCACCAGGCTTCCCACCACCCCCAATATGAATCCGTTGAACAGCATCGTGACGAGGGCGGGGGCCATGAGCGCAAGCCCCGAGAGGGCTGTGGCCAAAGATACCTGCCAATTATGGAATGATATGTCGACGGCGAGAAATGGCAGTGCCAAGCCCGTGAATGATGGATTAACCTCTCCGGACTTGTAGCCCAGGGCGAAGATGAGTTGGCTCAACCCGGATGATGAAACCCGTCCCCCGGCCACGACGCCCGCCGTTAAGGTGAGTGCCGAAAGCGCATGGAAGGGGATGTTTTCGGCCGAGAGCACGTAATTCCAAAGTTCCCCAATGCCGATCTTGATCTTCTTCATGCCAATCCTCCACACGTGTCTCGGGGCATCGCCAATGACAGGCGGTCCGGGTAGAAGTGGGATGATGACGGGTTCGGTCTCAATGCGAAGGAAGAGGGCGGTCTTCGATGTATGGAGTATGGGCGTCAATGCGAAGCTCGCCAGCGCCGTCAACAACGACGACACTTGGACGCTGGACGATCCCGAAACATACGATAGGCCAAGTGTGGCCACGGACGAGAGGGTTCTTACAAGAACATATAGGAGGGTTCCACCGGGGGATGCCCTGCAGGCCCTCAGGCTCTGCCTCAGGGCCGCGTGCCAGTTCGCGCCATTGGCTGCGGCGGGATACGTGTAGATCGTCAGTATCAGCATGATGGCGGAGTATATCACAGCGAGGGCCATGACCGAGAGCGAGAACAACATGTTGGGAAGTAGGCCGAGATTTCCCTCGGAGAGGAAACTGGAAGCGCCGAGTGACACGATCCATATCAACGCGACCACGAGCGGTCCATATTTTACCGCCTCCGTCACCATCACGGTTATGGCCATGTCGATCCACCTCCTCCCAGACCTCTCGATGACGCTCTGGACCGAGAGCTTGCCGGTACGCAGGAGCTGAATGTACGATCCGTATTCGGCAGAGTTGACGAATCCGCCGCCAAGTATCGAGATGGCGTAGAACAGGGCGACTGATGCCGCGATCGCCCAGAGCAACGATGAGATGAGCTGAGGAGACGAGAGGGCCTCCAGTATCGCGAAAGCGTCATCGTCGGTAATGGCCTCGGCAAGTTGCCTGAGTATCCCGCCTGAGGCGAGATGTGAAATCGTCACCATGAATACCAAGAGCACCGCCGACTGCTTCACGACATCGACGGCGCCACTCAGCATCACCGGAACCGCAGCCGAAGGGTTGAACCTCCAGAGCCAATAGGAGATGTTCAACAGCTTCTCGAGCGAGGCCTTACGTACCTGGGCCTCGAAGGGCGGTTGTGGCAGCTCCCGCGGCTGTGGAGGAGGCAAAGGGGGTAACGGTGGCCCCGATCCAGTGAACGTCTTCTACACCTTCAGTATTATGACAACGACTGAGAGAAGGAGGACTGCGATTATGAGGAGGCCCACGTATACGCTGCCGTTCCTGCCCCAGATAGCTAGCGTGGCATTGAACCTGAGGAACGGGTTCCGCGATGACAACATCTCAGCTACCTCGCGAGCTTCTTCGTTTCGGAATCTCCCATTATCTATCCTTATGTCTCCACTCAACATCTTCTCGAAGACATGCCCCTCTAGGAAGTACTCCTCCGAGGCGGCGGAGTTCAGCCATTCCTCAAATTCATGTCTCCTTCCGCCTTTGACATACCTCTTCCCGGCCCTCGCCTCCTGCCTTGCGGCGTCGATCCCTACGCATCCGTGTCTCTCCGGCAATCTGTGCTCCTCGCAGAACTGTTCCCCGCAGTAATGGCATCTGTAGGTCAGTATCGCCCTCTTGCCACACTCGGAGCAGCTTGGCATCTCTTCTTACCTTGTCTTAATCTCATCTATATCTGACCGTAATGTAATAAAGGTTTACAACACCCCGATCGGAAAAGAGCACCCCTAAGCCTATGTCGTTGCCATCTACTTCCCAGTAGTAGATTGTATCGGCGCCTCTGCTCCTCGCATATACGATGAACTGCATCAGCACGCTGCTCGCATTTTCCCAATCGCCTTCCGCAACGTAACTCGTTTGATTGACATTGACCTCAACGTTTGCCATGATGGACTTAGGCCTTATCAGATCCAGGCCTTGTGATGAGATGAGGTCTACGATCCTCTGAAGCCTCTGTTGTAGTCCTGTCACGGGAATCCCGCCAGTTAGGGCATAATAGGCCGAGAGGGAGTCCGGACCAGTTGCGACCTTAGTACCCGTTGTGGCATCTACAACACTTATGAACGCACTCTTGGTTATGACCCCTCCCTCAACAGTTGTCGTGATATAGACCGGGATGAAGTAGTAGAGTTCACCACCGATCGAGTAGAGGAGGATGTTGCCTAGGCGACTGTTCGTTAATAACGTGAGCTGCGTGCGTACGTAGTCGTCGGTTTCCAGCGCCTGTAGCGCTGCAGATGGCCCTATCAGCTGCGTAGTTATGTTGGCGAGCGGAGTAGTGCGGAAGAACTGTATCTCCCCAAGCCGATGCCCCCCATAGATGAGGTAAAGGCCCGCCAGGTTTTTACCAGGAGATGCCTCGTATTCGACCAGTTGCAGGCCCACGAAATAGGCCCTGTCCTCGATTGTATGTAGGATGTACAGTACCTCGGTTGCCGTTGGCCTCTCATAGAAGTCAGAGCCGGATCGCCAGATGAATGGGTCGTCAACGTGGTATCTGAAGTCGACATCTAGTTGACCCATTGGCTCCTCCTGAGTGCCGAGGAGCTGCTCAGGATAGCGAAGTTGGGGCACAAGCCAATCGGGCGACGGTTTCCAACCATAATAGCTCCTGTAGAACTCAGTCAGGAAGTCCTCGGGCTTGGGACTGGCAACGACGTAAGCTTGCATCTCGCCATTCTCGATATCGGTCAGGATGACTCCGAAGAACCTGAGGTAATTGCTGGCTGCAAATCCCGATTGAAGCCGATAATCTATGTAGACCTGCACGACCGCGTAGAGCCTCTTCCCATCAGTAACGAGGTATGCCGCTGGATCCATGTCAAGCCCCGAGATCAGTATGCTCCTCACTCTCTCGAATGGATCCCTGTTGTAGAGCATCTCTATGTTTTCCTGCGGCGGGCCGAAGGCAAAACCGAACTGCCCTGAGGCCGCAAACCAGAGCGTCCTCTGCCAGCCCGAGAGAACGTAGTCGGGCATGCCAACGTAGGACGAATTCTCTATCTCAGAGAATCCACTTATGTGGACGTAGACGTTGTCGCCAAGTCCCACGCCATAGTAGATGCGAGGTTCATTAAGGATGCCGAAGGCGTCGTTCAACGAAACGTAGGCGCCCGTGTGGCTGTCCATGACTATTATCCTCGAGGCGTGCGTGTAGATCAAGTGGTGGCTTATCCAATCGTCGCTTGGGTAAAGGACCGTAGTTGGCCCAACCCAGTACTCCCTCCCGTTGTTGTAGACGATGTAGGCATCGCTCAGCGTCATCCAATTCACGCCTATCTGGTTCTTCATCTTAGTGAATGCGGCGTCCCTATCCCATTGCCTGACAAGCGAGAGTATCATCGATATGTTCCCCGCGGGTAGGGTTTCGAGTGGTGAGACCTGAACATCACCCGTTCCCGCTGCCCAACGAGTCACGCCTATCTGTTTGCGTATCAGGGGCTGCCATTCGTATTGAGTCCAATTATTGTTCCAGTTCAACCTGTACCAACCTATCACGCCCATGTTCGCCAGCAATATGACCAACAGCCCCACGGCGGCGACGATGGCACCCCCCCTCCTGCCTTTCGTGAATGTCTCCCTCCCTTGCCCACCGATGTGCGAGACGATGCCCGCTGCGACAAGGCATACGAAGATCGTCAAAAGCGCAAGGAAGGCGAAGGGGGTGGTCACATCCATTGCCCAGTAGGCTACGCCTGGCAGAAGGGCTGCGACCATGCACGATATGCTAAGGAAGAGGCCCCTAAGGGCAATGCCGACTTGTGCTCTCGCGATGTTTTTCACAAAATGCAGAAAGAGCCTTAGGGCCAAGATCGCGAGGATGAGTATCGCGACATCGTGAAATATCTTATACTGTATCTCCATGGTTGGCATGACGGCCACTATCTCCTCTGACCCCAGAGGTTCGATCGGGGACAAGAAGATCATCGGGACGATGCCCCAGTCTCCGAATCCCCCCCTCATCATCGAGACGGCCATGGCCAAGTTCCCCAATCCCGGAATCCCATTCGAGTTGACAAAGGTCGCGAATGCAAGGACCCACTTGGCGAACTGCCAGAAGGCCCACAGCAATTTGGAGGGCTTCAAAGTCGTGGGCCACGCATTGGGCGATGTTGATCCGATAATGGCGTTAGCTACATCGGAGATGTCGCTTCTGCCGGGAATGGGATTGAGGAACAGCAGTGCCAGTAAGGAAGCCACCACGAAGGTCATGCCATTGTAAAACACAATGCCAAACCAATCGGCTCCTGCCTTGGAGGCATACATGGATTGGTTAATCGTCCAGTTGAGCCAGACATATGCGCCGAAAATTCCCACGCCCCCAATCACGATGATGAGCAGGATCAGCAGGGGAGCGATCCGTATTGCTCTCCTAGGTTCCAACTTAAATGTCCTTCGGGGGCATCAACCGGGCACTTATTAACGTTCTCCACTATATGAAATCCTTAAAGCGGGGGGTGCCACTCACCCTGAAGCAAGTGGCTAAACACTCACTGTGCCTGGGCGCCCTTCTCCGCAGGAGCACTCGCCGATTGAACTTGTGCCTCAGCCTTTAGCGCCGGCTCGGCCGCCGTCTTCACCTCGGCCGGTTCCGTCTCCGCCTTCGTCTCCATGGCATATTTTTCCACGAATACCGCCTCGTTAACATCTGCGATTAATCCAGTCATATCGTTGAACAACGCCCTCTTTATGATCTGAAGGCCCTCCATGAGGAAGGCCTCGTTTGGAATCTCGATTGATACGGCATTGCCGGACAAGTTAACTTTGAGCTTCTCAACGGGAATGGATGGCATCCTCCTGTGCAGTAGAGCCATGACCTTCGAGGCCAGTTCATCGACGACGCCCGTGATGTCGACGGCGTAGACGAGGGTCTTGCCTGCAAGAGGTGGATTGAAATCCATCTGGACGCGCCCTGCCCCTATTGAGCGCACAACCCCCAGCTTCCCGTCGATCTCAACCCTTGCGCCAGGCTGGAGCCTCGTTTCCTCGCTCCTGAATTTCCTAATCGGATATGACCGGATCTTGGAGGGATCCCTTGAGCCATATGCCTTATCTGGCGATAGCTCGATGGTGAGCTTTTCGCCCTTGTCGTGGCCTATCAAACCCTCCTCAAGGCCCTTCGGGAACCATCCGCTCCCAATGACGAGGAGCTGCGGCTCATATTCCCCCCCCGCCCTGTATATCCCCGCCTTCTTCGCCTCTTCTTCCCTAGTCGTCGCGAAGACCTCGTTCGTCTCCTTGACCGTCGCCACGTAATCCAAGAGTATGAAACTACCGTCCTTGATCATGCGATGGGCACCGACGCGCCCCATCTGGGCCTGCCACTCAATAAACATTATGGCGCGCTCCTGAATGCCCATGGGGCCTCTCTGATGGCCCCCCCAATGTCCACGCCCATCGTTCAACCTCGTGATCTTCGATGTGATGAGCGCTGACGCGCAGAACATTAACCGATAACGACTTAAGTGTACATCGGATGCCTTCGATCATGATGACGTCATCCGGGAGCATCATAACGCTCTTGACCGATTTCGGTTTGCGTGGCTCATACGTTGGGTGCGTAAAGGGGGTTCTCCTCGGCATCAACCCGAGTCTTAATATCGTCGACATATCTCACGAAATACCGAAGTTCAACGTAAAATATGCTGCCATCGTCCTCGCTCAGGCAGCTCGGTTCTTCCCCAAGGGAACGGTCCACATGGCGGTAGTGGATCCCGGCGTCGGCTCGAGGAGGAGGATGCTGATCGTGAAGACGGCGAACTATTGCTTCGTTGGTCCGGACAACGGCATCCTGTCGATCGCAGCGATCAGGGACGGCGTTCGGCAGACCTTCCAGATAGATGAGCGGCGAGTTGGGCTCGAAGGGGGTTCGAGGACGTTCGCCGCGAGGGACACATTCGCCCCGATAGCGGCGCGTATAACGTGCGGCATGCCACCCGAGGGCCTCGGAATGGAGATAACGGGATTTCATAGGTTTGCCCTCGGCCCAAGGCCCTCAGGCAGGAGGATCGTGGGCGAAGTGCTCATCATAGACTCCTTCGGCAACATCATAACGAACATCGATGGCTCGTCGCTCAAAGGCGTCAAGTTCGATAAACGCATCCTCTTCAAGATTGGCAGCGAAGACCTCAGGATACCCTTCGTCAGAACATACAGCGAGGTAAGGGAGGGAGAGGCCTTGGCACTAATAGGGAGCAGCGGCATGCTGGAAATCGGCGTGAACCAAGGCAGCATCGCGGGTAGGCTAAGCTTTGTGAAGGAGGGGACGCGGGTGGCGTTCGAACTAACCCCCCGTTAAGGCATGGCCGCCTCAAGCGCGGCAAGCCTTATGTAACCCCGAACGATTTCCCCATCGGTTTCAGATGGTTTACAGGCGTCACTTGACGGGCCTCTACGTGGGCCGCTTCCAGCCATTCCACCTCGGCCACCTCTACGCTGTGAGATTCGCGCTCAGGCATGTTGACCGTTTAATAATCGTAATCGGCAGCAGCCAGAGGAGCCACGAGCCAAGGCATCCCTTCACCCTTGGGGAAAGGATCGAGATGATCCGACTGGCCATGGAGGAAGCGCGCGTTCCAGCCTCACGATACCAGCTCGTGCCGGTCCCGGACGTCGACGTCCATCCAACGTGGGTCTCGCTAGTCGAGTACAGCTGCCCGAGATTCGATGTCTCCTACTCGAACGACCCCCTGACGATAAGGCTCCTGAAGGAATCCGGATATAGGGTGGTTAAGGTCGTGCTCCAGAGGAGGAATGATCTCTCCGGAACTTCGATCCGCGATAGGATGCTCCGCGGGATGCCTTGGGAACACCTAGTTCCGAGATCCGTGGCCTCATACATCAAGGAGGTACATGGCGAGGAGAGGATACGGGAGATCATCGCCTAAACACAAAGGCCTCAAGAACGCTAAGCATATATCCTATCGGGCTCGCTTCTGGGCAACACGATCGACCTTGGCAGAACGCATGTATATGCCCGGTGCTACCGCCATAGGGCTTGTCTTCACCGAAGGCGTCATCCTAGCCTCGGAGCGGAGGATGTCCTATGGGACCTTCGTCATGAGCAAGACAGCCAAGAAGCTCTTCAAGATCACCGATAAGATCGGCGTCGCCTGCGCGGGAATAATGTCCGATATGCAACTGCTCGCAAGGGAGGCATCTTATTACGCCAACATCTTCAGGTTCAACAACAACAGGGACATGACCGCGCACGCCCTCGCGAAGCTCCTCTCGAACTTGCTATTTTCGAGCAGGATGTTCCCACTCTTAGCACAGACACTAGTCGGGGGATACGACGCGGATAAACCGGGGGTCTACGTCCTAGACCCGGTCGGCTCTGTGATACAGGACGAGTATGCGGCCGTCGGAACTGGTGCCGAGATCTGCCTCGGCGTCCTAGAGGCCTCCTTCAAGCCGAACATGGACTACGAGCAATCTAAGGACCTCGTCATGAAGGCCCTGAGGGCAGCCGTCGAAAGGGACAGCGGCAGCGGCAACGGCTTTGACATCATGGCGATAATGAAGAAGGGCATCGTCGAGGAATTTATCCCTGCCTGAGCCTGATCGGCCTGTCGAGCCTGCTCAACAGAACGACGCGGTTGTCGCCCTTCTCCCCGATCGTCCTCATGCCCGTCAAATCGGCAAGTTCACCGGAGAAATCCCTGACCTCTTGGAACGAGGGCATGTTCTCATACCTCATCCTCCCGACCTGCGAACCGTAGCCAACGCTCATCGCCGCCTTGCATTCGACATACGTGGGTTCAGCTCTTAAGATGAGCTTGGCATATTCTATGGGGGCAAACATGTTCATCCCCTTGGCAAGCGTCAGCCTCACGACGGTTGGGCATGAGAATGTGCGCAGCATCTCCAGGCTCATCAACAGTTCGCGCCAGAGCCCCGGCCTACTGGGCCTGCAGACTTTGCCGTAGACTTCTTCGGTCGGTGCACCTAGGGTGACGTAGAGCTGAGTCGGTTCATCGATCTCCCCGAGGGCTTTCGGGTTCGTGCCATTGGAGACCAAGAACGTCGTGAAGCCCCTCCTCATGAACTCCGAGATGAGTTCCCCGATGAATGGGTAGAGCGTCGGTTCCCCCGCAAGCGATATGGCCGCGTGCCTCGGTTCACAAGCCTCCTCATATTTCTTGGCCCCAATGCGTCGGGACTTGACCTGGGCCTTGTAGCCACTCAGTATCCTCCTCTGTTCCCCCAAGCATCCGTCCACGATGCTCGCCGCATCGTCTGGGTATGGGATGCGGGATTCGTCGAAGCTGAGGTTGACCTCGCCGGCCATGACGCGCCAACACCAGAGGCAGGCCTGGTTACAGTATGCCACAGCGGGGGTCAGTTGCATGCATCGGTGGCTGGCAATCCCATAGAACTCCTCCTTGTAACAATGCCTTCCCCTCACGAGGCTCTCATGAAGCCACCTGCACTTCTTGACGGCGCTGTGCGAGCCCACCACGTGATACTTCTGCCTTCTCAAGATAGAGAGGAATTCCTCGGGGATCATGGCGACCGCCTCGATCGAATCGGCTCCGGCCATTTAAAATGGTTTCAGGGAACCGGTAAACACGTTATCCTGGGGTTACCCCTTTTACCTGCATTGGCTTATAGGCCAGTAACCTCTGGAAGCCTGGCCGACTTCGCCAGCGGCGCCATACCTCCGCCCTAGCGCTGAAGGCCTCAGCCCAGGCGCAAAGTTCACTCAGCTCATCCTGGGACATCCGCGACTTCGCGCTCTTCACCTGGACAAGTAGCACTTCGCCCTCCCTTCCCGCAATCACATCGACTGGGGAATGAGAGGCGGCACTTCGAAAGCAGAGCCACCCCTCCGCCTTAAGGATCTCCATCACGCGGTATTCCAAAGCCCTGCCCCTTCTGTAGGCTGACAATAGGACACCTTCTACGCTCTGGTCCTAGGTTTCCACCCTTACTCGTCTGGCTTGTGGGGAGGTAGGCAGGCAGGGCATCGGAACCTTTGAACTGCCTATATTCTAAGGACTAACCCCTCTCGGTGATCTCCTTTATGACGCCAGCAGCTATAGTTATGCCCATGTCCCGTATCGCGAAGCGCCCGAGTGCTGTATTGTCCG
>Ga0315312_1000792_pt1 | contig 30450 bp, 30 predicted proteins | sample TDP7_MG_FD_203629 | JGI IMG/M metagenome (GOLD analysis project Ga0315312, IMG submission 203629) | Freshwater sediment microbial communities from Lake Towuti, South Sulawesi, Indonesia - TDP7 | ecosystem: Environmental > Aquatic > Freshwater > Lake > Sediment | place: Indonesia: South Sulawesi... | reverse complement strand
CTCTCCGGATTGGGTCATACTTCCCGTAGGGGGAGGCGACTGCATCTCTGCAAATTGGAAAGGGTTCCAAGAATTCCACAGACTTGGGTTCATCAACAGCTTACCATCCATGATAGGTGTGCAGGCCACGGGATGCAATCCTTTGGTAAGGGCGTTCAGGGAAAAATCGGAAGAAATTAAGTCATTTAAATCCCCGAAAACGATAGCTCACAGCATTCTTGTGGGAAGTCCACCCACTGGGCTACCAGCTTTAAGGGCCATACGACAGTCAGGGGGAATAGCATTAGATGTCACAGAGGAAGAGATGTTGTCGGCTCAAAGGCTGTTAGGAAGCAATGAAGGGATCTTTGCTGAGCCGGCGTCTGCAGCTACCATAGCCGCCTTAAACAAGCTAGTTGAAAACGGAAAGATGGACAAAAGCGATCATGTTGTTTGCGTCATCACAGGCACAGGTCTGAAAGAACCAGAAGTTTTTCCTCTGCTTTATGAAAAGCCTAAAATTATAGAGCCTACCCTAGAAGACCTAAAAAGGACGCTGGGTGGACAGAAAGGAATATGATAAACATGCATGCTCGTATCGGGATTAGAGTAACTAGGGCGCTACTTCACGGCGCCCCTCATGATGCCTTTGACTATCTGCTTTTGAAGTGCTATGGACAACGCAATCACCGGAAGGCTTGACAGTATGCCTGCGGCCGCCATCTGCGTGTAGAGGACTCTAGCACCGGACATGAACTCCAATATTCTAGGTTGGAGAAGCTTGATTTTCACTATTCCAACGGTGTTGGCGAACATTAGGTCATTCCATGAATTAATAAAGGAGAACACTAAGATCATGAGGAAGCCGAGCTTAGTTAGCGGTATGACCATCTTAAACAAGGATTTAAGTCTTGAATAGCCATCGATCCGACAAGCTTCGTCTATATCCCCTGGCACAGACTCAAAGATTCCTGTAAGGAACCACGTCATGAGGGGAAGAAGAATTATGCTGTGGGCAAACATCATGCCGATGAAGGTATCCAAGATACCCAATATTTTTAGGGAGACGACTATGGGTATTAACATCGCTAAAGCGGGCAACATGTAAACAATAACTATGAGGTTAAAGAGGAAGTTTCTTCCTGGAAACCTTATGCGGGCAATGGCATAGGCTCCTAGGGATCCCGCAAGCAAGACAAAGGCCGTGGTCATCACAGCTACTGCAGCACTGTGCAAAAAGCCTGTAGCGAACGGTTCGTATGACAGGATATACGTGTAGCTGTCTAGGGTAAATGTGACAGATTTAAAGGGGAAGGGAGGCCTTGAGGTAAGGTCTACCTCGCGCTGGAGGCTTGTGAAGATCGTTAAAACATATGGCATAAGGGTAAAAAGGACGACAGCGATAGCCCCTATGTATATTGCGCCTCTCTTAACTCTCGATCTTCTCATGCAGACCAGTTCCTCCTAAGCCCTCTTATACCACAATTTTAGGAGCACCATGGCGAAGACCACGGCGATGATTGTGACAATGTAAGATATGGTTGCCCCGTATCCTAAGTCGTTCCAGGGAAAAGCGGTCATGTAACCCAAGTAGTAGAGCATGTAGGTGTGGTAGCCGGGTCCTCCTCCGGTAATCCCTACAACTATGTCGAAGGCCTGAGTGCCTGAGAGTGCGAGAATACCTGAAAGTATGCAGTTCACGGCTAGGGTTGGCTTCAAGAATGGAAGAGTGACTTTTCTGAAGACCATGAAGCTTGAGGCCCCGTAAACCTTAGCCGACTCTACGGACTCTATGGGAAGATTTTGAAGGGCCGACAGAAATATGAAGGCAAACAGCGGGGCGCTTTTCCATAAGGAAACGACCGCTAGCCCAAATAGAGCCAAATTGGGGTTGCCGAAGATGGAAAATTGGTGAGAAAAGATTCCCAAGAGTTCAAGGGCATAGGTAATAGGGCCAAAACTAGGATTAAGAGATATGAAGAATATTAAAGCTGCAACTATGGGCGGGGTGGACCAAGGTATTAGGAGGCAAGCCCTAGCAAAGCTTCTTCCTCGGAACTCTTCGTTCAGGAGCAGGGCTATCCCGAGTCCTAAGGGCACCCCCACCGCCGTATGGAAAGCTAGATACAGTAGGGTTTGGGTTAAGGCCTGCCGGAAAAGTTTGTCGGAGAAGAGCTTAGCGTAATTGTCTATCCCTATAAACTCAGGTTTAAGGTGGCTTAGGGTGATATCGTTAAGGGTATAGTAGAAAGACGTGATGATCGGGTAGACTGTAAAAACTCCGAGAAAAACAAAAAAGGGGAGGAGGAATTTTAGGGCATCCCTCGTTTCTTTGTGGAACCGAGGCAAGGAGGGCCTACCTCAATCTTACTCGGGAAAGATGTATGGTTCTTCCGCCGGAATCTGCTTAAGTAGGTCGTCTATTTTGGAGCGGTATTTTTCCGTGTCTGGCCATGGGTCGTAGTAGCCGCCACCATAGGTTGCATATTCTTTTTCTAGGATTTCATCGCATCTCTCGCGGGCATCCTTCATGGCGTCCTCGGGGGTCTTCTTCCGCGTCAAGGCGTTCATAACCTCAGCCTCAATAGCGCCAGCGTAGGCCATGTAGTGCGGGCGCTCATAGCGGTTAGCCTTATATTTCAACGCAGCAAGCGATGCCCTCATTATCAAGTTGTACGGGTACTCCTTTAACCTGTCGTCTGTCATGTAAGACCATCTGGTCGGTATGGGCTCCTCGTTCTCCTGCTTCCAAAACATGTTTAGGGACATTTGGACTTGGACTTCGCGACTGTTGAGGTATTGGATGAATTCCCACGCAGCCTCCTTGTGGATTGCCGTCTTGGGGATACAGTAGCCTTCACAAGCCACTTCAGAGCCTGACCGGACCACACCCTTCTTTCCAGGCCATAGCCATGGATAGACGCGTTTAACCTTTGATTCAGGATCCGTTACCACCATGGTGATCCAGGGGTAAAAGAGACCAAAGACGTACTCTCCTCGCCACCACTCGACACATGCCTCGACGAACGCGATTTTTTCAATGGCTGCCGGAGGCATATAGTTTTCGTATACGTAGACCATGTCTTCCACAGCCCTAATTGACTCCCTGCTGTCAGGCACGACCGTCTGCATTGCGTCATCCTTCCATAGGCTTCCACCGTTGCCGTGAAGAAAGCAAAGGTATGGGGGAGTGAGATATCCTTCCTTTAAGCCGACGCCAAAGGCGTAACGTCGGGGAGGGTCGTGGACCGCCTCACAGCACTCCAAAAACTCCTCGTAGGACGTTGGAAATGTGAGGCCTTCAGCGTCTAGAGCGTCTGCGTCAGCCATAAGGTTGAATATTTCAAGCATCCTTGGCAGGCCATACCAATGCCCTTTCCAGTAAACAGCGTTCTTGCTGTAGGGAACGATGTCGTCCTGAACCTCCGCCGGAAGTTCGATTCCCATTTCATCTAAGGGCGTCCAGTGTTCGCTGAATTCGGCGAGTATCGCGCCCCATGTGTATGCTGCGTCCCAAGCATACACGCCTGCTGCGAATACGGTGGCCTCCTTCGTATAGACGTCGAAGAATGAGTCCACAAAGGTGTTAATCTTGATGTGGGGGTTCGCTTCCATGTACCTCGCTATAGGCTTCCATCCCAAACGACCAACATCATAGTAGAAACCGGAGTGTCCGGTAGTGTAGAAGTTAAGCTCTATTGGCACGGGCGGTGTTGTTGGCGTCGGGGTCGGCGTAGGCGTGGGTGTTGGAGTGGGAGTCGGGGTTGGCGAGATCGGCGCCGTAACCGTTTTCGTCACGGTTGTTGTTGGACCAGGAACCTCAACCCTTTCTGGCGCTCTACTAAGCCAGCCAGCGGCCCCACCGACGGCGAGGCCCACCACCAAGCCCCCTACAGTCTTCAGATAATCTCTCCTACCCTCCTCTGGGGGATCTAAGCGCTTGATGCTACTCTTACCCTCTTCGGATTTTCTTCCCAATTTCAATCACCGTCGTGAAAATTCTATATTATTTACTTTGCATATAAGTTTTAACCAATTATTTCTTAAGTTTAAGATCTAAGTTAAAATGCGTTGTTTGGATGCCAAACTATGTTGGCCTAAATTGGTTGTTTAACTGGGCACACCGAAAACTGGTTTTTAGGGCGGTAAGTTAAATGGCCTTAGATTTGAGGAGCAGTTTACTTAACTGCGCTTTTCATTAATCCCAGCTACAACGTATCGCTACAATGCGACAGCCAAACTCACAACTGGCAAGCTTGATATTACACCGCAACTGCCACCTTTGAGTAAGTCACTCTTATCGGGCTCATGAACTCCAAGATTGTCGGCTGAAGCATCTTAATATTCATTAAAGGTAATTTCACGCCTATGAAAGACCTTAAATTGAGAAACCTCTAAACGATATGAAGGGGGCGAAAATTGAGTGAAAAGCTGCCCATTTCAGACTTTTACAAGGTGGTTGATTACGTGACCATTTTTAGGAGCGAGAAGTGGTGGGAGGCTGTGGTGGTTGTTGAATCCTTTGGTAGGCGCTCCATCGCCATGTATATGTGGCAGTTTCGAGGTGGAAAGTGGAAAAGGAAGCACAAGTTTCAGGTAAGGAATCTCGATGAGTGGAATAAGGTGAAGAACGCTGTAGACAAGCTTACACTTAAGCTTCATACTTGATTAAAACCACTAAGATTGGCTTAACCTTGCGAATCAGCTTGCGTGCTGCGCGACCCGCCTCTAACATTTTAAGATGTTTACGAGGAAGCCCTTAATTTTCTCGTTTGCCTTCAGGACTGCTTCAATGGTTTTCTCTCCCTTCTCAGTTAGCGTATAGATCCTCTTTCTCTGATTCCACCTGCCTTCTACTAATCCGTCCCGTTCCAGAGAGTACAAAAGTGAATAAACTGTGCCTGAGCTAACCAAGAGACGATACTTGTTATGAACGAAGGCAATGACATCGTAGCCGCTCATGGAGCCACTCTTCAGCTCCGACAAGATTAACACATCCAAGAAACTCTTAATCAGCCTTCTGTACATTTTCTTCAAAACTGCCGCTTCCAAAACCATCACCGAATCATGTATAATCATGTTTAATCGTATTTTAAATCTTATGGTCAGATTCAGATAAAGCATATATTTATATTTTAGTTTAAATCAGAATCCGAATTTATAGATGTTATCTCTTGATTTTGAGATTCAATTTCTGCAAAGTCATATTCGGTCCATCAATCTGTTGCCCCCCAGCAATCTCCTTTTCTGTTAAAGTACGTTCACGCGTTTAGCCTAGGTCTTCTACATGATCCGAATAGGTTTATCGAACCTTCATTTTCAGGAAATAGATTTTCCGAGTAGGGTAGATGGGGTCTAGAAGAGGGCTTAAAACGCGGGGTGTTTTGGGCGCTTTTGCTTAGTGTTGTTTGTAGTGAGCTTCGAGTATATATGCGAAATAGATGGAACCAAATATTTCAGAAGATAAAATGATGTGTGCGTTTAGGTCAGAAATTTCAGCGTTCAAGGATATATTTGTGTCGCTAACTCGTGCACATTTAAAGCTAATTTTTGAAGAAAAATGGAAAAGGGGCCAATTTTAACAGTTTACGATATATCCACATGTTAACAAAAGTTATTTTGTTCTTTTATGCATGCATGAGCTAGGTGTGGGAATTTGATCTCGTGGAAATACGCCTTTGAAAGGATAAGCAAGGAACTGGAGTTATCGAACAAAAAGAGGCAAGCTCTAGACAGTTTATTCAGCACAGGCAAAATCTCGCAAAACACCTACGACTACGTTAACCAAGAACTAACCGATGCCATTGCTGAGATAGAAGCTCGCCAGAAAGCCTTAGCTGACAAGATGATCTCCAAGATCAATGATCTTCAAGAACAAACCAAGACATTGGAAATGTTTCTCGCAAACCTAGAGATCCGATACGTTGCTGGAGAAATTGACGAAGAGTCATACACCAAAGAGAGCAGCGTTCTAAGCTTTGGGATTGAAGCTACGAGGAAAGAGTTGAGTGAAATCAAAAATGCCATTACCCAGCTTCTTCCGGAAGAAGTGAGACCCGTAACTCCGACACCAGTGGAAGTTGTAGAAGCACCACCAACCGAAAAGGTTCTTGAAAAAGCGCCAGAAATACCTGTAGAAGCGCCTGTGGAGGCACCAGTGGAGACACCAGTTGAAGAGGTGACTGTTGAAGCACCAACTGAGGCAGCAGTAGAAGAACCGACAGAGGCAACTGTAGAGGCACCGGCGGAGGCACCGGCGGAGGCACCAATGGAAGCACCGGCAGAAGAAGTGCCCGTAGAGGCTGAGGCTGTACTTGAAGAAGCAACCGTCGAGGTACCAACCGAAGCACCAACTGAGGCGCTGATCGAAGAGCCGACTAAAGCACCCATTGAAATGCCAACTGAAGTGCCCATCGAGGAACCGACTGAGGTGTCCGTCGAAGTAACGGCTGAAGAGGCACCCATAGAAGAAGAGGCACCGGTAGAGATTCCAGTGGAGGAGGCACCAACAGAAGAAAAATTTCTACCATCCGAAGAGGCTGTGGAAGAGGCTGCCGAAGAAGTGGCTGAAGAAACAGTGGCCACCGCGGAGATCACTGTCGAAGCCGCCGCTGAAACTGCCACAGAAACTGTTCCAGAGGTGGCTCCAACTGAGGAGACGGTTACTGAGGCTGTATTGGAAGAAACCCCAACGGAGGAAGTTTCAGTTGGAGAAGTTGAAGAAACTACTCCTAGGGAGGTAGAGGCGCGGGCAGGAGGAATCTCTCCCTTTCGTGATGAAGAAGAAGCGGCAGCGGAAGAGGCGGAATTCGACGAAGAAGAGGAAACCGAAGAGTAAGTAGATTCAACTATTAAGATCCCATAGAGCTCTGCTAATCCTTTTTCTTAGTGCTGATGCTTTCTTGTTACACTAACTTTCTTCAAATAGCAGGTGAATCCCTCGTTTTTTGTGCGAAAAATGACGCTATAGATTTAAGGGTTCGCATTTTCAGTGAGTGTAAGCATTACATTAAAGGTATGCTGAGAGAGTTTTCATGAAAAGTTTTGTCAGTGCGATCTAGGACACCTCTAACGCCGTCGAACGGTTGAAAGCACCCTCACGAACCCAAAACAACTCTAAGGAAGCATTGGGAGTGCTTTAGACAATAAAAATGGGCTGCGCGCTATTAGCTTCCCTAAAATGATTTTCTAATATAGTTTAAGGAAACACCCCTACATTACCTTGTGAGAACCTTGTCACAGAAGGGACATACATCAATTTCTTTAGGGGGTTCGTGTTCAAAATCCAACATCTTCAATGACTTTGCAAAGGTTTTTCCACAAGAAGCGCATCTATACCAGTGGGCATCCGCCTGAGCCGATTTTGTTTCCATTTTTCTTCGATTTCCAAAGAGATTCACTTTCGTTCCCTCGTACACTTTGTATTATATCGTAATACTCTGGATATATGCCTTCGGTCTGCCTTTACAATATATCAAAACTCGACATAGTACGACCACGGGAAACGGAAGGAATAAGGCAATCTATCCCCTTTTCTCGCAGGGTTTAATTGAGTCTTCTCTGCGTGCGAAGATATATGGGAAATCATTAATAGTTTAACGTCTGTTATCTAGAGGCTGAGGTGGCTAAAGTTGAAGTTCAACCCCTTCTCGTTGGAGAACTGGTTCGCAAAATACGAGCTTCAATGCAGAATCAACATTTCTGAAAGTGGAATCTTGCCTATTGACTTCAGCTGGTTTAATACCGACCTAAGCGATTTGAGTCTGCGTTACAGTCATATGCTTGGGAACTTGGAGCTACGAGAACTAATAGCACGAGACTATCCCGCTTTGTCTCCAGATCGAATTTTGGTTACCAGTGGTTGCATAGAAGCCAATTTTGTGGCATTTGCATCCCTAGTCCAACCGGGGGACCATGTTATTGTTGAACACCCCAACTATCAACAATTGTACGAGGTGCCTAGGGCTTTGGGCGGGAAGGTGGAGTTGCTTAAGCTCAGGTATGAGGATAACTACAAATTGAACATTGATGAGCTTAGTGAGATGGTTACGCCTAAGACGAAACTCATAGTTATCAGCCACCCTAATAACCCTACAGGATCGGTTATAACGCTGGAAACGCTGAAAGGCATCATTGAAATCGTTGAAGACAATAACCTCTACTTGCTCTCCGACGAAATTTATCGCGAACTTTCCTTCACCCATAAACCATTGCCACCCGCAGCAACCCTCAGTGACCGCGCCATCAGCAACTCCAGCATTTCAAAACTCCATGGCCTTCCAGGTCTCAGAATAGGATGGATGGCTGCAGACAAGGCGATCATCGATATTGCTAAAGAAATAAGAAGCTACACAACAATCTGCAATTCAACGTTAAGCGAATACCTATCAAGAATCGCTTTGGGAAGGAAGGGTGAACTCGTAACACGAGCAGAAAAAATCGCAAAAACCAACCTTGCAGTGATGAGGGAATGGGTGGAGAGTCATGATGATGTTGATTGGTTTCCGCCGGAAGGGGGTCTGGTTACGTTTCCAAGATTCTACCGAAACGCCACTTCCACCGAGTTATGCGCATTGTTGGCAGAAAAGTACCAGGTGTTCGTAGCGCCAGGGAAATGCTTTGATATTGAAAGCCACTTCAGAGTTGGGTTCGGATGGAGCACAAACGAACTACAGAAAGGCCTCGAGTTTGTAGGCAAAGCCTTAGAAAGTTTCGAACCCCTACGTAAGTAAGTTTTTACTCCAAAGCATGAACCCCAGGATCACGTTGCGCGCACTATTACTCTGGAAAGTTTAGAAAAAAGGGGTTTTGCGAGGAACATCTCAACTTTTGCGGTATTTTTGTGGTATTAAACTTTAGCGGAATCCCAACCCAAAATACGAACGGCGCGGTTAAAGCTCATTAAGTTTTGACTTTAACTCCTCCCAAATGTTTCTCATTGATTTTACATAGTCCATTTCTTGTTGAACCACCTTACCGATTTTTTCGTCGGAGGCTAACTGACCCGTATAATAGCAAAGGACCCTGGTGAAGAGTTCTTCCAGTCGCTTTAGGTATTGGGACTGTCCGGTCCACAGGAAACTGAAGGCCAGCGCGTGTTCGATATGGGGGTAAGCGTAGATTCCCTCTACCATAACATCTGTGTTGTCCCAGAAAAGGTATGTTCGACTCACCTTGCTTCTCTCTAACCGATACGCCGACACAAGAACATCGAAGATAGCCGGCAAACCCTTATACAAAGGCGACTCCGTGTGTAGGTAGTCCGTGGTGTACCAGCCAGTGAAACCGTGAATACGCAGGTAAGCCAAGCCATCCTCCGAGCAAACCAACGGTTGCAGGTGGGTGATGGGGCTGGATATCACTGCGTAAACAAGGTCTAAGCCTTCCATTAGGCGGAGAATCTTGCTTATGTTTTCTTCTTCAAACCACCCTTTCGACCTATACTCAACCGCAAGCCTTAGCCCCTCAGGACGCTGAATAGCGGAGAAGAAGCTCTTCATCTTCTCAACATTCTTCGTGCTGTATCTGAAGCTGGCTGGAAACTGGAAGAGCAGAGCCTTAACCTGTGGCCCTATGATCTCGCATCCCTCCAGCATCTCGTTGTAAAATTCCACTGCTTGCGGGCTGAGGGGGTTTGTGGCTCTGCTTCGACGGCTCCATTCTGGACCATGGGTGATGCCTGAATACACCTTGAGCACGAAGTGGAAGTCTCCCTGAACCTTTTTAGCCCAGCCACGGGCGATGTATCTCCATCGGTTTAGCCTTCCATAGAAAGTGGTGTTCACCTCCACCGCGTTCAGTGCGTGACCCACGTAGCTAAGCGACTTGAATTCTTTGATGAGTCCGTATGACCAGCCTGAGGTTCCAACCCTAATCTCCAAGGGTACAACTCCACCGGCTTTTAAGAGACGTATGGTTTAAACTCCCACTCTTCCCGTTCCAAGTATATTTTCCTCATAATTTGAACAGCTTTTTCTCCGGGCAGAGACATAAGGATCTTGCCCACGTGTTTGCAAAACTGCTTGACTGGGATGCATCGGCTCCAATCTGCGCAGTCGTGAAGAACGGTTCGGTTCTGGAGATCGATTAACACGTGGTATTCGCGGATCAAGGCCTTCACCTGCTTATCCGTGGCCTCTTGAATGCTCACCTCTTGGTCCTTGATTCTCGTGGCTCGCTTAAACCTTGGGGGGTCCATGAACCCTTGAAGAAGTTTTTGGAGGCTCATCTCTTCGACTTTTTCAGGCATGAAAGTGGTTAAAGCCAGTGGTTTCATGGTCGGCTTTGCTTCGACCTCGGTTTCGAAGTACTCCGCCACGGCGTTTTTGGCCTCCTGTTGCTGGGGTGTTAGCATGCCCAGCATCTCCAAAACCTGGAGACAGTTCTCCACCGCATAGCCATGATAGTGGTTGTTGAAGTGGCCATACACGGTTTTTGCTGTGTTAGCGGTTTCCTTGACCCTTGGGATCCATGGCTCCAGCTCCTCGATCTTGTAGCGATAGTTGTACCAAGGGCGCCTACCCCTTCCATGCCACCTCAAGTAGGCTATGTCAGTGGTTACCTTGACCTCAGGGGGTAACAAGGGTTCATCCACGATCGTATACGCCACCTCATACTGCTTAACAAGTCTCCAGGTTTCATCCCTCAACCAAGAGAGGTCTCGAAACTCGATGGCAAACCTAAACTCGGTAGGCAGCATCTTGAAGAAGCCTTCCAGCAAGGCGAGGTCAAGCTTTAAGCCTGGAGGACACTGAATGAGTAGACACCCGAGTTTTCCATCCAACTGCAGGGGCCTCATTAATTCACAAAAGCGTTGAAGGTCCTCCTCCACGCCCAGTTTCGGGTCCAGCATCTTCTTGTGAGTAATCAACCTCGGCAGTTTGGCCGTAAATACGAAGCCCGGCTTTGTGTACTTGGCCCAGCCCATCACTGTTCCCTTGGATGGGTAAGCGTAAAAGGTGGAGTCGATCTCGGCCGTCTCGAAAATCTTAGTGTAGGCGGCAAGCTTACCCTCCTTCTCCGTCCTATAGAAGGGCCCAACCCAGTCCTTGTAGTGCCACCCAGAGCAACCCAACAATATTTTGCCCACTAACCTCACTAGAACCCTATAAAATAATAGAAGCGACCAGTATATTATGGATTACGAGGGCTGTCCTTGACAAGGTTTTTGATTGGCGCTGGGGGGTGGGCATACTTTCAAGTTCCGGGCTTGGACTCCCTAGTCGCGTATTCAAAAGCCTTCAACTTCGTGGAGGTGAACTCCACCTATTACGAGATTCCAAATTTGAGATTTGTGGAATCATGGAGGAGGAAGGTTCCACCCCATTTTCAATTTGCAGTGCGGTGTCACCGGGGTCTCACCCACAAATATAAGCTGGAGCCCACGGAGGAAGCCTATAGAGTCCTTAATGAAATGATAAAAATCTGCGGAACGCTCAGAGCTGATATTTTGCACATGCAAACCCCGCTGACTCTCAGCTTCACTAAATCCAAGATCGACTCGATTCGCGGTTTGCTTCATTCCGTCGACCTGAGGGGTGTCAGGATTGCTTGGGAGGTGAGACAAGCCAAGGCAGAGCCTCTCTCCCCTGACCTCATCAAGTTGATGCAGGACCATAACCTCGTTCACTGCGTTGACATATCGAGGGAGGACCCCGCCTTTAAGTCCGACATCCTGTACACAAGACTGTTCGGGAAAGGCTTCCACAACATCTATCAATTCACCGACGAAGAGCTAAAAGAGATCGACGAAAAGGTGACCAGGAAGGATTATGAAACTGCCGCCTTGTGCTTTCACGGGGTAAAGATGTATAAGGACGCGGCTAGGTTCAAGGTCTACAAACAAACCGGCAAGTTTCCCATGGTTACCAAATCTACTGACCTAAGCTCTCTCAGAGAGGTGCTAAGCGAAGATGCCAGGTTTCCGTCCACCAAGCAGCAGCTCCTTCTACATCAGGGGTGGAAGATGATCGACCTAACCGAAACAAAGCGGGTGCACGCGTCCGAAGCCCTAGAGAAGCTACCGGAACAAACCTATCGCAGTGTGGAACAGGTGATTCAAACATTGAGGAATACAATAGGAAGAGCAAGTGGTTCCCCGTCCATGTAGTTAATGGTTACTAATCACTTTTACTTGAAGTAAATGCCCTTTTTCCTTTTGTGAAGTAAAGATTTAAAGGACTGCTGGCGTGAACAGTTCTCGAAGACTTAAAGGTTTAAGGTATGACCCTACGGATTATCGACGAGCCAGCTTATAGAAACAGGAGCCTTGTGTTTAAAGATAGGTTGCACGCTGGCGATTTGTTGGCATCAAAGCTTCAGGACCATATAATTCGGGAGAGTGCACAGTTGCTGGCTATACCTGCTGGGGGTGTTCCCGTGGGCTATGCGGTGGCGACGAGGCTTAGTATTCCCTTCGATGTGGTCGTTGTGAGGAAAATACAGATTCCATGGAACCCTGAGGCAGGCTTCGGTGCCATAGCTTGGGACGGAACAGTGGTTCTCAACGAGGCGCTGGTGGCACAACTAGGACTAAGCACCGAGCTTATTCGGTGGTGCGTTTCTCGAACGCAACAAACCGTCCGTGAGAGACTGGAAAAGTTTAGAGGCAACAAACCTTTCCCTCGATTAAAGAGTAAAACCGTTGTTTTCATTGACGACGGCTTAGCGTCTGGGTTTACGATGTTAACAGCGGTGAAGTCTGTTAAGAAGCGGAAACCCGAGAAAGTCATCGTTGCCGTTCCGACAGCATCCCAAAGCGCCGCCGAACTCGTAGCGCCGAATGTAGACAAGTTGATATGTTTGAACGTAAGATGGGGGCCCATTTTTGCGGTTGCCGATGCCTATCAAGAATGGTACGATCTGTCCGATGAAGAGGTCATGGAATTTCTCGGAAAAGTTCACGGGTTTAAGCAATAATTTAACCTTTGCACTCGCAAGACTCAGAGACGAAGACTTCAAAAAGTGACCGCTTGAAGACAGCTTCTCTTTAAGTTACACTAAACGGTGCGAGCCACAATAATATCACGAATTAATATTTACGATACATAAGTTTTAAACGGTGCAAAAATCTCAATAACTTCATCTGGAGGTTGAGGGTTGACTAGTTCTTCCAGAGAGTCTGCTGGAAGTTTTCTTCGTAAACTGGTTCTAGCGGCTGCCTGTGTTCTGGGCGTCGGCTATATCGTGTCTAACATGGCAATCCTACTCTTATTGCATTATCTCCTTTCGCAATTCACCATGTCCTCTGTGTCAACCATTATTCAAATGTGTGGGATAATTCTGTTTATGGTGGCCTCCATTCTATTGATGGCACTAGGCGCTTTCCTCATACTTGGGGGGCTTCAGTTTTATCGGAGGATAACTCCTACCGGGGTGATGTTTTTTGGTGTTCTGTTGGCCTCATTTTATGTGTTATGTCTCGGTATCGGATCGGCGATGATACTCGGCCTACACAGTATCAGCGCATTGTTACTGATAATAGGTCCAGTACTCGTTATGGCAGGTGCCGCCACCTACATGTCCCCTTCCTTTTCTTTAAAATTCGTCGGCTCTGTTATGGGAATTGCCGGAGGAATCCTTCTAGCCATTGTAACATTGAACGTTCAGGCCCTTAGATTTGTCTTTGTCGAATGGTATGTTCCATTTCTTGGACCTTTTATGTCAATGGCTGTGCTGGAAGCGATTGCCGTGGCATTGGGCTCTGTAGCAGTATTGGTTCATTTAATTCTCAAGGGACAAAGAGGAGAACCGGTATCTCACGTATTCCTTTCTATAGTTGCATTGATCTACGGGATGGGTGTGTTCATCGGACCACTAACCCTTTCCTTCAGCTTATGGGACCTTATATGGAAGGCCCCATGGCTACCCCCCCTCCACGGCGTACCCGACTGGGTCCTCAAAACAACTATTTTCTGGAGCGGAACTCTCATCGTCCCAACGATCGCGGGCATTATACTGATTATGTGCTCCTTTTCGGGGTTTGCGTTTGCGGCTCAAGAGTTCTTTTCAGCTCCGCCGACTTTCGAGGTTCGAAAGCTCTAAACCTTAACAATAGGTGAAAACCCGAATCCAATAAGCTACACCTTTTTCGTCAACACTACAACTGATCCGAGACACACGGTAGCTTTAGCTTGACCTAACTAACAATCGTCGGTGCGAAAACCATTTATAATAAATTACAGTCAAAGTTGCTAAACCGTGAGAAGAGGCATTTGATGATCATAAAAATGTTGACGGTCGGGGCATTGTACACAAACTGCTACATTGTCGGCTGCGCCGAAACTAAAGAAGCGCTGATTATGGACCCCGGTTTCGACAGGGAAGTTGAAGCACAAAGGATCCTAAGGGAGGTTGACCAACGCGATTTAGAGGCGAGGTACATTGTTAATACGCATGGTCACCCCGACCACACATCCGGCAACTGGGTTATCAAAAAGGCAACCGGCGCCCCCATTTTAATCCACGAGTATGACGCGCCCATGTTGACTGAGGCTGGAAGAAACCTAGCTAGGCTGTTTGGTCTTCGTATCGAGTTCTTGCCAGCCGATAAAATGCTCCATGACGGAGACATAATCCGGATTGGAGGCGTCACGCTCAAGGTTCTTCACACGCCAGGCCACAGCAGAGGCAGCATATCCCTTTTGGGTGACGATGTGGTTTTCACTGGAGACACCTTGTTCGCTGGTTCTATTGGTAGGTATGATCTTCCTGGCGGGTCCTTTGAAGAGATCATGCGCTCTATCAAGAACAGATTGGTAGGGTTACCGGATCACGTAAAGGTGTATCCTGGACATGGACCAGTCTCCACGATAGGCGAGGAAAAAAGGAGTAACCCCTTTCTGCAGATGGAGTTCTAAATCTGTAGGGAACAGACAAGAACATATTCCGCAACTATCACGAGTCCTTTGGTTCGCTACTGCCCTTGACGTTTCTCATCCACAAAGTTGTCACTTTGCGCGCATCTATCTTGCTTCCATGGGTCGGCTGTGTTGCTGTATCCCCTAGATTCCCAGTAGCCAAGTTCATGGTGGGAGGTGAACTTTATCTTTTTTAGCCACATGGCGCTTTTGTAGGCGTACTTTTTGGGCACTATGAGGCGCAGCGGTCCTCCTCGCTCCGGTCTGAGGTACTCGTCTTCAAGCTTGTATGCGAGTAAGACATCGTCGCCAAGCAAGTCTGCGAGCGGTAGAGAGGTCGTGTAACCGTCTTCGCACTCAAACGTCACATATCTCGCGTTTTCCTCCGGTTTCACCATTTTGACTATGGTTTGAAAGGGTACGCCTTCCCACTTGTTGTTCATTACACTCCACCCCTCAACGCAATGAAAATCCGAAACGATGACGCCACTCAGCAACTCCAATAAATTGCTCCAAGTCAACGTTAGTGGCTTCTCCACTAAACCATAGGCCGTGAGGACCCACGTTTCCAGATCAAAGCTTGGAATCGAACCAATGTGACGTAATCGGCTCTTTTTAATCTCCCTCTGTCCCGGGGGCAATTTCTTCCTCATCACGTTTCAACTCCTAAATCACGTCTTGATGAAAAGGCTTGCAGCGGTTTGCATCAAAAGACTTGTTACAAGGTTTCCTTGAATAAATCTTCTTCTCTTGAGATGGCTAAATCATCTGTTGAGGATGTCTCGCTACTTTCTGCTCGCTTGAGGTTCTTGACGATGACAACTGGCACGGCTTCCTTCCCTTGTCCCATAATCAACTCGGCGGCGGAGGCAATTTCATCCACTATGGCGACATTTTTGACCTTCAACACGTAGCCGAAGAGGTCTTCTTGACCTCGATAGTCTTTGAAGGGGTTGATGCCCGCTATTCCTATTGCGAACTCGACTTGGCCTCTTCGAAGCGGGCGACTATACGTGTCGGATATGACTATAGCCACTCTTTTTCCGGTCAGTTTCATGATTTGAGATCGTATTCTCCTCGCGGATTCGTCCGGGCTTTCTGGTAAAAGGGCGTAAGAGTCTTCCCCGGGAACATTGGATTTGTCGATTCCCGCGTTTATGCAGATTATGCCTTGCTTGGTTTCTACCATCAGCGCTTCAGTAGAGACTTTCACGACGCGTTTTGTCTCCCTCAACACCAGCTCAACGAATCTAGGGTCCTTTAGAGTGATCTTCGCTAGCTCCTCCGCCCTCTTAGACGGCCTTACGTCTTTCAGCCTCACCACCCTACCCTCTGCCTTGGACACCACCTTCTGGGCCACCACTAGAATGTCTCCATCCTCGATGGACACGCCTTCCATCTCCGCTGTTTCCACGATCATTTTGGCTAGGTTATCTCCAGCCCTTATCAACGGAAAACCTTCGAGGCCTATAACGCTGATCGTCTTCCCTCGCATATCCATGTCGCCACCGTTCCCTTATATAAGGAAACTAGCCATATATTTTCAATTCGAAGGTTGGAACGGCGTTCATGCCTAAAGCCTTCTAATAAACCATAAGGAACGAGAATTTTAATGAAGAATAACCGTGTTAAAGAACTTTTCGAAGAAGTTCGGAAGTTAGCTGGTGATCCCGCTGTAAGGAAAGTTGTTAAGCAGAGGATAAGAGAATTTCGCGCCACAAGAAGTGAAGACTCTTATCGTTGGTTTGAGGAGCTGGTTTTCTGCATTCTAACAGCGTATTCAAGTGCTGAAGTGGGGTTGAGGTGTGTGAAAGCTTTGAAGGAAAAGAATCACATTTTTCGTGGGTCCAGAGATATGGTGAGAAAAACCTTAGAAGAGGCTGGTCATCGATTCGCGCTGAGAAGAGCGGAGTACATTGTTTTAGCAAGAAATGGGAGCAGAGAACTTAAGGAAAACGTGTTGAGAATGGGCAACGCTATGGCGGCTAGGGAGTGGCTTGTGAAGGAATTTAAGGGTATTGGGTGGAAGGAGGGAAGCCATTTCCTCCGGAATGTAGGCTTCCTAGACGTGGCGATCCTTGACAGACACGTCTTACGAGTCATGTCGGAACACGGTTTGATTGAAGAAGAAGCTAAAAGCTTATCAAAAAAGAAATATTTGAAGCATGAAAACATCCTCAGAAAAGTTTCCAGCGAATTAAGGATGCCTTTAGGAGAACTTGACTTATATTTATGGTATATGAAAACCAAATGCGTATTCAAATAGTACTTAACTAAGTGGAGTTTAATTTAGCCTTCTTTTACTCATGAGGTTGGATTAATTTCCCGCCAAAATAAAAGTCAGAGGATCAAGGATAGAACCCAAAAGAGTGTCTCAACTGAAGTAAAAACTACCTTAAAAGTTTCTGAAGTTTCTTGTTTAGCTTCATTTAGGTTAAGTTTTAAATGCTAGAAGTATTAAAATTGTGGTTTCCGTGTTAGGCCATGATGGTGGCTTATCGTCTGTTAACCAGCTTCCATTAAGTCTTTGCAGGTCTAATAGCTTCTCAGTTAGGATCGGGATGTATGTGTTGCCTTTGGGGTCTTCACCCTTAAGACGCTGGGCTAGGAGCAGGGATAATGCTAGCTTATAATATTCATGTCCATTTTTAAGTGTTGCCTCATCTTCAATGAAGCCGTTTCTATACATTTTCTCGATTAGGTAATTGAAACATTCTTTGGCCTTATCTATATTGCCTATTCTCGCATGGTAGATTCCATCTAGCGTAACCTGATCGGCATATTCCCAGTTGTTGTAGGGCTGATATTGCGTGTAGTTAATAGCTGACAGAACGCACCACCTTCTTAGCCCTAGTTCTAATCTTAGTGGATTCTTCTCTAGGAACTGCTGAATTCGGTTAGCTCTTTCATTATCTTTAAAGCGTTCATAATCCCTGTGAAAGATTAGGGCTAGGTAGTTGTCGTCTCCCCAATAATTGTTTTCAAAGCCGGAGCCTAGTGGGCATTCACGGTAGGCTCCAATAGCGTCATTCCAAAGATTCTGCCTAAAAAATTTGTAGCCTCTCTCTACTGAAATCTGTGCCTCCAGATCAACAATCCGTGTTTTCAAATTTGTAATCTCGGTATCTTTCTCGTTTACCTTAGCTTGTAATTCATTAAGTCGAGCTTCTAACTGACTCACTTGTCGTTCCACAATGACGTATCCTACTGCTGAACCAATAATTAATCCGATAATAAGACCTATCGCCAATGACTTCATGGAAATAACTTTCGTTTTATTCACCTCTTTCGAACATAATTTCTTTTTATGCGTATAAAAATTAAAGTTTAATCTTCAAAGGGCATGGCATTAAACATCTTTTTTCTCCTATCCACTAGCCGATGAACTCCCCACCCGTATGCTGCGGTTGTAGTTTGTCCGTCTAATATCTTCTATCTCAAAGAATGCTAAAGTTAAGTAGCCATATTCTGTTTGACGGAATCTCTGGAAGATGGGTGATTTTATCCCAACAGGTAGACTAGTGATTTTGACTCTCAGTATTTTATAGGTGGGGAAAACGCCAAAAATCCTAAAGTAACAAGGTGCCTAAGTTGATTTTTCTTCTAATATTTTTAGATCGCTTTTTATAGGCTTGGTTATGTGCTCATTTTAAACCAAGCAACTGCTCCCACAATAAATACACTAATGCTTGCCATTATTCTTGTTCCCGATACATCTCTAACGCCAACAAAAAGGTTCAAGTTTAGCTCGTCGGCTCAACCGCGTCAACTCCAGCTAATTAACTGAGAAAAGAGGAAGACAGAGGACTTTGTTGAAAACATAAGGAGATGAAAGGAAGCTGGGAATACGAGTAAAGTATAGCATGCAACTATTCGATCTTTAAAGCTACTTCATTAACCTTATCATTCTTCATTTGAAATGCGGCTATGCCACCGTTAACGGAGGATAGAACCAACCACACGGCTTCGCCCCAAAGCCTCATGTATTGGAGGTCTACGGCTGAGGGACGGGCGGGTGCAGGGTGGGAGTGAAACAAGCCGATGAAACTTAGCCCCTCTCGCTCCGCTTGTTCGAAGGCGTTAAAAACCGTTTGAGGGTCAATCTCAAACCTCACCGTGGACTGTAAAAGGTTAGGCGCCACCACAACCTTCGTCACCATCGCTTCATCATCAATCAACCTCCCAAAGAGGATGGCACAAGCCTCGACAGGATGACTCTTTCGAGCCGCCTCCCTTAACAAATGCAACTGCTGACTTCTTAACCGAAGAATCACCGACAAGTCTCCTATTTTTACATTAAAGGGACTTCACTCTGAACGGGAGGCTACTTATCGGCGTGCAAGGGATGCCCCCTTAGAGGAAACCTTTCTCCTTTAATGTTTGCATGGCATGTTGACCGCTCGTCGTTACGAAAGATATGGCTCTTGAAATGCGTTTGATTGCCTCTGAGTATTCATGTGAACGGACGTTTCCAGCAGCCTCCTCCACCTGCATGCCTGCCTCCTCGAAGTTCCGCATCCCTAAGACATTGTGAGCTATCCTGACCTCTCCCAGTAAAGCTTCTAAAAGCGAGGACATTACTTTATTGGCACCAGCAAGCTCGTCGCCTTTTAGCTCCTCGATTTCGCCCAAAAGCTTAGCTGCGATGATCAGTTCCGACTTGATTCTCTCCACGTACTGAAAGCAGATGATCGCTTTCCTAACATCAGGCAAAGACGTTTCCATAGTGATTCCCCCTTAAGGCAGAGTCTTTCTGTAACAATATAAGAGTTTGGACGCAATAACTTCAAACTTAATAAGGAAGCTCTTAGCGCCTCTCACCCTATAAGGACGAGTGCAGCGCCGATTAAGATAAATGACAAAGGCCAGAGACGCCAAATGTTTGCATTTAAGGTGTTCTGTCCGCTAGTGACCAGAAAACAAAATAAGGTGAGTGCCCATTTCGCACAAACTTCAGACCTTTAATTATCATAAATAGCCTTCGGATTTTCATCACACTCCTAAGACAGATATCTAAGCATCTTTAGGAAAGATGCATGTTTTATTCATGTACAAGTATAAAGATTAGAGCTAACGCAAGTGTAACTCCTACGAGCCCGGTGGCTATCGGCGCCCTGAACCCCATTGTGTCGTAAAGAATGCCTCCTATGAAGGGTGCGGGGAACCCTACTAAACCTATAAAGGCTGCAAGCTTCCCCATCGCTTCAGCTCTTCCTTCCTCTGAAACTTTATTCATTAGGAAGGTTTTCATAGCGGGCGTCCACGTGGAGAAGACGAGTCCTCTCAAGATTTCCAGCATCACAAAGGCTTCAAAGCTTGTAAATATCAACCACCCCGTCATCATTAAAATGCCAATTGCCTCTGAAAGCATTAGAAATTTTTTGCATCCGTATTTTCTAATCAATATTCCCAAAGGCAGCTGGGAGCCTGCTGAAGAAATCGATAAGACGGCCCACATGACGCCTAGCTGAAAATTAGAGAAATGGTAGGTTTCACGGAGAAGACCAAATAGTATCACGGACCCTATCCCCCAAAAGAACAAGTCTGTCGCCATCGCCAAATAAAAGCCCCTCAATTCTTTCATTGGAACCAAAAATGCCCTGAAAGATTTCACTAGTTCAGGCCACTCTACCCCGTGAAAACTCCGCAAGGTCTCCCTCATAAAGCGCATGATTAGAACTAAGCTTAACCCTTGCAAAAGGGTCCCTGTCAAAAACACGGCAGCGTAACCGAATCTGTCGGCAATAAAGCCTCCGATTGCAGAGGCAAAAATTCCTGGAAGTATTGTAAAGAACATCATAACGCTGTATGCCATGCTTCTCTCACGCGTCTCCACGGATTCGGCGACGGATGAGTCAATCGCGGGTAAATTCACTGCAGATAGGCCTAGCGCAATGCTTGCGGGAACCAGCCATGTCCCGTTGCGAAAAAGGCCTGCAAGAGTGCTGAAAGCTAGAGCCGTTAGGGATAATGCGCTCCCCAAAATCACGAGTAATTTTCTTCCTCTTCTATCAGAGAGCCAACCTCCAAGTGGTTGTATCAAGGATGTAATCATCCCATGTCGACCTCCAAGGGCTTCAAGAAGCCCAAGTAAGGCCATTGAAGCACCCAAACTCAAGATGAACGGTTGGTATGTGACTGTTAGCATAACGAGGGAAGCGCCTCCCAGCAAGGAAGTCGCTGAGAGAACTCGAACATTACCTTTAAGTGCCAAAACCCTCTTTGTCCAGTCTCCGAACTTCAACCCTTGATCCCTCTCAGGTCAGTTCTGATAAGCGCAAGGAAACCATATATGACTATTCCATTGCAACGCTGGTTTGACATAATCTTCGATGGGATTCTTAAAAGCATTTACCCTTGATTCTTGAGTTTTGAGGTCTTCAAAGATGGGACGTGAGGACTTTTGAAACAAAGTTTGGACTCAATTTAACCTTTCACGACGGCGATGGGCAAAAGCCTAGCCACCCTCGTTGCGATTCCGACCTTGTCGCTTACTTCCGCCACTCGGTCTACGTCTTTGTAGGCTGGGTCGGCTTCTTCAGCTAAAACAACCGCACTTGCAGCCCTGATAACAATTCCACGCTGTTCTAAGGTCTTCTTCACGTCTCCACCCCAGAACCTTCTTTTCGCAGCCGCTCGGCTCATCATTCGACCCGCTCCGTGAGCTGTAGAGCCAAAGGAAACCTCCATAGCTTTAGGAGTACCCACCAACACCCATGAGCTGGTTCCCATAGACCCTGGAATAATGACCGGTTGCCCAAAGGCTCGATAATCGGCAGGAACATCCATGCTTCCAGGACCAAACGCGCGAGTGGCGCCCTTTCTGTGAAGCCAAACCTTTCTTCGCTGTCCATTCACTTTATGTTCTTCTATCTTTGCGATGTTGTGGGCTACGTCATACACCAAACCAAGTCCGAATTCGTCCGCAGGCCTTTTGAATACCTGCTCAAAGCTTTGGCGCACCCAGTGGGTGATCGCTTGGCGGTTGGAGAAGGCGTAGTTGACGGCACACGCCATGGCTTGATAGTAGTCTTGAGCCTCGTTGCTGGTTCCGGGCGCGCAGGCGAGTTCTCGATCCGGCAAAGCGATCTTGTACTTATGGACAGCCCGCTCCATGACGCGGAGATAGTCTGAACAAATTTGGTGCCCGTATCCGCGTGAGCCGCAGTGGATCATAACCGTAACTTGTCCCTCATGATGGATGTCGAAGGCTTTGGCGACCTGAGGGTTGTAGATTTTGTCGACCTTTTGAATCTCGAGGAAGTGGTTCCCTGATCCTAGGGTGCCGACTTGAGGTAGCCCTCGTGCCTTGGCTCCTGTGGACACCTTATCAGGATTAGCCGCTTCCATGCATCCTCTTTCTTCACAATGCTCGATGTCCTCTGGCCAGCCCATTCCTTGATTCACGACCCATTGCACACCCTCAGCCGCCAGTCGATCAAGCTCGTGGGAGGTCACGCGAAAGTCTTTACGGCGGCTGCCGAGCCCGCAGGGAACATTCCTGTAAATAGCGTCAGTAACTTCGGCGAGTTTAGGTCGAATGTCCTGTTCAGAAAGGCTCGTAGTTAGAAGGCGGACTCCACAATTGATGTCGTATCCGACTCCACCAGGACTGATAACGCCATTTTCATAGTCGGTGGCTGCGACTCCTCCTATGGGGAAGCCATATCCCTCATGGCCGTCGGGTAGGGTGATGGAGTATTTGTATATGCCAGGTAAGTGGGCCACGTTAGCGCACTGTTCGAGGGTTCGATCCGTTTTCATCTTTTCAAGTAGGTCTTCATCAGCAAAAACGATTCCGGGCACCCTCATGCCGGGCTTGTATTTTTGGGGTATCCGCCAACTGTACCGGTCAATTTTCTCGAGCTGAACACGCGGTAGGGGGCCACGGTATTCTCTCTCCTCACTCATTTAAATCAACCTTTCATGAAGAGAACCTAAAGTGAGATATATAAACAATTTTGGTGCTTACGCTAAGATTTTATCTTCTGGATTCCAGTCCTTGAAATTGCTTAATAAAGATGAGACCTACGATCTCTGTGGGAGAGCGTGCAGGGTTTATGGTGGTAGTTAAAGAGGTTTTGTGCAAATCGGTGCTCAGCCGATGCGGCATTCCTTCGATAGACTATGCGGTGAACCCCTACAGAGGGTGCTTCCACAAGTGCCTCTACTGCTACGCCCGTTTCATCAAGCGGTTTACGGGCCATAAGGAGGACTGGGGCGATTTTGTCGACGTCAAAATCAATGCCCCTCATGTTTTGGCTCGCGAGCTTTCAAGAGCACCCAAGGGACTGGTAAGCATGAGCACCGTTACCGACCCCTACCAGCCCTTAGAGAAAAAATACGAGATAACGAGAAAATGCCTCGAGAAACTGCTATCGCATCGCTTTCCCCTAGATATTCTCACTAAATCATCCCTTGTTTTAAGGGATCTTGACCTTCTCGCTAGATTCTCGAAGCTTGAGGTGGGATTCACCATCACCACAGTTGACGACGAGGTTAGGAGAAAGTATGAGCCTCGGTCGTCGCCAGTGGAAGAGCGGCTAGCCGCCCTAGAGGAGCTTCGTAGCCAAGGCATATCCACATATGCTTTCTCGGGGCCTATGCTGCCGTACATCACGGACGTTAATGAGAAGCTTCGCAACCTAATCCATAGCTTAGCTGAGGTGAAGGTAAATCGCGTCATGGTGGACCGTCTGAACTTGCGCTGGGGGGTTTGGTCCTCGATCATGCGCTTCTTGAAACAACATTACCCGGACCTAATACCCGAATACCGACGCATATTTTGGTCCAAAAACGACTATTTTGAGAAGGTGAGATTGAAGGTCTTAAAGTTATGCCACGAGCATGATGTTGAATGCGAATTTTGTTATTAAATCGCGAAAATGGAAATGAAGAAAAGGAAGATAGCCGCTTGGAGGGAAGACGCGGTAAAACCAACATTCTTAAGGTCAAAAAACTTTGTTATCAAGTTTCTTTTGGATCATTGCTCAGGAAATTTTCTGAAGTACTCGATGAAGCCTTGAATGTTTTGCATGACCACTCCTCTCTTAAGTAGCAAATGGTCTTTCAAAAAGTCGGCGGTAGCCTTCATTGAAGGATCCTTTTCTAAAATTCTTTCATGGATGGTTTCCACATCTTCTCCGCCCTTCATCCCTTCAAGAACGATCTTCGCCCATAGTTTCAGTTGAGCCACATGAGTTCTCATTCTTTGGACGGCATCGCTTGCTTGACCGAAGTGCGTGTAGTATAATGTTTTAGGCGCCATTTTTATGAGCTTGTCGAGTGAGGTTAAAGCCATTTCCAGATGGAAGGGCGCGGGGGTGGTGGGGATAACCACGTTGAACTTGTTTATGTAGATGCCAGCCGCGTCACCGGGGAAGATTCCTCCACCAAGGTTTTCGTAAAAGCTCAAATGATGCGAAGCGTGCCCCAGGGTCTCTAAAACCTTCAACTCGATTCCTTCGCCTAAATCGATGACCACTCCATCCGTTGCGGCAATAATTCGTTCCTCTGGAACGGGCTGAATCTCGCCATATATTTCAGCGATCTCGCCCAGGACCTGTTTTGCTTGTCTCCATAATTTCTCGGGCTTAACCAGGTGTGGTGCTCCCCTAATGTGAACCAGCAGTCTTGCGTTGGGTAGATGTTGCAAGAGGGTTCCCGCGCCACCAGCGTGGTCCGGGTGGACATGGGAAACAGCTACGTAGTTGACCTCCTCGGATCTTATTCCCATTTCTCTCAGACCAGCCAGCAGGTTTTTGACCGACGAGGTGGGCCCGGTCTCGACAATGGCTACCTTGCTTCCCTTTAGTATGTATGTGGCTATGAAGCCCTCGATGCCCATGGGTTTCGGGTCGATTAAGTACGTAAACTCGTTGAGCTTTCTGCTGTACATTCCTCTTCCCTGAACCCTAAACCCCGGTGACCCTTAAATCCATCGGCGTCTCCGTGTACTACATTCCAAAAATCGTATCAGATGTCGAGAATGAACTTGACGGTTACCGCCTTTGGATCTTTCACAATCTCCATCCGATGATAGGTTATGGCTTTGACCCCAACCCTCTGCGGATGCCTCTCTGGGTCAAAGGGCTCCCCCCAAATCTTCGCCTTTAGTTTTAAGCCGCTAGGCGTTTCTTTTATGCTGGAAATCTCGAATCGGGAGAAGAGGTTGCCGGTTGTCTCGAACCTAACCATGAGTTCCTCCAACCAGTTGTAGAGAAGGGCGTGTTCATCGTGGGCCTCCACCTCTATGCGGTTCTCAATTTCGGGTTTCACCTTCCCCACGTCGGTCATCACCTCAAAGGTGGCGTATGCAGCGTTTTCAAAAGCTTCCTCTAGACTCTCACCATACGCCGCAATGTACGCATCAGCTGTGTGCTCCAAAAACTCAAACCGCTTCTTCACCAGCGCATCCACCATCACACGCTTCCCTATTTATAAAGAACAATTAATTTATTAGCTTGAATAATTGTAGTAAAATACTCCATATTAAGGTGACAGGAAAATGGAACACTGGGATTTAATTATCATCGGAGCCGGACCAGCCGGACTCACCGCTGGCATATATGGCGCTCGCAGCGGGCTCAAAACCCTAATCCTCGAGGAGAAAACCCCGGGAGGCGCCGCCGCCGAGTCTCCTTTGATCGAAAACTATCCAGGCTTCCCTGCCATCAGCGGACGGGAGTTAATTGACAAAATGGTGGAACACTGTAAAAAATTCGAGGTGCCAATCAACGAATTAGAGAAGGTCGTTGAACTCGACCTCAAAGGCGAGAGAAAGGTCGTGAAAACCGATCGAGCGACGTACACGGTCTCTGCCATCATCGTCGCCTCTGGCTGCCATTACCGAGAGCTGGGAGTGCCGGGCGAAAACGAGTTTCGCGGGAGAGGAGTTAGCTTCTGTGCGGTTTGTGATGGAGCCTTCTTTAAAGGGAGGAGGGTGATCGTGTTGGGCGGTGGAAACTCTGCAGCAGTCTCCGCTTTATACCTCTCTAATCTGGCATCTAATGTCAAACTAGCCCATCGAAGGGATACGTTAAGGGCGGAAGAAGCTCTTGCAAAGGACTTGCAGGAGCGAAATGTGGAGCTTCTATGGAACACTGAGATCAAGGAGATCAAGGGAGATGTCAAAGTGAAGAGCGTCGTCCTATTCAATAACAAAACGGGCGAAACCAAAGAGATCGAGATGGACGGCGTATTCGTTCAAGTAGGTGAAGTACCCAACAGCCAGTTCGCCAAGGAAGTCGGAGTAGAGGTGGACAAGGGTGGCTACATCATCGTGGACGAACGACAAAGAACCAACGTTAATGGTGTGTACGCCGCTGGCGACGTGACCACAGGACCCGTGAAACAGGTTGGAACGGCGGTGGGACAAGCCATCGTAGCTGCCACCGAAGCGTTCGGCTACATCAAGAGACCATACTACTACAAGGGATGAGGAAACCAACGGTTGGTGCCCGAAACGTATAAGTGGAATGTGGAACGCTAATATATGACATACGTCATAGAAGGATGAAAGCCTTGAGTAAAAAGCGAGACCCAAAGTTTCGGAAAGAAATTCTCTCAACTCCAGGAGGGGAAACCATACAGCACTGTTATCAATGCGGCTCCTGCACTGGCGGCTGCCCAACCAGTTTTTACACCAACTTCAGAGTTAGAAAAGTTATTCACCAATCTCTCCTTGGGTTAAGAGACGATGTGCTGTCGGGCAATGACATCTGGATGTGCACAGTTTGCTTCACTTGCCAAGAAAGATGCCCAACAGGAGTTGAGGTGACTGACCTTATGCTTGCTCTGAGAAACCTTGCAACTAAGGAAGGTTATGCGCCAGCGCCCCTCAAAAATGTATTCAAAGCCCTCTTCGAAACCGGACATGAGTTCCCATTCACAGGATACACCAGAAAACTCAGAAGGGAGCTAGGCTTAAGCGAAACCCCGCCATTGACAATAAGCAGTCCAAAGGCCCTTGAAGAGGTTCAAAAACTGATGAAAATGGGTGGAGTGAGCCACCTCTTGAAATCTAGCGAGATGAAAAAATGAAAGAGTATGCCTTGTTTTTAGGATGTCTCATACCAGCCAGACTTCCCCATATTGAAGCCATATCCGTTAAGGTGTTGGATAAGCTTGGGATAAAGACGAAGGATATAGTAAATGCTTCTTGTTGTCCCGACCCCGTGGTGATGAAGTCCCTCGATTTCCATAGTTGGCTGGCCATCGCCGCTAGAAACCTCTCCCTCGCTGAAGAGACAGGAGCTGACATTCTGACATTGTGTAGCGGATGCTTCTCAACTCTCAGCAAAGCCAACCACCTTCTCAAGCACAACGCTGAATTGAAAGGAGAAGTTAACAAACTCCTCTCTGAGATTAATCGAAGCTTCTCTGGCAAAATCAATGTTAAACATGTCGTGGAGATTATTCGAGACATTGGAAAAGAAACGATAGAGCAACAGGTGAAAAAACCTTTAAAACAGTTGAAAGTTGCTAGTCATCCTGGCTGCCATCTAGTGAGACCCAGCAACATCCTTCACGTAGACGATCCCAACACTCCAACAATCCAAGATGAAATCGTGAGCTGGGTAGGCGCCGAGCCAGTGAACTATGCCCTTAAAATGTTGTGTTGTGGGGTTGGGATAAAGATGGTTGATCCGGAAGCGAACCTCTCGCTGTTGAGAGAAAAGTTGGCGAACTTGAAGGAGACGGAAGCCAACTGCATAGTCACCTCCTGCCCCTTCTGTTTCATGCAGTTTGACAAGGAACAGAGAGAGGTTAGCCGAAAGTTTGGCGAAAGCTACACTTTTCCCGTGTTCTACATAACCGAGTTGCTAGGACTGGCACTCGGTTTTTCACCTGAAGAAGTAGGGCTTCATCTTCACACAACTCCTGTTAAAGAGGTTTGAATGAAAGATGTCGAAGAATGAAAAAGAAAAGCGGGTTGGCGTCTTCGTCTGCCATTGCGGCAAAAACATAGCTGGCGGAGTAGACATTAACGCATTGCTTGAATACGCAAAACAACTGGAAGGCGTAGTTTTCGTAGCTGAAAACCGATTCACTTGCTCCGAGGAAGGTCAAACTACGATCAAGGATGCCGCAAAAGAGCATGACTTAAAGCGAGTAGTTGTGGTTGCATGTGATCCCACCCTACACCTAGCGACCTTTCAACGAAACGCAGAAAAAGTAGGCATTGATCCAGCCTTCACCGACCTCATTGACATTCGAAAGTGGACGATGCACGGAAGCCCTCAGAAGGTTGATTCAGAGCAAGCTTTAGAGAACTCAAAAAGGTTGATTCAACAAACCGTGAAGAGAATACGATTGAAACGAGCGATTCCAAAGGTGGAGGTCCAGGTTGAGCCTTCGGTTCTGGTTATTGGGGGAGGAATAGCAGGGGTGGAGGCTTCCCTAGACTTAGCAGACAAAGGATACAAGGTGTTTTTGGTTGAACGTCTGCCCACCATTGGGGGGAAGATGGCTCTGCTCTACAAGGTTTTCCCAACCAACGATTGCGCGCCTTGCATCTTGGCGCCAAAAACCGCCTATGCAAACCTGCATCCCAATATAACTCTGCTAACAAACTCTGAAGTCATCGACGTTAAAGGTCACGTGGGCAACTTTCAAGTTAAAGTTCTCAAACATCCTCGTTACGTTGACGAGAAGAAGTGCAACGCCGATGGTATATGCGTTGAGAAGTGTCCAGCTAAAGCACCGAACGAGTACTCGATGGGTATGGGAAAACGGAAAGCCATTTACATTCCATTTCCTCAAGCAATCCCCCACAAAGCAGTGATTGACCCTGAACCCTGTCTCTACTTCCAGAAAGGCGTCTGCAGAGTGTGCGAAAAATTTTGCCCGACAGGTGCTATAGATTTTGAACAAAAGCCAGAAACCCTCGAGTTGAAGGTAGGTGCGATCATTGTGGCAATTGGTTTTGAGGAGTACGACCCATCAGCTAAGAAGGAATATGGATATGGTCAACTAAGCAACGTCATCACCCAGTTTCAGCTTGCAAGACTCTTAGACATTGACGGACCCACTAAAGGAAAGCTCTTGAGACCGTCAGATGGGAAGGAACCCCAAAACGTTATAATGATTCAATGTGTTGGCTCCCGGGATGAGAAGTCAAATGTTTACTGCTCGGCTGTGTGTTGCATGTACGCGTTGAAACATGCACAAACCATCAAGCACATGGTTCTGCCTGACGCCGAGATCACCATATGCTACTTGGACATGCGAACTCCTGGAAAAGGGTTTGAGGAGTACTATCAGCATACGAGAGATCTGGGCGTTGTTTTTATTCACGGGAAGCCCAACGAGATTAGAGAGAACCCCAAGACGAAGAATCTCAAGGTAGCGGTAGAGGATACTTTTCTGGGCGAATCCATCGTGTTCGACGCTGACTTGGCTGTGTTGTCCTGCGCCATGATGCCTGCTAAGGGAACAAAGAAGCTTGCTGAAATGTTACGCATAGAGGTTGACGAAAGCGGGTTCTTGAAGGAGGCACATCCAAAACTTCGACCTGTGGAAACGAATGTTCGCGGAGTCTACATTTGCGGTTGTGCACAGGGACCCAAGGATATTCCCGATGCTATTGTTCAAGCTAAGGCTGCAGCTTCCTGTGCAGACAGCGAGTTGAGAAAAGGAAAAATCCTGCTTCCCGAGTTTATTGTGAAAGCGGGAAAACCTGATTAGAGAGGAGGTGAAGGGTTTTGGGAGAGGCATACATTGAAATGTTCACTTCTCCAGGATGTGCAAACTGCCCAGCAGTGAAGAAGATGCTAAAGGAGCTATCTCATGAGTTGGTGGGCGACATCACAATCGAAGAGGTGGATATCACTGTGGACCCTACGCGGGCGGCTCAATACGGTGTAATGTCGGTTCCAGCAGTTGCCATCAACGGCATCCTCAAGTTCGTCGGAGTGCCGAAGAAAGAAGAATTAAAGAAGGCCATAACTGAGGAACTTGAGACATAAAAAGAAAAGACTCAGAAGTGTTTGGGAACGTTCTTTATAGCCGTGACCACAAGTTTTATGGCGTTTTCTACGTCGCTAAGACTGAGCATCGAGGCTGGACTATGAATGTAACGAGTGGGAATCGATATCACCCCGCTGGGTACGCCCTCTCTGGCTAGGGCAATTCTAGAAGCGTCTGTAGTGCCAGGCAACCCCGACTCCAACTGATACGGAACCTTACTTTCCTCCGCCGCGTCAATCAGCAATCTTAACACCTTCGGGTGGGTGATTAAACCTAGATCCGCCACGGTTAGGGATGGGCCCTTCCCCATTTTTACCGGGGCTTCCACCTCCTTCACTCCAGGGACATCGCCCGCCACCGTTACGTCTATGGCTATGCCCACGTCTGGGTATAACTGAAACGCCGCTATGGTGGCCCCCCTTAGTCCCACTTCCTCTTGTATGGTCCCCACAGCGTAAACAGTGCAATCCACACTAGGAAGTTTCCTCATGACCTCGATCAGGGAGGCGCATCCCACACGATCATCAAAGGCCTTGCCCACGACCGCATCGTTTCCCAGTCGAGTGAATTTGATGTCGAAGCTCACAGGATCTCCGACGCGAACCCCCATTTTTTGTGCATCTTCTTTACTGTTTGCCCCTAC
>Ga0315312_1000791_pt1 | contig 30484 bp, 30 predicted proteins | sample TDP7_MG_FD_203629 | JGI IMG/M metagenome (GOLD analysis project Ga0315312, IMG submission 203629) | Freshwater sediment microbial communities from Lake Towuti, South Sulawesi, Indonesia - TDP7 | ecosystem: Environmental > Aquatic > Freshwater > Lake > Sediment | place: Indonesia: South Sulawesi... | reverse complement strand
TCTGATCCGAGAGTTCTTTCGCCTGAATAAAGGAGTGCTTCCAGCTTCCTGTGACTTTGTGATCACGGCCAAAGAGGGTGCGGCAGGTTTGAATTTTTGGCAAGTCTCGGAAGAATTGAAAGGGATATTAAGGGAGCGATAGCTCCCTCAACTTGTGAATGCTTACTCAGATCATCCTCGGTCTCATTCGATTTTATCGTTATTTTCTCTCCCCGCTAACCTTCTCTTCTTGCCGCTTTGCGCCCTCGTGTTCTGCTTATGCCCTGGAAGCGGTCGAGCGATTTGGGCCAGCCAAAGGTCTACTCTTAGCTAGCTGGAGGCTCTTAAAATGCCATCCTTTTCACCCTGGCGGTTATGACCCGGTGGTGAAACCCTCCGCTGGCAGTGAGGCGGGCTCAGTTCAGCCTTGAGGGAAAGGAGGGAGGAACGGAGGTCATTCATGGAAAAACGCGCGCTCTTAGCTGTGATCATTTCTTTGATCATCCTGGTCATCTGGCAGGAATACTTTGCTCCTCGCCCTCCGGAGACGGGGAAGGAAAAAACTATGCCGGAGAAAGCCCCAGCCAAAGAGGAGCTGAGCAAAGGCACGCCTTTGACGGAGAAAAAGCCGGATACCGTTCCAGCAGCTCCCACCCCAGCTCGCCAGGAGATCAGGGTCCAGCCGGGCCGAGACATCACGGTGGAAACTCCCCTCTACGCCGCAGTCTTTGATACCCGCGGAGCCCGTCTGAAAAGCTGGAAGGTGAAAAAATACCTGGATAAGATTGGCGAGGGGGCGAAACCGATCGACCTGGCCACAGAAGCGCTCAGCGGAGGTTATCCCTTCGGCTTGGAGATCGCCGAAGCCAATTTTCCTTTCTCCCCCGACTCTCTCTTTCAGGTGAACGTCGATACCCTGAAGTTGGGATCTGATAAAAGTAAAGGAGACTTGCTGTTCACCTGGGATTCTCCCCATGGACTGCGCCTTAGCCAGCAGATGATCTTTTATGCGGATAGCTACCGGATAGACATCCAACTGCAGATGGCCAACTTCTCCTCCCGCTCGCTGGAAGGAAGACCTCTTCTGGCTTGGGCGGGAAAGATCTTCACCACTCCTGGATCAGGAGGCATGGCTTGCTTTCCGGGCGCAGGAAGCGCAGGCCCCTCTGTTCCGCCCTTCACGGCTCTGATCAAGAAAGACCTCCAGGAGATAGAAATCAATGACCTCAAGCCGGAGAAGCGTTTTTCTAAAAATGTTCAGTGGGGCGGATTTCAGGATACATATTTTTTGGCCGCTCTGATTCCCAAGAAGTCCGAGGGCACGGAGCTCATCCTGAAAAAAGTCTCCGATACAGGGGGTGACCTCCGCATGGGCGGCCCCAAGGCTTCTCTTGACCCTGGGACTCAGTTTTCCCAGTCCTACACCATGTACCTGGGGCCCAAGGATCTGGACGTCCTCAAAGCCTTCGGCGAAGACCTGGACCGGGCTTTGGACTTTGGCTGGTTTGACGTGGTGGCCAAGCCCATGCTCTATGCTTTGAAATTTTCCAACCACTACACGGGAAATTACGGCCTGGCCATCATCATCCTTACGGTGATCATCAAAATTCTTTTCTGGTGGCCGACGCACATCAGCTATAAGTCCATGAAAGAGATGAAAAAGATCCAGCCCGAGATGGCCAAATTGCGGGAAAAGTTCAAAGATAACAAGGAAAAGCTCAATAAGGAATTGATGGAACTCTACCGCCGGTACAAAATCAATCCCATGAGCGGCTGCCTGCCCATCGCCATCCAGATTCCCATTTTCTTCGCTCTCTATAAGGTTCTTCTCTACTCCATCGAAATTCGCCATGCTCCCTTCTACTGGTGGATCCAGGATCTCTCAGCCCAGGATCCCTATTACATCTCTCCCATCCTGATGGGCGTCTCCATGTTCATTCAGCAGTGGCTTACGCCCACCACCGGAGACCCCACCCAGGCTAAGATGATGTTGATCATGCCCGTGATTTTTACTTTCATGTTCCTGACCTTCCCCACGGGCTTGGTCCTTTACTGGCTGTTCAACAACCTGCTCTCCATCGGGCAGCAAATCTACATCAATAAACAAGCTGGATAGATTTGGGGGAAACTATGCGGTCCGTCGAAACCGAAGGCAAAACCGTCGAGGAAGCAATCAGCAAGGCGTGCGAAGAGTTGCAAGCTTCGCGGGAGGATTTGGACATCGAAGTGCTCACGAACGGTACCAGCGGCTTCCTGGGGCTGGTAGGAGGAAAGAGGGCTCAGATTCGAGCGACGCTGAAAGAAACAACTCTCCCCACCAATGTTTCCAATGATCAGGCGGCCCAAACTGCTAAGAAGACGCTGCAGGACCTTTTGGGCCTGCTGGGAATCAAGGCCGTTGTTGACCTGAAGGAGGAGCCAGAGCGGATCTTACTGAACATCCAGGGCGACGGCAGCGGCCTGCTCATCGGGCGCAAGGGCCAAACCCTGGATGCCCTTGAGTACTTGATCAACAAAATCGTGCATAAAGGCGCCGAAGATAAAAAGCGCATCGTCGTGGACACGGAAAATTACCGCTCCCGGAGAGAAGAATCACTAATCCGCCTGGCCCACCGCCTGGGAGAGAAAGCCAAGCGGCTGGGCAGGCCCGTAACCATCAGCCCTATGAGCGCTCACGACCGGCGCATTATCCATCTGGCCCTCCAGGACGACACGAACCTGCGCACTCGCTCCCTGGGCACGGGCCTCTACCGGAAGCTGGTCATCAGCCCTGAGAAGAAGCCTTCATGAGCAATGGATCGCCAGGGGATACCATCGCAGCGATCTCCACTCCCCTGGGGATCGGTGGAATCGGCATCGTGCGGCTGAGTGGCCCCCAGGCTCAGGCGATCGCCGAAAAGATCTTTCGCCGCAAGGAGGGACAGGGTCTCCTCCTTTCTCACCGGTTCTACCTGGGAGAAGTCGTGCGCCCCGAAGACGGGACTGCTCTTGACGAAGTCCTCCTGGTCTTCATGCGCCAGCCCAAAACCTACACCCGCGAAGATGTGGTGGAGATCCAGTGCCACAGCGGACCGTTGATCCTCCAAGAAATTCTACAGGCCGTTCTGAAAAGCGGAGCTCGCCTAGCCGAGCCGGGGGAGTTTACCAAGCGCGCCTTCCTCAATGGCCGGATTGACCTGACCCAGGCCGAAGCCGTCATCGACCTGATTCGCTCCCAGACGCAGCGCTCCTTAGAACTGGCCAACCGCCAGCGATCTGGGAAGTTAGCCAGCCAAGTCCGGCAGATGAAAGAAAGGCTGCTTAATCTTCTGGCCTTGCTCGAGGCCAGCATCGACTTTCCCGAAGAAGAAATACCCGAATTCTCCCCGCCGGAAGTTACCCAGCAGGTAATGGATGCCCGCAATGAATTGGATGCGCTCCTGCGCACCTATGCAGAAGGAAAAGTCTACCGAGAAGGGATCGCTGCGGTGATCGTCGGTCGGCCTAACGTGGGGAAATCCAGTCTGCTCAATTCGCTTCTCAAGGAAGATCGGGCCATCGTTACGGCCATTCCTGGAACGACCCGGGATGTGATCGAGGAAGTGGTGAATATAGAAGGAATTCCCCTACGGATCATGGACACAGCCGGACTGCGGCACGCTCAGGATGTGATCGAGGAGATCGGGGTGCGGCGCACACAGGAACGGCTGGCCGAAGCTGATTTGACCATCTGGGTGGTGGATGGTTCCGAATCTTTAAGCTCCGAGGATCTGGACATTCTTCCGCAGGTGCGCTCGAAGAAAACCGTAATCGCTATCAACAAGAATGACCTTCCCCAGCGCTTATCCGCGCAAGAGTTGCAGGCGCAAATTCCCGAAGCTCCGTTCATCTCCATTTCCGCTCTTCACGGCTCGGGAATCGAGCGCCTCAAAAAGGCGATCCGTAATGTTGTCCTGAACGGGAAGATAGAGTCATCATCGGAAATTATTCTATCCAACATCCGGCACAAGCGAGCGATCGAGGTCGCCCGCGATGCCCTTTCTCAGGCTCTGGAAGGCCTAAAAGCAAACCTTTCCTGGGAGTTCATCACCCTGGACTTGCAGCGGACATTGGAAGCCCTCGGGGAGATCGTAGGCGAAACAACCTCCGAAGAGGTCTTGGACCGGATCTTCTCCCAGTTCTGCATCGGCAAATGAACGAGTCTCCCCTTAGAATCGATAAGGAAGGACGATGGTTCTTTGGCCATGAGGAAATCACCCACCGCAAGACTTACCTTCTTTACTGTCGCCACCTGACCCGCGATGAATCTGGCCGGATTATTTTGCGCATTGGCCAAGAAGAATGCTTCGTGGAGGTGGAGGATGCCCCCTTCGTGGTCAAAACCCTCCAATTCATCCATTCCGATGGCGGGGGGCTAAAGTCTATATGGCTTGTCCTTAATGATGAGACCCGCGAGCTGCTGGCTCCGGAGACCCTGCGAATCGGCCCTAACAATGTTCTCTATTGCCAGGTTCGCGGGGGGATGTTCGAAGCCCGGTTCCTCCGCGGGGCCTATCAACTCCTTTTCCCCTTCATCCAGCATGACCAACAAGAAAACCGCTTTTTCATTATCGTAGAAGGCAAGAGTTACGATCTAATGCCGGCTCAACCCCCCTTACCCTGAGCACAAAATTGCCGTTATTTCTCCTGCCTTCTGCCTTTTTCTCGCCGGACTTATCTTTCTTAACCTGTGAAAGTCATGATTTTGCCTTGCGCGCACTGCCAAGATTGGTGATGATTTCTTCCTGAACTTCACTCTTGCAAAAATTTATAAAAAGATGCATATTAAACGCCGTTTGTACCCAGTCGAGAAAGAATGAGATGCCATTGAATTTTGCTAAGCGAGGGCTCGGGGAATTTTTTATGGCTACAAAAGTAATTATCCCACATCCGGGCACCAAGCAAACGCAGGGAACGATCGGAATGTGGTTTAAGCAACAAGGGGAATTCGTGGAGAAAGGGGAGGCCTTATGCACAGTTGAAACCGAAAAGGCGAGTATGGAAATTGAGGCTCCCTGCTCCGGGATTTTGCGGCTTATATTGTGTCCCAGAGATTCCCAGGTATCCGTTGGAGACTGTGTCGCTATCATTGGCGATGCTGATGAAGATTTATCCGCGCTGGAAGAGGAAATCCGGAAAACAAAAGGATGATGCCGCTGAAGTCATCCAAGCATGCTCGGAAAGGAGGTGGAAGGAGGCAAGGAGCGTTGAGTAAGATGGATGATGGATGGGGACGGGTCAGGCCAAGAGGGGCAAAACGTCAGGCGCCCATAACAAATTTAGACGGTCAACACGAACAGGAGGAAGGGAAATGAGTCAGTCATATGTCTTGAAGATCCTAAACCCTGTGGGGATTCATAAATTTAGGCCTATACCACACGCCAAAAGATTAAATGATTTGCATAACAAAAAGATTGGGCTCTACTGGAACCACAAAGCCCGAGGAAATGTAGCCCTGGATCGAGTAAAAGAACTGCTGTCCCAAAAATATAAAGGGATGAATTTTGAATGGTTCGACACCCGGATTTCAGTCGAAGCGACCAAGGAATGGTTTGAGAAAGTTAAGAAAAGTGGGGTTGATGCAATCGTAGCCTCCACCGGTGACTGAGGGTCGTGCACATCGTGGTTGGTCCGTAACCACGTGGGTTTGGAGGAGTTAGGAATTCCGGGAGTTTCCATCGTTCAAGAAGGGTTTGTAGAAGACGCCAAAGCATCGGGGGAAGCTTATCGAATGCCCAATCCTGCTCTCGCTGTTACTCCGCATGTCTTTACTAGCCTCACTGCTGCACAAACACGCCAGGCTGTCGATGTCATTATCGACGATATTATCCAAGGGCTAACGAAACCCCTCCCACCCCCTAAAGAGAGCATCGTCGAAAGAATTACCACCCGCGGGCCGAAGGATGACCTCCTTGAATTTGCCGGAAAAGACTATAAAGAATGTTTTGCTAAGATGAACGATGCTTTTCTGGATTGGGGATGGAGCGATGGCTTTCCCATCATTCCGCCTACCGAGGAAGCCGTTAAGGAAATGCTAAAAGACACCCGGCGCTCCCCGGATGATATTGTCGTGGAACAATTTGTTCCCGGAAATGCTCGGGGAACGGTTAAAAATATTGCCATCAACACCGTAATGGCTGGCTGTAAACCGGAGTTTTTGCCGGTGGTCATTACTGCGGTAGAGGCCATGCATGATCCGCAGATCAATTTGCGGGTTTGCACGATGTCGACCGGCCCTCATGCGCCCCTATTCATTGTGAATGGACCGATTGTGAACAAGCTAAAAATCAATTCCGGAATGTGCGCTTTGGGGCCGGCAGGGCCTGAAAGACTATCCTTCGCCAATGTGGCGATTGGGCGGGCTGTGAGATTATGCTTGATGAATATGGGCAATTGCTATCCGGGGATTATGGACCAGGACACCATTGGGTCGCCGACGAAATTTAGCTTGGTACTGGCAGAAAATGAAAAAGCGAATCCTTGGGAATCCTATCATATCGAAAAAGGATTCCGCCCCGAGGAGAGCACGGTGAGTTGTTGTTACGGTGTTTCCTTGATCGATATGCGTGATCTCGAAAGTGATACGGCGGCGGGGTTGATGAATGCTTTTGCCAGAAATCTCATAGGGATCGCGGCGATCATGAGCCATGGTCCTTTTATTTATCGACCCATGCTTCTGCTGGCTCCGGATCATGCGCACATCCTGGCTCGGGAGGGCTGGACGAAGGATGATGTGCGGCAATATCTCTTCCTCCATTGCCGCGTTACTGCCGAGAACTACAGGCGATCTTCTCAGCGTCCAGTAGAGAAAAAATGGATCGAAGCAGCGGATTCTCAGGCGATGGTGGCCCTTTACGAAAAGCCAGAGATTATTGATATCGTCGTGGTGGGTGGTATGGCAGGAAAAAGTGCAGCGTATGCCGGGCTTTATCCGACCAATCCCCACGTTATTAAAAGTTGAAGACTGACGCCAGCTCCATAAGCAGGTCGAATTTGTTTGGATCGCTGGCCGGCAATGCAGCGGCAGATTATTAAAAAGGAAAAGGGCTTCCCCCGAATATTTTTACCCTTAGTGGCGGAAGACCCCGAATTCAATTAAGGAGGGAAAAGATCATGCGAAAAAAAATGTTTGGTATTTTTGTTTGGTCATTAGTTCTTTTTTTCTTATTCCTGGGGATGAATACAGCCTGGGCGAAATATCCTGAGCGCAAGATCAAGCTCATTTGTGCTTGGGCTGTCGGGGGAGGAACCGATGTAATGGCCCGGACGCTGACGCGTTACGTGAACCCTTATTTGGAGGGGAGGGTTTATGTTGAAAATATCACGGGAGCAACTGGGCTCATTGCCATGCGGGAAATTCTCAATGCCGCCCCAGATGGTTATACCATAAAGATGCTGGCGACAACTAACACCGTCGCGCCCCATTTCATAAAAGATTATCCTACAGTAGAACTTCTCGACCCCATTTGCATTACGGCTGAAGACCCAATGATTTTGGCCGTGAATCCAGAGAGTCGTTTCAAAACGCCTCAAGAGCTGATTGCTTTTGCCAAGGCAAATCCGGGAAAGCTTACCTGTGCCACTGCCGGCCACGGTACTCCTAATCATTTAGCCGGTGCTGCCTTGGCAACGGCCATCGGCGCTCAATTTAGTTATGTGCCTTACAAGGGATCGGCCCCTGCTCTGCTAGCCGCAGCCGGAAAACACGTAGATTTTGCTACTTCCGGGGGCTCCGAAGCGATTCCCTTGGCGGAAGGAAAGAAAGTAAAACCACTAATTTCCTTCAGTGTTCAACGTTCCCGCCTATATCCAGATGCCCCCACGGCAAGGGAGTTAGGCTATGATATCGTGATCAGTCGCTGGATGGGAGTGGGTGCACCAAAAGGTTTACCTAAGGAGGTCAAGGCCATTCTGGTCGAGGCCTTCAAGAAAGCCTTAGAAAATGATGAATTCAAGAAATTTATTTTACAGAATGGGATGGATCCGGTTCTGGCCAGTCCGGAAGAAGCTGCTATTTGGCTTAAAAAACAAAACGATTATTTCAGAAGCGTGACGACTAAAGCCGGCATCCAGCCCGAATGAAAAACTATCCTTATCCCAACGCCGGGGAGAGCTTTCTTTAAAGGGCAAGGCTTTTGGTTTAGAAAGAGATTCGAAAAGTCAGTTCCTACATTCATTTCCGCTGGGTGTGCCCTATGATAGCGGAGAGAAAGGACCCAGAGAAATTACCTGGATGGACCTTCTCCTATCCTGAGGAGATCATGAAGAAAAACGACCGTTACACTGCTCTCATCTTGGGTATTTTTGGCCTCTACATTGCTTATGAAGGCTACCGGTTAAAATTAGGAGCCCCAAATGCGCCGAAACCCGGGTTCATGATTTTCTGGATGGGCATCATTCTCACAAGCCTTAGCATTCCCCTCTTCATTCAGACCTTTCTCTCCGCAAGAGATGAGAAAAAAGAATTATGGAAGGGGTTGGGTTGGCATCGGGGAATTAAACTAATGCTGTCCTTATTCATTTATGTAGCCGTCTTTAAATGGGTGGGTTTCATTTTGAGTACTTCCCTTCTTCTTCTTCTTCTTTTCAAGGGATTAGAGCCCCAAAAATGGGGGACAGCCGTATTGCTCTCGGCAGCGACCATTACGATCTGTTACCTTGTTTTTGGAGTTTTTCTAGAACTTCAGTTCCCTGCGGGTCTTTTAGCATTTATTATGCCCTAAGATTGCCCCTCATAGGGGCTTAATTGAAGAATCTTTCGGAGTATGATTGATTTAAAAAGATTGGCTCTATAATAAAACTGCATTTGGGGGGTAAACAGCCAATTGCCAGACAACCTATTGAATATAATTTTTGATCATCCCATACCCCGAAAATCGGAAAGGTTTTTAATCGCGGAGTAAAAATGGACTTTGTCAGTGGTTTGCAATTGGGTATAGCTGCTGCTTTGCAACCCGGCAACATTCTTTATTGTTTCATAGGTGTTTTAATCGGTACGCTGATCGGGGTCTTACCCGGAATTGGAACCTCGGGGGCCGTGGCCATCCTTCTGCCCACTACTTTTAATATTTCCCCAGTATCGGCGATCATTATGCTCGCCGGAATCTATTATGGGGCCATGTATGGAGGTTCCACCACATCGATCTTGGTGAACATTCCGGGAGAAGCTGCCTCAGTTGTGACTTGCTTTGATGGTTACCAAATGGCTCGCAAGGGAAGAGCAGGCCCTGCCCTGGGAATAGCTGCCTTTGGATCTTTTATCGCCGGATATTTTGGTATTATTATGATTTCTGTTCTCGCCCCTTCTCTCTCGCGCATTGCTTTTGATTTCGGACCGCCTGAATTTTTCGGCCTGATAGTAATGGGATTGACGCTGGCCAGCTTTCTGGGATCCGGTTCCATGATAAAATCCTTGATGATGGTTGCCCTGGGCATCATTTTAGGTTGTGTGGGCATGGATCCAATTTTTGGGACACCCAGGCTCACCTATGGAATTACACCCCTTTTAGACGGCCTGGAAATGGTTTCAGTTGTCATGGGCCTTTTTGGTATTTCCGAAGTCCTGATTAACCTGGAACAGCAAGGGAAGAGAGAAATTTATGAAACGAAAATTAAAGGGCTTCTGCCGAATCGCCAAGATTGGAAAAATTCCACTAAACCTATCATCCGGGGCTCCTTTATTGGTTTTTTCATTGGAATCATTCCTGGCGGCACTGCGGTACTCTCTTCTTTTCTATCATATGCCCTTGAAAAAAAAATATCGAAACATCCGGAGAAGTTTGGAACGGGAGCGATTGAGGGAGTCGCGGGGCCAGAAACGGCCAATAACGCCGCCACCTTTGGAGCAATGGTCCCTCTCTTAACCCTTGGGATACCCTCCAATGTGGTCATGGCTCTATTTCTCGCCGCCCTGATGGTTCACGGTACAACCCCTGGGCCTCTTCTGATTCAAAAATATCCGGAACTGTTCTGGGGTATAGTGATCAGCATGATTGTCGGTAACCTAATGCTTCTCGTCTTGAACCTCCCCTTGATCGGATTATGGGTTAAAATCTTAAAAGTCCCGTACAAGGTCCTCTTCCCTTTAATCATTTTATTCTGCTTGATCGGTTCATATAGCATGAACTTAAGGATTATTGACGCCGTGGTAATGCTTATTTTTGGAGTGCTTGGGTACTTGATGAGAAAGTACGAATATGATGGAGGCCCCCTCATTTTGGCCTTTATCTTGGGCCCCATGTTGGAAACAGCTCTCCGTCAGTCCTTGATCATCTCTCACGGCGGCTTCGGCATTTTTGTCACTCGACCTCTGGCACTCATTTCTCTTCTCATTGCTTTGCTATTTCTGATCTCTCCTTTATTTCGTTTCATTAGGAAGAGAAAGGAAAAATTTACGCAGTAGGATGCCCAATCTCTAAAATTTTTATGAACAAATTTAATAACCACTTCTCAAATAAAGCGGATTGAAACATGACAAGCTTCTATCTTCCCCTTTTTCCTTACGCCGGGCCCTGAACCCTTCTGGTTCAGGGCGGGTCGCCCGTACTTTTTTAACCTGAGGGACAATGGGAGAGAAGATTTCTACTTCTCCCTGAAATCCACATCGAAAAACTTTCGCATAAGAGTGGAGATTTCATATCGAAATCAATAAGGAGTGGAGAAACTTTTTCACATTTTAGTGAAGGAATTACTTTCGACACAGGCTTTTTATGTCTTTGCTCGTTTACGCTTTGGCTTCCAGCCCAATGCTTCCAAGAGAAGTCCTATTGCCTTATCCCTTTGAGTCTGATGGCGAAAAGGTAAGTCTGGATGGATTTCATACCTTACTTGCCTCCCTTCTTTTGACTTCTTAACATACCCTTCTGATTCGAGATCAGAAATAATATTTCTTACTGACCTTTCGGTAATCCCTATAATGCTTGACAATTCTCGTCCAGTTATTAACGGATGGTTAGCCAGATAAAAAAATACTATTGCATGATTCGTGAGGAACGTCCATTCTGCCATTCTGTAATAGCCTCCGTAATTCTGAATAGATTAAAATAAGCATAATTCTTAATTTGTTAATTTTAACAGCAATTTTACCCAAAATAAAACCAAAATAAAAACTCTTGACAATTTTAAAAGAATGAAATATATTTCATGAAAAATTTTCCCTGAAAAGGTATTTTTAATACTTCTATTTTATTATCAAATAACAAAATAATTTTGGCAACAATTAACTCTTACGAATTGATGGGTAATGATGATTGATTTTGTTATAAAGAGATTTTTTAAAAAGATTCGGGTTTTTCTAATTATCGGGATTATTTTATTATTCATTGTATTTCCAGTCTATCTTCACCTGTGCGCGTTGGATGAATTGGATAATATTTCCCGATCCCTGTGTTTTAAAAGCACTGACCAGGTCGATTCTGTAGCAACATTAGAACATAAAAAGAAGATTTCAATCACCACCTTTGTGGTTAAAAAACATTCAGAAGTCAATCTTTTTTTTGCATGCATCCCCCATATCATTCTCTGCGTCTTAGCCCCATGTTCAAGACCTCTATTCCTTCGTTGTTAGAGATAACCCTTCCCTGATTCCTTGATCAATCCATTCACTCGATTTTTTGGCTTGGGGACAGATGCAATTCTAAATAAGGCGAAAAATAAATGTTTTCGGTGTATCGCTGCATGCGTTTGGGGGAAAAAGCCACAATTTTAAAAAAATCTCAATTCAAAATTCAGCACAAGGAGGTGGGAAATGTTCTGGAAACGTAAAGAAACTAAGGAAGGGGAGGTAAAGTTGCCAAAGCCTAAAGGGATACCTGAGCCTGTGGGGAGATACATGGTAGTTCAAATGAATAAGGACCCAAATTGGGTATGGTCACTCAAGGGGGCGGTTCGCCCAGCAGGGAAAAAGAAAGCATTTTATTGCCGGGTTTTTGCTGAGGGCCAAGTAGCACAGGCGGGTGTCCGAGTAAAAGATTGGACCTCGCTGGATGAACATCCAGAACTTATACTGTGGGAAGGCTATTTTGATATGGAAACAATGCAGGTACGTCCAGAGAAGTTTGTAAAGCCTTCCAATTCTTCCAGTTAAAGCATAGTGAGATAACCCGTACCTCCAATATTCGTCTCGTCGCGAAATTTAGTTATGGGACAGCAAAGGGGAGGATGAAAGGCAAGAGAATATGGAGGGAGGTGTAAAAATGTTCTGGAAGAAAAAGTCATCGGAAGAGGAAGCAAAGAAAGAGAAACTGCCCGGGCCAAAAGAATTACCGGGGCCAGTGCAAACTCATTTGGCTACCGAGAGAAAAATGGACTCCGAATGGCTACGCTTTCTCAAAGCGGTGGTGCGAAACAGTCCAAAAGGGGAAAGGACGCTTGATATGCGGATTTTCGACCCGGCTGAGGCAGAGGCAAAGAAAGTACAGGTCAAGGACTACACCTCACTTGATGAGCACCCAGATTTGATAGTGTACGAAGGATGGTTTGATGAGGTGTCGAAGAAGGTGGAATTGGAAGAGAAGAAGGAGGTTATCTCGGACGTTCCCATTTTGACCGAGGGTGAAATACAGCAGAAAATCGAGGGGCTAAGCGAACCTGGCAGTACAGTCTTTTTCTACATGGCCAAGGGCCCAAAACGGGGAGGTCCCCTTGCCATGGGTGCTGCTGTGATTGAGCTTAACCCCAGCTACCCGGGAAAAAAACAGAAAAAATATATTGTGTATACTAACGACGTGATTGACATGCAACCTATAGGCAAAGGAGACAAACTGTTCGACTCTGATAAACCAAAGGATATCGCCCGTTGGATTAAGGGTGCTCATCATAAGCGCATGTACTAATCCGAGGGTATTTAATTTTTTAATATCTCGACCCCTCACCCTCCCCTCTCCCCCACTGGGGGAGAGGGCTGGGGTGAGGGGGGTTGAGAAAAGATGGCAAAAATTTTATTGCCTTTAGTTTAGTGCTAGCGTCTAATTTGGATAAAAGAAAAAGGGAGGCTGGGCGAAACCTGTGGGATGCCCCTAACCCCAATCGAAAGGAGGCGCAGAGATGTTTTGGAGAAAGAAGAACGCTGAGAAACCGGAGGAAAAGAAACTATCACCAAAGGAAGTGATCACTAATAAGATTGATCAATTAACTTCAGGACAGACGCTTAGCTATAGGCTACCAGAAACATATGGGGGTGGGTTGGCTGTTGTCGAGCTGAATGCCCAGTACCCTCAAAAGGGGAAAAGATATGTCATGAGCACAGAAGAATTGATAGATAATAAGCCGAGTGGAAAAAGAAGGCGCCTTTGGGATTCTGATAAACCAAAGGAGCTGGCTGCATGGATAATAGACCGGAATGGTGTGCTGTTTAGTTAAACCAGACAATTAGACAGGCTGCATCCAGACATGTTGTTCATCCTCACTGAATATGCAATAGCATCGCATATTGGAGAAAAACGAAATCATCCTACTGTTTGCTTCTGAGCCCATGGATATTACGTACAACGTGATTAAAGCCTATGATACCCAGTTTTAATTGTTTTAACGATCCAGAAGACGTTTGAAATATCTTTAGGGTAATGTGTTATGAAAAAGGCTGTGGAAGAACAGTTTATAATTTCTTGTGGGAGGAATATCAGACCAGATGAGTGGTTATGGTGCAAATGGCGTCATAGATGCTACAAAGCTTCTGAGTTCAGGAAGTTAATGTCTGATGGGGGGAGGTTGAAGGTGGGGAGAGGAGGATTGCGGTGCGCAGAGCTTCTTGCAGAGCATCGGCTATCCGGTTTCGTTCACGGAGGCAACCCGTGAGAAGCAGATGATATTCATCGGTATCCCGATTCAACTCGGCCAGTCGGGGGGCATAATAAAGGCCTGGAAATCGGGTCTTAAGGTGGGTCAGTCCGTATGGATCTTGACCGTATCGACCTGCTACGGAAGCAAAGGGGTGGGTAATGATTCGCGATAGGCGGATCAGAAGCCGGTTCATTCGGCGCACTGGTTCTTTAACATTTGAATCGATTCCAGATCCCACTTTGGTCAATTGCTCTTCCAGATTCCGGCGCATCGATTCCAGCTTCTGAGCTTGAAAACAAAACCCCCAGGCCGCTTCTTTCAAGGGGCCAAGGCGCAGCAGGCCTCCAACCGCAACGTTCAGTTCTTCCAGTCTGGAAAACATTTCATCGGCCATACGAATGAAACACATGGGCAGCACTGGCCTTGAGCATATCTCATAGGCCGTCGCTGCCACCGCCCTCATATTCTTGGCCATCATCCGGAGGTCCACTTTATCCAGGGTATCATGGCAGGGATAGCCATGGTTCCACCATCCCAGGGTCGCATTGCCCATTTTCTGGATCTCCTCCCGGCTGAACATGGTGCGAGCATTCATGGCCGGAATGCCGATGCCGAAGAAGGATTGATCGCCCGTGCGGGGCAGCCTCTGGATAACCGGATCTTCAGCCAGCACATCCCTGGCCACGCTGGCGGCGAAATCAGCCAGCTCAGGCGAGATATAAAGAGTATATCGATCCGTTCCCCTCATTCCAGGGGAGTCCACATTGAAATAAGCCAGGCACCGATCCCGAAGTTCGTCCCAGAAATTGTCCACCAGCCAGGTCGAGGCTGCCATAGTCCCCGTCTCGTGGCCACTCCAGAAACAGATCCAAAGGCCTCGGTTCAGCTGATGGCGATATTTATGGAGTACTCGGGCCACTTCTAACACGAGACCGTTTCCATTGGCATTGTCTGTGGCTCCGTTGCCCCAGGCGTCGTAATGACCCCCAAGGATAATGAACTGTTCTGCATCCTCTCCGGAACCCGCAATCCGGCCCATGGGAAGAAGGATCTTTTTCCATCCGCATTCCACCCGGGCGGCCAGGTTAACACGCACCGCCGCCTGGGATAAGACCTGCCGCAGCAGCCCCAGGTCTGCTTTGGTGATCGCGAGGGCGGGGATCTTGGGCATCTGATCCATCGTGTCGAGAGTGGGGTTACCCCAGACTGCTTTGGCATTGCCTCGAACCATGAGCCGGGGTTCTTCCAGGCCCCAATGGGCAATAAGGGCACCGACCGCCCCCCTGGCCGTGGCCAGCCGGATTTTCTCCTGCCTCGGGGGAGAGTAAGAGGATTCCGCTAAAATTACCTTTCCTCGTACCTCTCGATTCTGAAGGTCCTCCTCGCTGCCTGAGACTACGTCTACCAATTCAGCCTCAATGCCTTCAGGGGGAGTATTGGGAATATTCATGAAAGGGATGGAGGGGATTTCCATTTCTTTCGGAGCCAGGACTCGTAAGCAAGAATCTACCGGAAGGCTCACATAGCCGGTTAATTCATGCATGGTAACTGGGATTCCCGCTGATTGTAAGGCCTGCTCCAGGTAAGCCGCTGCCTTCCATTCATGGGCATTGCCGGAGTACCGATCTGGAAGCTCGGTGGCCAGATATCGAGTGTGCTTCATTACATTATCCAAAGATAGCTCATTCAGAATCTCATCTCTCATGCTGTCTCCTCCGTTGAGTTCTTATTCGAGCAAAAAACCAGAAGTGTTCCTCTCAATTATTGAAAGCTGCGTAACAAAAGATGCATGGCAACTGGATTGTATTGGAGTTTCCTTTTTTATCCCCCTCTCCCAACCCCCTCCCACGAGGGGAGGGGAGAGTTTGGGGGCTCCCCAATCCCCTCCCCCTTGATGGGGGAGGGTCAGGGTGAGGGTGATAATAACTTGATTACTGATTTCCCAGGAATGACAGGAATATAGATCGAGATGGGACATTATTTTTGCATGAATCAATAGTTCAGCTGGGCTTCCGGCCTGAAGGGTTAGGGTAAAATTTTTCCATGGCCAGCCGGTATTTTTCCATCAGGGCCTCATAAAATCCCAGGGGTGGCTGGGCATCCTCTGGAAGAAATGACCTGTAAGGTCTCTTCGCCGTCAGCTCGGAAAATTCTTCCCGAATTTTGGCCAGAGCAAAAGGATCGGTTAGCAGATCGAATGCGGAAAAAGCAATCACTTTGGCGCCCGCTGTGATTCCTTTATGGGCGATCGAAGATTTGGCTGTGGAAACCACTGACCAGTGATGGGCCGGAGATCCGGGAACCCGAACCGGAAACCGCATGGTAACCGTGGGGGCCGCTAAGGTCACGTCCCCCACGTCGCTTGATCCACCTCTCAAGGGTTCGGTATCCGGAGAGGCCAGCTGCAGGGGGTAATCCATTCCCTGAGCCGGAAAACCTGCTTCCATCTGCAAGGCCCTCGCATAGGCTTCTTCCTCATCCGTATATTCAGGCTTTCCGACGGCTTTGATGTTCTCAAAGACCAGTTCGGCTAAATGCTTATTGCCAAACCGCTGGTGAATGGCCGCAATCGTCTGAACCTCATAAGTGGTTTGAGTCATGAGCGCTGCCCCTTTGGCGCAGGCCAGGGCCCATTTAAAATTACTCTCCACATTTTCGTCCAGGTCCCGGATGTAATACCAGGTGGAGGCTCGATCGGGAATTACGTTTGGAGCTTCTCCCCCTTGGAGGGTGACCCAGTGTGTTCTCTGAGTCACGGGCAGATGCTCCCGCATGCGTTCCGTCCCTGCATGCATGAGTTCCACGGCGTCGGTGGCGCTTCGGCCCATCCAGGGAGAGGAACCGGCGTGGGCGGTTTTCCCCAGAAAGGTAACAATGAAGGAATACATGGCGGTGCCTTCCATCCCGTATGCCACCTTAAACGTGCTATCTCCATGGCAATCCAGGATGACATCCACATCTTTGAACAGGCCGGCGCGTACCATAAAAGGACGGCTGCTCAGAATCTCCTCTGCGGGCGACCCAAAAACCGCGAGCGTGCCACTGAGCCCTTTCTTCTCCATGATCTCTTTAAAAGCAATGGCCGCCAGGGCTTGCACAGTACACATCGTATTGTGACTGCATCCGTGGCCAGGGGCTCCCGGAACGACGGGGTCTTTTTTGGTTGCCCCTGCTTTTTGAGAAAGCATGGGGAGAGCGTCGAATTCTCCCAGAAAGCCGATGGTCGGTTTGCCGCTCCCGTAACTCCAGGTGGCCACAAAAGCAGTGGGCATGCCGGCCACACCCCGTTCCACTTGAAATCCGGCAGATTCTAAAACGTGAGCCAAGAGCTGGGAAGATTTGTACTCTTCGAACGCCAGCTCGGCATAGCTCCAAATCGCATCTGAAATCCTCCAGAATTTTTCTTGGAGAGTCTCGATGCTCCGGGCAATTTCCAACTTGTCCTGATTTGCCGTTGTCATCCTAACCTCCCTAAAAAGCCGACCCGTTGGCACCGGCAGATATGAAGGATGCCGACTGACAGCCATACTGCCGGGGCCATGAATTTATTTTGAATATCCCATTCTAATTCCCGGGCCATCTTAAAATCGTAGAAAATAGTTTTCAAATCCCCCCAACCCCCCTGAAGCTGTGAAATAATCCTATAAATCACCCCCACCCTCCCCCTCCCCCGTCAAGGGGGAGGAAATTTCCTTCTCATTTCAATATGTTTACCCTCTCCCCTCGCGGGAGAGTGTAGGGTGAGGGGGCATATCCCAAATTTTTCACAGCTTCCCTTTGCTAAAGGGGGGAAGGGGGGATTTTCCCCGCCCAGGCGGGATTGGAGGGTGGCGAAGCTGACATGGACCATTGGTTATATAAAGATCTGAGCAATTATTTTCGAAGAGACCCGGATTCCCCAGATGAGTCTACTTTTCCTCCGGGACGGGATTTCCATCGCACGAGAATCTACAGGCTACATGCTTCGTTTAATTTCTTATGGCGTTTCTCGCCGATAACGCACGATTCCATCCACCATGGTTAAGTCTACGCAGAGGTCTTTAATATTTTCGGGTTCTACCTGAAGAATATTCCCGGAAAGCACTACCAGGTCGGATAACTTTCCAATTTCTATGGAACCCTTGATGTCCTCTTCAAAACTGGCGTAGGCGCAGGCATAGGTGTAGGCCCGGATGGCTTCGCGCACCGTCACCCTTTGCACCGGGCCGATGTCCTGGCCGGACTGCGTCCGCCGGGTAACAGCCGTGTATATGGCGGGCAGAGGATTACAAGGAACTACGGGCAGATCGGAGTGGAAGGCCACGGGAACCCCGCGGTCTAACAGGCGACGGGCAGCCACGGCCCAATCGAGCCATTCTGGGTGATACTTCTGGATGTAACCATCGCCAACCCAGTACAAGAAAGCTGGGCCTATGATCGGAATGACGCCCAGATCGCGAATCCGATCGGCCAGGCTGTCCTCGCAGAAAGTGCAGTGCTCGATTCGAAACCGGCGGTCATTCTTGGGGATTTTGTTCAAAGCGCGTTCGAAACTATTCAGGGTCATCTCTACAGCCTTAGTGCCGACGGCATGGATACATACCTGGTATCCCGCCTCGTGTCCCTGGAGAACCAAAGTGTCCAGCTCTTCCTGGGTCATGTGGAGGATTCCCCGATAGTTTTCGCTACCTGGGTAGGGAGTCCACATGGCCGCAGAACCGCCGCTTCCGCTCCCGTCCATCTGGGCCTTAAAACATCCCAGCCGAAGCCAGGGATTACCAAACCTGCTAAGCAGGCCAGTCTTGATATAATCCGTTCCGAGAGTAATAGGTCCGCTATTTCGCACCGCAAAGTTCATGCGGAATTGGATCTCCCCTTTAGCCAGTTTCTTCTGGAACAGCCGAATCTCGTCCCTGTTGCGTCCACTCATATCCGTGGCACTGGTAATCCCCAGCTTCATGAACTCCTGGTTTACGGCATCTAATCCTTTATCCAGCAGATCGACCGAGGGGGCCAGCTTCGACCGCAGGGGAATGTGGGCATGCTCTAGAAGAAGGCCAGTGGGCTCTCCGCGAGAATCACGTTCGATCATGCCTCCGTGAGGATCTGGTGTGTGGCGGTCAATGCCCTCAGCGGCCAGCACCCTGCTGTTGACGACGGACATATGGCCGCAGGTCCGGGTCAGGAAGACCAGGTGGTCTGGGGCCGCCTGATCCAGATCCCAGCGGGTGGGATGGCGTCGATCTGAATACTTTGTCTCATCCCATCCTCGGCCTACAATCCACTGCCCTTTGGGGGTTTTGCCGGCCCACTCAGCGACGACCATTTTAATTTCTTCGACGGACTTCACTTCGGGGTATCCCACGTAGGCCTGAAGCTTGGCAGTGCCCGCATATCCGAAATGGCAGTGGGCATCATTAAACCCGGGGAGCAGACTGCGGCCAGCCAGATCAATGACCGTATCCTCAAGGCCGATTCTTTTGCGCCCCTCTTCGGTTGAACCGACGAAGGAAATCTTACTTCCGCAGACTGCCGCGGCCTCGCATACCCGTTCCTGAGGATCTACGGTATAGATACTTCCGTTGAGAAAAATAGTTTCGGGAGATTTTTGCATAGGCCAGATCTCCTTGCTCTCCGGCAATAGAAGGGTTTCTACTTTATCAAAGATATGATCCGTGAAGACCAATCGTAGCGAAAGGCTATCCCATTTTTGGATTTCTGTAAATATTTTTTACCTAAATGGAGGGATTTTTTTGAACCACAGAGAACAGAGCGCGGCATAGCCGCACCCAAACTCACCCCCTCCCCCCTCGAGGGGGAGGGCTTCGTCGTGAGCTCAGCCGAACGGTGAGGGTGGGGGGCCAGATTTTTTGCTTAATAAAATTTTAAGAGTTTGCAAGTTAGTAATACAGAGAGCACAGAGATATATCAAATCTCTTTAAAATAAAAAACAATTTAAGACAAATACCTTTCGTAAGCTAAAATATTGTTTTGTTTTCAGTTAACGAGGGCACAGACTTCGGCGAGCTCCCCTCGACAAGCTAAGGGCCTGAGCCTGTCGAAGGCAGTCGAGCCGAGTAAAGCAGAGAAAAGGAGTTTATTTCCTTTATTTATTCTAACTTTCCTCTGTGCCCTCTGTGGTTAAATTTTGACAACACCTTCTATGAAGTAGAGAGGGAAACATGAGAAGCCAGGATTCAACGTCCACCCGTGCCGGCAACGATCAAAGTGAGGATCAATGGGAAAAGTCTATAATTGACAAAGAGAGGCGTAGTGTGGCATAGATTGAATTAGACAATGCAAATTAGAAAATGAAAATTGCAAAATGCAAAATAGGTGGCGAGATTCTTTTCGAATTTGTTATTGGGGATTTGGTAATTAATTTCCCCGGCTGGACGCCATGTATAATCTGAATGGACAAGTGGCCATTGTCACTGGCGCTGGCAGCGGAATAGGCCGGGCCATTGCCATGCGCCTTTCCCTGGAAGGGGCAACGATCATGGCCGCTGACCTGAATGGGAAGGCTGCCGAAAAATTGATCGAAGAGATCAAAAGCCTGGGAAGGCGTGGCCTCGCTGTGCAGGTGGATGTATCCAGTGAAAAAGATGTAGAACGAATGGTCAAAGAAACCATGGATAATTTTGCCCAGATCGACATCCTGGTGAATAACGCCGGCACTGGAAGCATGGGCTTGATCATCGACCATTCGGAAGAAGATTGGGAAAGACCCATGCGGGTTAACCTCAAGGGCACCTTCTTATGTTGCCGCACTGTGGCTAAGGAGATGATCCCGCGCCGCAGAGGGCGAATGGTGAATATCGCCTCCATCGCTGGGAAATCAGGAGAGGAATTTATCGGGGCCTACTGCGCTTCCAAGTTCGGGGTGATCGGCCTGACTCAAGTATTGGCCAAAGAGTTAGGACGCTATCGGATCACGGTTAATGCAGTCTGCCCAGGATACGTCTGGACGCCAATGTGGGAAGATCTGGCCAAGTGGTTCAAAGAAAGTTTTCCTTCGCTGGCAGATAAAAGTCTGCAGGAGATCTTTGAGAACAGAATGAAATCTGTGACGCCTCTGCGCCGCCCGCAGACCCCCGAGGACATCGCCAGCCTGGTCGCTTTCTTAGTCTCGGAGGAAGCAGGCAACATCACGGGCCAGTCAATCAACGTGGATGGCGGAGCAGTGATGCATTAAGAACAGGCAATAGGCGGAAAGGCAAAAGGGCAAAAGACATTCGGACGCGGATCTACCCTGTTTGATGTTTACTGTCTAACAGGGTAATCGCAGATGGACAGGATATTGAAGACCTCAAGTTAGGCCCCCTCACCCTTCCCCTCTCCCCCGCAAACGAGGGAGAGGGCGGGGGGTGAGGGGGAAGGATAAAAAAGAGATTCCTATACAATGAACTTAGAAGCCAGAAAACAGGAGGCAGAACCCTGCCCCAAAAATTCTCATTTATTTTGGATTCACATTGCTCGATCTGTCTTTTCTGCGAAAATCTGCGTCCCATTTGGAGGAATGAATGATTGAGATTCGGATTCATGGCCGGGGAGGGCAGGGATCGGTGGTGGCCTCCAAGATGCTGGTCACGGCTGCGGCCAAAGAAGGAAAAAAAGTTCAGGCTTTTCCAACTTTCGGGGCCGAGCGGAGAGGCGCGCCAGTCGCAGCCTTCGCCCGCATTGACACAAAGAAGATTCGCATTCACAGCGAAGTCTATAACCCGGATTGTGTCATCGTCCTCGATCCAGTCCTTTACGAGACCGTCGATGTCACAGCGGGGCTCAAACCAGGAGGATGGATCATTCTGAACAGCCCTCAAGGCCCTGCCTCCTTCCCATTTCCAGCCCATTTTCAGGTGGCCACCGTAGATGCCAGCGGTATTGCTATCAAACACAAGCTTGGGTCGCGGACCGAGCCCATTGTGAATACGGCCATTCTCGGAGCCTTTGCCAGGGTGACCGGGATGATTGGAATTGAGGCCCTGGCTGAAACTGTGAGAGAGTCAGTTCCAGGAAAAGAGAAAGAGAATGAGGCCGCCGCGCGCGAAGCCTACGGAAGTGTGAAAGTACAATAAAGTCGAAAGAGAGAAGGACGGAAGTGGAATTATAGAGAGAATTGCCTCCCCCTTGATGGGGGAGGATAAAGGTGGGGGTGATGAAAAGGGACAGGAATCTAAAGTCACCCTGCCCCGGCCCCTCCCATCAAGGGAGGGGAGCATCCACACGGAAGTCTGAAGAACCGGTTTTTAAGGAAGAGGAATAGAAATGGAAGAAAAGATCGTCATAAGAAATTTCAAAGATGTCCCCATCCTTTCTGTGTCTTTGCAATCCACGCTCTGGAATAGGACTGGAAACTGGCGGTACCTTCGTCCTTCTTATATCACCCTCCGGGCTCCTTGCTCCAAGGCCTGTCCGATCGAGCAGGACATCTCCTTCTACCTTTCTTCTTTAGCAGATGGAAAGCCCAAGGAAGCCTGGAAAAAAATGGTTGAAGCTAACCCTTTTCCTTCCATCTGCGGGCGTGTCTGCCATCATCCCTGCGAAGCTGATTGTAATCGTAAGGAATATGACGGAGCACTGGCCATCAATGCTCTGGAGCGCTTCTTGGGTGACTGGGCGATGAGAGAAGGAAAGCTCGCTGGCCAGAAAATAGAAAAGAGAAATGAAAAAGTTGCGGTCATCGGCTCTGGCCCGGCAGGGCTATCCTGTGCCTATTTTTTAGCCCGGAAGGGCTATGGAGTAAAAATCTTTGAGGCGATGAGCGAGCCTGGCGGGATGCTCCGCTATGGCATCCCTGAGTACCGACTTCCGGGAAAAATTCTCAAAGGGGAAATCGAGCGGATCGAATCCCTGGGTGTGGAGATCCAGACCGGGAAGAGGTTTGGGAGTGACCTGGGATTGGAGGACTTGAAAGCCTATCAAGCAATTTTTCTGGCCACTGGCGCTCATGCCGAACAAAAACCAAAAATCCCGGGAGATAATCTCAAAGGAATATGGCACGGACTGGCTTTTCTCAAGGAGGTTAACTCCGGGAAACGCGTTTCCCTTGGGAAAAAAGGGATTGTTGTTGGGGGAGGCAATACAGCCATAGATTCTGCCCGGGTGGCCTGGCGGCTGGGGAGCAAGGTCACGGTCGTCTACCGGAGGGCCAAAGAAGACATGCCAGCTATTGGGGAAGAGGTGGAAGAAGCCTATAAGGAAGGGGTTGAATTCGTATTCAACGCAATTCCCATAAGAATTCTGGGAAAAAATGAGAAGGTTCAGGCCGTGGAATGCTTGAAGACAAAACCCGGCCAGGCAGATGCCAGTGGCCGAAGAGCGCCCGTTCCTATCAAAGGGTCTAATTTTTCTTTGCCGGCTGATAGCCTGATCCTGGCTGTGGGAGAAAGGCCTGACCTCTCTTTCCTCCCGGAAGGAATGAAAACGGGAAATGGCTTGATCGCCATCGATCTCTGGGGAAGGACCAATCTTCCCGGCATTTTTGCGGGTGGCGATGCCGCTACAGGGCAGGGTTATGTTTCGCAAGCCATCGCCTCCGGCAGAAGGACAGCCTTGGCTATCGATCGGTACCTACGGGGAGAGATGGCCAATCCGATTACCGATTCCACGGAAGTAGTCAAGTTTGAAAAGATTAACCTCGATTACTTCCCGCCAAGGCCCAGGATTGAACTTCCCTTTCTTTCTGTAAAAGGGAGAATCGGAGGATTTAAAGAAGTGTATAGAAGTCTTTCTGAGCTCAAGGCCCAGAAAGAAGCGGAGCGCTGCTTCAGTTGCGGCAATTGCATCCGCTGCCATGTTTGCCTGATGGTCTGCCCGGATGTGGCCATCTGGTCTAAAGAAAAAGAAAAGGAATACTTCATCGATTTTGACCACTGCAAAGGCTGCGGGATTTGCGCTGTGGAGTGCCCCCGCGCGGCCATAACCCTGGAGGAAGAGAAATGGAAAGAGTAATCTCAGGAAACGAGGCAGTGGCCTATGGGGCCATGCTTTCGCGGGTGCAGGTGATTTCTGCCTATCCTATTTCGCCGCAGACCACGATTGTGGAGGCCCTTTCTGATTTCTGCGCCAGTGGTAAACTTAAAGCTGATTTTGTCAAAGTAGAATCCGAGCACTCGGCCATGGCCTGCTGCATTGGTGCGGCCTCGGCCGGAGCACGGGCCTTCACAGCTACCTCTGCCCAGGGGCTGGCACTGATGCATGAAGTTCTCCATTGGGCTGCCGGCGCGCGTCTGCCCATCGTTATGGCGAACGTCAACCGGGCCATGTCCCCTCCCTGGACCATGTGGTGCGACCAAGGAGATAGCCTTTCCCAGAGAGACACAGGGTGGCTGCAGTTCTATTGTGAGGACAACCAGGAGGTTCTGGACAGCATTATCATGGCCTACCGCATCTCCGAGAAGGTTCTTTTGCCCAGTATGGTCTGCTTAGATGGGTTCATCCTCTCCCATACTTACGAGCAGGTGGAGATTCCGGACATCAGGGAGGTCGATCAATACCTGCCTTCCTACGTACCAAAATTTAAACTGGATGTTGAAGACCCTCATTCGTTCAATGCGGCTTTTCTTCCGGACATCTACATGGAGCAACGGGTCAAAATGCAGCAGGCCATGGAAGAGGCTAAAGGAGTGGCCAAAGAACTGGACAAGGAATTTGGTCAAGCCTTCGGGCGAAGTTACGGCATCATGGAAGAATACTTTGTCGAGGATGCGGATATTCTTCTGGTGACAACTGGGACGGTCACGGGCACAGCGCGGGTCGTGGTAGATGAATACCGGCAAAAGGGGGAGAAAATTGGTCTTCTGAAAATGAAAATGTTTCGACCCTTTCCAACCGAAGATGTGCGTCAGGTATTTCAAAAAGCCAGAAAGGTGGCTGTAGTAGACCGGAACATCTCCTTTGGAGCCACCGGGATCTTTGCTCAAGAGATTCGTTCAGCCCTGCACCACCACGGTGAAGGGACGTCAGTCTTTGGGTTTATCGCCGGCCTGGGAGGAAGAGATGTAACGCCGGCCATCTTAAAGGAGATTGTCGAATATGCCAAAGGCAAAGAGGCCCCGGAAGGGGATATTGCCTGGATCGGAGTGAAGCCATGAGGTACGAGCTACCCAAAGAAGAATTGCTCTATTCAGGACATATCGCCTGCCCGGGCTGTGCCGCATCCCTGGCCATGCGTTACGCCCTTCAGGCCTTAGGGAAAAAAACCATGGTGGTCATACCGGCCTGCTGCTGGTCCAACGTAGCGGGTTTTTTCCCTTCCTCCAGCCTCAAAGTACCCCTCCTGCACACCATCTTCGAGGCTGCGGCCATCACCGCGTCGGGAGTAAAGAAAGGGCTGGTGGCTAGGGGTATCGAAGATGTTCAGGTCATGGCCTGGGCGGGGGATGGAGGCACCTTCGACATTGGGCTGCAGGCTCTTTCTGGATGCGCGGAACGGAACGACGATATTATTTATGTCTGTTACGACAACGAAGCTTACATGAACACCGGGATTCAGAGAAGCTCAGCAACCCCCTTGCTTAGCTGGTCCACCACGACGCCCAACCCGGCTTTCAAGGATACTCCCAAAAAAGACATTATGGAGATCATGGCTGCCCACCGCATCCCCTATGCAGCCACAGTATCCCCGGCCTTTCCGGAAGATTTCCTGACCAAGATGCGTAAGGCCAGGGAGACCAAAGGCTTGCGCTTCATCCATATTCTTTCCTCCTGCCCTCCTGGATGGAAATTCCCCTCCGAGCTCTCAGTGAAGATCGCCCGTCTGGCCGTGGAGACCAAAATATTTCCGCTTTATGAAATCGAAAATGGCCGGAAATACACCCTCACGATCCGGCCCAGAGGCCTTCCGGTTATCGAGTACCTCAAGTTGCAAGGACGCTTCAGCCATCTCACTCCCAAAGACATTCAGACCATTCAAGAGAACGTGGATGAAGAGTGGGAAATGCTAATGGCCAAAATCAAAACAAAAAGGAAAGGGATTCGTCGATAGGCCAAAACCTATCGCCTATAGCCTATGACCGGTCCTTACACTTTTTTAACGTGAATCTGTTCTACCCGCCTGCTCCTTTACCTTGGTCTCCAGAATTATCCAGCTCTGATCCCGGTTTTGCAAAAGGAATGGGAAATGTCCAGCGCCGCGGCGGGGTCAATTGTTTCTGCCTATCAAGCAGGATTCATCATCTCGCTGGTGGGCTTGAGTTCTCTGACCGACTGGGTGAGCACAAAAAAAGTCTTTCTTTACTCCTGCATCGCCTGCGCCATCACCACCTTTCTCTTTGCTATTTTTGCCCGTAGCTACTCCTCCGCTCTGCTGCTGCGTGGTCTGATGGGTCTGGCCGTGGGAGGAACGTATACGCCGGGTTTGAAATTGATCTCGGAAACTTTCTCCAGCTCCTTGAGGGGAAGGGCCATGGGCTTTTTCATAGGGGCGGGCTCCATGGGGCTGGCTGGGTCAATCGCGGCTACCGGATGGGTCGCCGCACACTACGGATGGCAGGCTGCCTTATTCATCACTACCTTGGGCCCTGTCCTGGGAGCGATTGTTCCCTTTCTCGTCCTGAGGGGAATGAAAGAAAGAAGACCTGAGCCCGTAGAAAGGGAGTTCAAAAGGGAACTCTTTGCGAACCGGCCTGCTCTGTTGATGATTGCTGGGTACACAGCTCATGCCTGGGAGCTTGAAGGCATGCGCACCTGGACTCCAGCATTCCTGGTAGCCTGTTTCCTGGCGGCGGGCTCGGCCAAAGACTATGCCGTTCAAGCTGGAGCCAGCATCTCTTCCTTCGTCTTTATAATGGGGGTCTTCTCCACCGGGATCGCTGGTTATCTATCGGATCGTTTCGGGCGGACGGCAGTGATCATCGCTATGATGGCCATCAGCATCGTTTGCTCTTTTTCATTTGGCTGGCTGATCGGTGGGCCCATGTCCTGGATTATTATCCTGGGATTATGCTATGGATTTTCTGTTATCGCCGAGTCCCCGGTTTATTCTTCAGGATTTGCCGAGGTGGTCTCTCCCAACTACCTGGGAACGGCTCTCGGGTTGCGTTCCCTGGTGGGGTTTGGCGCCGGCGCCCTGGTGCCCCCAGTATTTGGAGCCGTCCTGGATTTGACAAACCCCGGAGGGGTGGAAAAGGGTTACCTGCTTACCTGGGGATGGGCTTTCAGCATGCTTGGGGTGGTGGCGCTCTTTGGACCATGGACAATGTTCAAACTCCGCTCCATGCCCGAGAGCCTAAAGATGGCCGGCGGGAAGAAGTAAGGTTTCTTTTCACCACAGAGAACGCAGAGAGCGCGGAGATGCAGATAAACCGAAAATATAAAGATCAGAATTCAAATGGGATTACAAAATTCAAAATTTGATGTATTTTTGGAATATGCTTTTATTTCTGAATTTTGGTTTGCGACAACCTGATTCTTTAGGAACTTTCTTTTAGGATGCAGATTCGCCCTCTCTTTTCCGGCTTCTGAATTGCTTTTCGGGGAATTCTTTATCTGCGGTTTCAGCGAAAATCTGCGTCCGAATCAATTTATGAAGGAGGTTGAAGATGGGGGCAAGATCGAAGGTGATCGTGATCAATGAAAAAGACAACGTAGCCACAGCCATTGTTCCCCTGAAGGCTGCCAGCACAGTTTCTCTGGAAGCCCAAGGGGGCAAGGAGAGAGTGAAAATTTTGACCGAGATTCCCATGGGCCATAAGTTTGCTCTGCGGGACATCGAAAAAGGGGAAGATGTGATCAAATACGGGGAGGCCATCGGGCTGACCACGGCGCGAATCTCTCGCGGAGAGCATGTGCACGTGCATAACGTGGTCAGCCACCGGGGAAGAAAGGAAGGTGCTTGATGAATTTCCAAGGATATCGCCGGCCGAATGGAAAAGCAGGGGTGCGGAACCATGTGTTGGTCATTCCCAGCGTCGTTTGCTCGCAGGGAGCGGCAGAAGCTATCACCCGGAATTTGAGAGGAGCTGTTTATTTGGCCAATGTCTTCGGCTGTGCGCAAGTAGGGGAAGACCGTGAGCAGACCAAGCGTACATTGGCAGGATTTGGAAAGAACCCCAATGTCTTTGCAGTTCTGGTGGTGGGAAACGGCTGCGAGAATCTACCAGCAAAGGAAATCGCCGAAGCCATCGCTCCCAGCGGCAAACGGGTGGAGTTCATCGAAATTCAGGATGTAGGGGGAACGAAAAAAACGATTGCCCGAGGGAAAAAGATTGTAAAGGAGATGCTGGCCGAGGCTGCTCAGCTGCAGCGGGAACCAATTCCTCTGAGCGAGCTGATCCTGGCCACAGAATGCGGAGGCTCAGATTACACCTCTGGGTTAGCCTCCAACCCGGCACTCGGCGCCGCCAGCGACCTCCTGGTGCAGGCGGGTGGAACTGTAATCCTCTCGGAAACCACAGAACTGATCGGGGCAGAACATCTTTTAGCCAGGCGGGCCAGAACGCCGCAGATCGGCAAACAAGTTCTGGATCTGATCGCCTGGTGGGAGAAAGAAGCCATCGCCACTGGCCAGGATATCCGGGGCGCCAACCCTGCTCCCGGAAATATCGCCGGAGGAATCACTACGATTGAAGAGAAATCTTTAGGATGCATCTACAAAGGAGGAACGGCCCCCTTGGAGGAAGTAATCAGATACGCTTTCCCGCCAACTAAGAAAGGGCTGGTGCTCATGGACACACCTGGCCATGACATCGATCAACTCACCGGCATGATGGCCGGGGGAGCACAGATCGCTGTCTTCACCACAGGCCGGGGGACGCCTACAGGGTCTCCCATCGCCCCGGTAATCAAGATCACTGGCAATGCTGAAACCTACCGCAAAATGAAGGATAACGTCGACCTCAGCGTCAGCCAGGTGCTTCAGGGGAAGGAGACCGTGAAGGAAGCCGGAAAGCGGATTTTTGAAGAAATGATTGCCGTGGTCTCCGGGAAGTTAACAAAGGCCGAGAAACTGGGGCAGAGGGATTTCTGCATCTTCAAAATCGGCCTGAATTTTTGAGAAATCTACCTTATGCTATCGAAAGCCTTGGAGGGAATCCGCATACTCGACCTTACGCAAATTTACGCTGGCCCCTATTGTTCCATGCTTTTTGCGGACATGGGGGCCGAAGTCATTAAAATTGAGCCTCCTCAAGGGGAGATCATCCGCGATAATCCCCCGCTGGTTAAGGAAGGGGAGGGAGGTCCCCACGACCGCAGCCGAAGCGGATATTTCCTTACTCTCAACCGGAATAAATATGGCATTACTCTGAACTTGAAGCATCCCAAGGCCGTTAGTCTTTTCCGAGAACTGGTCAAAATTGGGGATATTGTCCTGGAAAATTATGCTCCCGGAGTGATGAAGCGTTTGGGTATTGACTATCCCATTCTTAAGGAAATTAACCCCCGCATTATCATGTGCAGTATCAGCGGATTCGGCCAGTGGGGCCCATACTCTGATCGCATTTCCCTCGATATCATTGCCCAAGCCACGAGCGGGATGATGTCCATCACCGGACACCCGGGCAGCCCTCCGACGAAGGTGGGAACATCATTGGGAGACGTCAACGCTTCTGTCCATGCAGCCTTTGCGATTATGGCGGCTCTTTGGCACCGGCAGAAGACCGGATTGGGACAGTATATTGATGTTTCCATGCAGGAGGCGATGGTGGCGATACTTGAGGGCGGAATTGTTCGTTGGACCATCGGGAAGGAGCTTCTGACCCCCATCGGCTCCATGAACCCCCACGAAGCCCCCATGGCCGCCTTCCGGTGCAAGGATGGGTACATCATCATAGCGACCGTGGGAGATGAGCACTGGCAGCGCTTTTGTCGAGCCATCAACAGACCAGACTGGGCCGCAGACCCGGGGTACCGGACCAAGCGGCAACGGTGGGAAAAAAAGTATATTCTCCAGGAAGAGATTGAGAAAATCACCAGCCAATACACGGTCAAGGAAGTGGGCGAAATGATGGACCGCGAACGGGTGGCCAACTCACCCATTCTCAACATTCAGCAAGCAGTTGATGATCCGCATCTGAACGCGCGGGAATATTTTGTGGAAATCGAACACCCCATCATCGGCAAAGCCAAAATTCCCGGAACTCCCTTCAAACTCTCGGAGACCCCTGGCGCCGTCGAGCGTCCGTCCCCACTGGTGGGAGAACATAACGAACTCATCCTGGGAAAATACCTGGGCATCAGTCCTGCCGAAGTAAACCAACTCAAGGCCGAGGGAGTCATCTAAGCTCACCCCTTGGCCACAGGCCATTAAGAGTTTGTATTTTCTACCTCAATTCCTAAGAAAATTTCTTGACCCCCGGCTTATCAATCAATCCTTATTTTTTTCAATGGATTTGATATTTCTTTCCACTTCTGGGAAGTTGGGCAAGATTTTTAGGACCCTGGTCCAGGCCTCTTTAGCTTTTTCATTCCTTCCCGTGTCTCTATACACATATCCCAGACTGTAAAAAGCTCGATGATCTGTTGGATCGAGTTCCGTTGCTTCGATCAGATACTTTTCGGCCTCATGCTTTTCTCCTGCCCAGGCCAGCACATATCCAAGCAGATAAAGTACTTCATAATCTCTTTTAGTCTGCAGTAGTTTCTTTAGAACATCTGCTGCCTGCCCATACTTGCGACTTTCTATCAGCCAACCTGCCAGATCATTTCCGATGTCGGCTTCCCCGGGGTACTTTTCATATAATTTATCAAACCATTCATGGGCTTTGGTAAGTTCTTTCCTTTTGGCATA
>Ga0315312_1000789_pt1 | contig 30506 bp, 28 predicted proteins | sample TDP7_MG_FD_203629 | JGI IMG/M metagenome (GOLD analysis project Ga0315312, IMG submission 203629) | Freshwater sediment microbial communities from Lake Towuti, South Sulawesi, Indonesia - TDP7 | ecosystem: Environmental > Aquatic > Freshwater > Lake > Sediment | place: Indonesia: South Sulawesi... | reverse complement strand
GGGGCGGGCCGACCTTTTTTGGGGTCGGCGAAAATCTCTCCGCTCTCTACCTCCCTATGGATAACTCCCATTTTTCATCAAAAATCACCCACTCGATTTGCAGAAGACCCGTTATATGGAATGTCCGCTCGAGCGATCGATCATCGCCCCGTCCGGGCCATCACTCTATCCATCGCAGAGCAGAATAAAGCCCTGGGTGATCCAGAGCCCTTGAAGCAGAATTTTGCTGAGATTTCCCAGGGATGTATCCGAGATGGGGCGGAGGTTTTGATCGTGGGTTGTACCCGATTGTCTGTCATTCTGCAAACGTCTGGTTTGCGTGAGGTGGAAGGGACTCCTGTTCTTGAATGCTTGACGGCCGCGGTGAAGATGGCCGAAATTTTCGTTGATTTAAAGAGAGCGGGCTTGGCCTGGATAAGCCGGAAAGGGATGTATGCTTCGCCGGGAAATCTTTTGATGGAGGAGGTCAAAAAGAAGTTTTCTCCTTAGGGGTCAATGAGGAATTAAACTCCAAACCCCAGAAACCTTTAACTGCTCCAAGAAAGCTGATAATGAAAAAAATGGCAAGCACTAAAACTTCAATTCCAACTAATGCCCCATGCCTGGAGGGCGCCCTCGGAGCATGAAAATAGCTCTTTACCCCTCACCCTTCCCCTCTCCCCCGCGGGGAGAGGGCGGGGTGAGGGGGCTATTTTCTACATAATTGGACGGAGCAACAATATGGAGATATCACCCGATGATTTGAATGAAAATGAATCCTACAAATTAATGGCTGGGATTATTGTGCCCAGGCCAATTGCTTGGGTTTCAACAATCAGCAAAAAAGGCATTTTCAACGCAGCTCCCTTTAGCTTTTTCACCGGAATTTCCACGAAGCCCCCCACCATTGGTTTTTCTATTGGTTTGAGAAGAGGACGAAAAAAAGATACCTTAAAAAACATAGAGTATACACGCGACTTCGTGATTAATATAGTCGAGGAAAATTTGGCCCTCAAAATGAATATTACCGCTGTTGATTTTCCCAGTAGGATTAGCGAAATAATTGAAGCCGGATTGACACCTTTGCCCAGCGAAAAAGTAAAATCTCCGAGAATTGCGGAGTCTCCGATCAACTTGGAGTGTAGGCTCTTAAGAATAATAAAATTGGGAATTTCAAGACATCGATTCATAATTGGGGAGGTGGTTCAATATCATATTAGGGATGGTTTGATATCTGACGAGTTTAAGATCGATTTCTCGAGATTAAATGTCTTGGGAAGGCTTGCTGGGTCTCTGTATTGTAGAATCAACGATTTTATCGAAATCCCGAGATTGAATTACGAACAGTACAAGATTGATTCTAAAAAGCAGGGAAAGACGTAACAAGGATACCCTAAGGATAAGCAGCGGATCTATGACCTTGGCTTAATTTCTGAACAGAGATAGAAGAAAGGAGAAAGGAGAAAGGCTATGCAGGAATACACGATTATCCCCCTTCCTATAGGCAAGATATGGATCGACAAAAGCATGATGACCTACCGCAGAAACATGGGGGAAAAGATTGAGATTCCTTACTTCGCGTGGCATATTAAGGGAGCAGATAGTAATATTTTGATCGACACGGGAATCGAAGCGAAGCAGGCTATGCAGTACCATTCCCCCGATTCTCCTGTGCGCTTCACCGACATCCAAACTTTTGAGCAGGCTTTAGGCTCCCAAGGGCTCAAGCCGGAAGATATACATTATATAATTCATACCCACTGCGGCTACGATCATATTGGAAACACTCCGAAGTGCCAGAAGGCCACAATTTTTTTACAGGAAGAGGAGTGGAAATTCACTATGTCCCCTCACCCTGTCCTGCGAGAAATCTACCATCCTCATTTACTGAGCGGATGGAATCGTCTGCAACTGGTAAAAGGAGACGTGCCGCATCTTTTTCCGGGTATCGATCTGATCTTTGCTCCCGGGCACGGTCCAGGGGTTCAGGCAGTCGCCGTGAACACAAAAAAGGGGAAGGTAGTCATTAGTGGTTTTTGCTGCATACAGGAAAACTTCGTGCCTCACGAAGAGATGAAACCCTATTATCCGGTGACTCCCCCAGGGATTCACGTTAATCCCCTGCAGGCGTTCGAAAGTATGGTTAAGGTTGCTGGAATAGCTGACATTTTGCTGCCGCAGCATGAGCCCTCTCTTTTGGGGGTGAAAAGCATCCCTTAGGGCTATGAAGCTGCGCGAAGGAGGGGCAGAAATGGCGAAAATGAGGGTGGCAACGGCGATTGTTAAATTTTTAGAAAAAATGGCAACTGAATATGTCTTTGGTTTTAATGGCCACGGCAACTGGGCCCTGCTGGACGCCGTCGTTCACGAATCCAAAATCAAGAGCATCGCGGCCAGGGCCGAGGATCAAGCAACGCATATGGCCGATGGATATTTTCGGATGAAAAGGACTCCTCCTCTCCCCGTAGTTTGCACAACGGTTGGCCCTGGTAACATGAACATCTGTTCGGCCTTGGCCAATGCCTTTTACGAATCTTCAGCCATGGTGGTCCTTGCTGGGGGCGGACCTACGCAATGGTACGAAAGAGGGGGCATAGAAGAAGCCTATCGCTACGGCCCGGAAGAATGGTTCCAGGTTGTAAGGCCCATTTCCAAAAAGGCTGTCCTAATTCACAGGCCCGACACGACCCTGGAAATGTTGATGAGGGCTTACAAAGTTGCGGCCACGGGAAGGCCAGGGCCTGTGGTCCTGCAGATCCCTTTTGACATCCAGCATTCTGAGATCGAGATCAAAGAGATTCCTGAGCCAGCGCAATGGGTGGATGTATTCGAGCCCGGGCCTGATCCCGCAGGAATTCAGGAGGCGGCTAAATTGATCCTTAAGTCAGAAAAGCCTTTTATTGCCGTGAGCAGCGGCATTCATAATTCTCTGGCTCATGAGGAATTAAGAGGTTTTGCGGAGGCCTGCGGTATTCCCGTGGGGACGACCTTTTTGGGAAAGGGATCTTTCCCCGAAGACCATGAGCTGAGTGTGGGGACCGTTGGCAGAAATGGTACAGGTCATGGTATCAAGGCGGCCCAAAATTGCGATGTTTTAATTGCCATCGGCACCCATTTCAGCGATTTCGACACTGGCGCCTGGACGCTGTATAACATTCCTTCTCAAACCAAATTAATCCATATTGATATCGACTCTACGGAAATTTCCAGAGTTTACCCCACGGAAGTGGGCATCATTGCCGATGCCAGGTTAGCGCTGCAAGCCTTAAAGGAAGCGCTGAATCGAGTTGGTTTCAAAAAGTCCAGGGTCCAACCGTGGTGGGAACAAATCAAGGCCTGGAAGGGGGAGTGGGAAAAGGAAGTTGAAAACCTCAAGCACTCCCCCCTTTCTCCTCTGCATTATGCACGGCTGTGTAACGATTCGTGGGAGGTAGTCAAAGAAGTGGACCCCCAGACTTCAGTCCTCTTCGATACCGGGCATATCCTTTCCTTTGGTGGGGCCTTCTTTCAGTCCACTTCCCGCTTCGTGTCCCACTGTGGCCATTTCCATCGCATGGGTTGGACGGCACCGGCGATCCTTGGAGCCAAGCTGGCTAATCCTGGGCACCCGGCAGTCGCTTTCGTGGGGGATGGGGGTTTCATGATGACCGGGACATCGATCGCTACAGCCGTGGAGTATGACCTGCCGGTGGTTTGGATTATTATGAATAATAAGTCCCTCCAGATTGAAAGGGAAGCTATGATCCGCTTCTATGGCCGCGAATCCTTTTGCGACTTCAAAATTCAGAAGAGTGGGGAGCTTTGGAACCCCGATTTTGTTAAATTTGCCAATTCCATGGGTATTGAAGGAGCCAAGATTAGCAAACCAGAAGAGATCAAACCTACCCTACGGAAGGCTCTTATTTCAGGGAAACCTTTTGTAATTGATGCCGCCATTAATTTGAATATTGAGGGATATCGCCGAATTTGGTATCGTTTCCCATCTGACTTCCATATGGGAGGCCTCGAGAAGCCACCCTTTTGATTATTTCGGGAATTGAGGAAGATCAAAGACACTGATTTTTTTTCAGACGTTAGCGGTAGCGTGATTTAATTGAATCTGGAACACCCGTTTTAGAAAGGGGGATCAATTTAAAATTTCATTGTCGCTCCTTGTATCCCCCTTCACGCCTTGGCGTGGAAGGAGGGGCCAATCGTGGGGGAGGAGTGAAAATTGAGTGGCCAAGCGGCGAGAGGAAATTTTATTTACTTTGTCCTTTAGAGGGAACACTCTTAATTAAACTTAATTAAACAAGGAGGGAGGCAGATGAAAAAAATATTTTTTTTCTTGATCAGTTTCATTCTTTCATTGATCGCCATCGAAACAGGGGCGGCAGCCGAGAAACCGATTGTGCTCAAGTGGGCAGAGCACTCCGCACCCTCGGTGCGCACCCGGGCAGTGGATTGGTGGATTGCAGAGGTTGAGAAGCTTTCAGGCGGTAGGGCAAAAATTGAGCCCTATATTGCCGAATCCCTCGTGAAAGCCAAGGATATGCCAGCCGCAGTCAAGGCCGGTATCGCCGATATCGTCACAATGGTAGCTGCCTATTACCCTGACCGGCTGCCGGCAGTGAATGTAGTGGACGTGGCTGGAATCACGAACCCCTACGCCGTTTTCATGTCTTATCTCGACCTTTATAACACAGAGCCAGCCATAAAGGCTGATTTTGACAGATGGAACTCCCGGCTCCTCATTCCCATGGGTACGGGTGAAACCATTATCGCCTTCCGGATTAATGTCGAGAATTTGGATGGTTTTAAAGGGAGAAAGGTCAGGGCGGTCGGTTATCAGGGGATGTTTATGAATGCCGTGGGGGCCGTCCCCGTCCCTCTTCCCCATCCTGAAATCCATATGGCTCTCGAAAGAGGGACTATAGATGGGGCTCTGGGATTCCCCTACGCGGCCATTGCTCAGGGATACGATGAGATCGCCCCCTGCTGGGTAAGGGGCGTTCCCGGCAATTACGCCATCCCGGTGGCGATTAACAAGGACTCTTGGAATAAGATTCCTAAGGATGTCCAAGATATAATGCTTAAGGTCGGGATCGAGGCGGCCAAAAAATATGCGGCCAATGTTACTCAAGAGGATGATAAAGCTTTTGAAAAGCTGAAGCAAAAGCCCAAGGGAAAAGTGGTCATGCTACCCGATGCCGACATCGCCCGATGGAGGTCCCAGTTAAAACCCGTTCAAGAGAAATGGGCAAAGGATCTGGAAGGTAAGGGGATTCCCGGAAAGAAGATTTTGGATACTTACATGGAACTGACGCAAAAGTACGGGGCAAAATAGCCCTCGCGGCCAATATTCCTTGGATTCCTATATAGGTTCAGGGCATCTACTGGCAATTTCTCAACGGAGGAATTTGCTGTAGGTGCCCTGAAACCATTGTTGTGACTGATCCTTTTTAAAATGGCGTGGAAAATAGGGAGCTGACATGGGGTTCGAGAGGATTAAAAAGTATGTATTGTTGGTAAGTGGAGGTGGAAACATTTTGGGTTCGGCGGGGATCGTTTTTTTAATGTTCCTCATCTGTGCAGACATCATCGGCCGATATGTATTGAAAAGCCCAATTCTCGGTGCCTTCGAGTTGAGTGAGTTTATTATGGCCGGCATCATCTTTATCGGCTTTGCCTACACCCAGGCCCAAAAAGCCCATATAAAAATTGATCTCCTTATTACCCACCTACCAAATGATACCCAATATTTTTTGCAGATTTTCAATCTATCCGTCATTCTTGCTTTTTATGCTCTTATCGTTTGGCGAGGGGGGGCTGGCGTCTGGGAGGCATTTGTCTTAGACGATAAGACTACAGGATTGGCCCGTATTCCCTATTGGCCAGCAAGAGCTGTTGTTCCTCTTGGGGGAGGATTGTTTTGCTTGCAAATTATCATTGACATTGTGGATGAAATTAAAGGGCGCAGGTCAAAACAATATGGATCCTAATTTGGTTGGGGGATTGGGAATCATTGCCTTAATTTTCCTTCTTTTTCTGGGCCTGCATATAGGAGTGGCCCTGGGGGTCGTGGGGTTTGTTGGACTACTTTATTTGATCGGAATGAGCGGTACCCTGGGGGTGTTGACGACCGTACCCTTTACCTCGGTTGCCAGTTTCCTATGGACATGTATTCCTTTATTTATCCTCATGGGAAACTTCGCCGCTCAGAGCGGGGTTGTCGCCGACCTCTTTGATGCCACGCAAAAGTGGTTCGGAAGAATCCCTGGGGGATTGTGCATTGCCACGATCGCCGGCTGTGCCGGTTTTGGGGCCGTCAGCGGTTCCAGCGTGGCCACGGCGGGAGCCATTGGCAAGATCGCCTTGCCCGAAATGGCTAAATATGGCTATCACCCCAAATTGAGCACTGGATGTGCCGCTTCTGCCGGGACCTTGGGATCTCTCATCCCTCCCAGCATCTTTATGGTCGTATACGGAACCCTTACGGAAACCTCCATAGGCAAACTCTTTTTTGCTGGCTTCCTTCCGGGGTTTCTTTCGGCGGGTTTGTTGATGACCGTTATTGTTATTCTAGTCAAAAGCAACCCAAGCTTGGCTCCTGGGATATACAGGGTTAGCTGGAAAGAGAGGCTCCGATCCGTAAAAGGAGTTTCGGGAATATTAATCCTCGCTTTCATTGTGATGGGAGGAATCTATGGAGGGATATGGACGCCCACAGAGGCAGCGGCTACAGGTGCTTTAGCGACTTTTATTATGTGTGCTCTTCGGGGGAAACTGGGTTGGAAAGGCTTTTCTCTGGCAATTTTGGATTCTATGCGGTTGACTTCAACCCTCTTTTTTGCCTGTATTGGTGCTTATATCTTTGCTTCTTTTATAACCTTATCAAAAATTCCCATGAGTATAAGCCAATATTGCACGGCTGCCGGCCTTTCCCCCTTTATGTTCTTTCTCGTGGTCTTCATCATGTATCTCTTCCTGGGTTGCATCATGGAACCCATTGGGATGATGCTGGTGACAATCCCCATCATCTTTCCCACGGTTAAGGCTTTGGGGTTCCATCCCATCCATTTCGGGATCCTCATGGTTAAATTTTGCGAGATCGGCATGATCACCCCGCCGGTGGGGCTCAATGTTTACATGATTAAATCGATCAGCCCTGATGTGCCTACGGAGGATATCTTCCGGGGGATTGTTCCTTTCCTGATTATGGATATTATTATAACTTTTATTCTCTATTATTATCCGCAAATCAGCCTCATCATTCCCAATTTGATGAGTTAGAGTGAACATTAACCTATCGAAAGGAGATTCCCGATGCCGATTGTCGATCATGCTTCGGTCGAAGATAAAGAGGTTTTTAACGGGGTTTTCAGCAGACAGTTGCTCAATAAGAAGATCGGTGGATCAGCGGCGATCACCGTGGGGGAGCTGAAAATAAAACCCGGGGCGACTCTTCCATTGCATATTCACCATGTGGAAGAGGCTCTTACGGTGATTGCAGGCCAGGGTCGGTTGAACCTTGAGAATGAACCCTTTGACATCAAAGCCAACATGACTACTCTAGCGCCGGCGGGAAAGAAGCATACGATCACCAACACGGGAAAAGAAATGCTACGGATTATCTTTTGCTTCCCGGCCGTGGAAGTTGAAAGAATGCTAATCTAATCGGGTGTCACGGAAACCGCCCCGCTGTGCCCTCTGTGGTTATTTTTAACGATTCCCAAATTTTATTCCTGAGGGAGATGAATGAGGCTTTATACCTACCAGGTATCAACCTGCCTTGGAAAATTTGAAAGAATCGGTGCGGAAGACAATGGACGGAGAATAAATCAAATAAATAGGAGGATTCATGGAGAGAGTCACAAAGAATGTCTATGCGGCCACAGATATAAGGGGATGCAATCCGGGATATGTGGTGACCTCTGATGGAGTTGTGGTCATCGATACTCCCCAGCTTCCTACCAAAGCCGTGGCCATGCGGGAAGAGGTATTGAAGAAGGGGCCTATCCGCTTTTTAATCCATACGGAGCATCATATTGACCATATTTTCGGGAACCATTTTTTCGCTGGACTGTGCCCCGTCGTCGGCCACAAGTGCATCTTGGAGAACTTCTGGACCGCCGTCCGCGGTGTGGATCCCTATTCCTACGTAGTGGAAGTGGTGAAAAAGGATGATCCTGAGGGAATGGCCCTGATGCCCGCCGAAAAAGATGTGAGAGTGAGTCCCCCCACGATCACCTTTAGCGACCGCATGAGTTTGCGCATAGGGGATCATGTCTTTGAACTTATCCACACGCCGGGGCATACCAAGGGACAAATCGCCGTTTATATACCCAAAGAGAAAGTGGTCTTCACCGGGGATACAGTCTTCTCGCAATGTCAGACCTGGCTTCATTCCTCCGACCCGGATGCCTGGCTACATTCCCTTGGCCTTTTAAATTCCCTGGAGGCGGAATATATCATTCCAGGCCATGGATCAATTTGCAATAAAGGCTATATACCAAAGCAGAGTGCTTTCATACGGGAATGGCTCGCTGCCGTGGCCGTGGGGATCGCTAAGGGGTGGGGCAAGGAAGAATGCGTGAAGAGGATCAGCTTTCTCGACCGTTTTCCCATGGACATCGGGCAAGAGAGTATCGGTCCCATGGTTCAGCAATTGAATGTGGAGCGGATCTTCGATTTTCTCCAAGGAAAGGTTGAAAGGTTCCAATAGAGAAGCCCTATGAGCAAGAGGAGGATTGACGGTCATGAAATTGGATAGGACGCTGTTCAGTACTCCAGAAGGTATTGATCGAGAATCATACGTCATAGCTACCTACCTGGTCGAGCATGACTCTTCTGTAGAAATCCTGAGAACTGCTGCCGCCCTGGCCGTGGAACAAACCACCGGGACTTGGACACCTGTGCCTGGTGAAACACCTGATTTGAGAAAAAAGCATGTGGGCCGGGTTGTTGCCGTGCATGAAATTCCAGCTTATGAATTTGAGGTGCCCAGGAACGTTGAGACGAGGCAATTTATCGTCGAGATTGCTTATCCCTGGATCAATTTTGGGCCGCAGATCCCCATGCTCCTCAGCACAGCCTTTGGAAACATTTCCATGACGGGTAAGATTAAATTGTTAGATCTATATCTACCAGAGAAGTTTGTGAACAGATTTCAGGGCCCCAAGTTTGGCATTCAAGGGATTCGGAAGATTCTAAACGTCCCAGATCGCCCCCTCGTATTGAACATGATCAAACCGTGCACGGGATATACGCCCGAACAAGGGGCGGAAATGTTCTACCAGGCAGCATTGGGAGGGATGGATATCATTAAAGATGATGAATTGCTCGCCGACCCCCCATTTTGTCCCATGATGGACCGCGTTAAGCTTTACATGGAGAAAGAAAGAGAGGTCTTTGCTCGTACGTGTGAGAGGACGATCTACACAGTGAATGTAACAGACCGGCCGGACCGAATGAAAGAGAATGCCCAAAGGGCTGTCGATGCAGGAGTCAATGGGCTTATGGTCAATTACCTTACCGTTGGAATCTCCGCTCTCCAGTCCTTGGCAGAAGATCCTGGCATCAACGTTCCTATCCTGGCCCATCTTGATTTCGCCGGAGTTTTCTACGAGTCTTCTTATTCGGGACTTAGCTCTCATCTTGTTTTGGGAAAACTGGCAAGATTGGCCGGGGCCGATATGGTGGTATACCCGAGTTACTATGGAAAATTTCCTTTTTTAAAGGAGAGGTATATACGGATCGCCCACCACTTGACTGAATCCTTTTACCATATCAAACCCACCTTCCCTATTCCTGGTGGGGGAGTACACGCGGGAATGGTTCCGTTGCTGCTCGAAGAGCTGGGGAATGATTCCATCATCGCAGCTGGAGGAGCAGTTCATGGACATCCTGATGGGGCAGTTGCGGGGGCCAAGGCCCTTAGACAAGCCATCGAGGCGGCCATGTCAGGCCTCAGGCTCGAACAGGCTGCAGGGGAGCACAGGGAATTAAAATCTGCCCTGGACTTATGGGGAATCTACGATAAATCACGGGATCGGCTACTCTATGACCTTAAATAACCCGTCCGATTACGTAGCTCCTCAGAGAAAAGCACTATAGCTCCCCGAGATCCCTCTGCAGTAATTCCATCTCGAATGCACCAAAGTGGGCAAAACCATCAGTTTCGCGAGAGCGGGCGTGGCCATGAAGCAACGGGTATTGAATCTAGGCGATCGGGATTAAATGAATCCTAAAAAGGGCGATTGACCACAGAGGGCACAGAGGAAAGTTAAGATAAATCAAGGAAATAAACTCCTTTTCTATGCTTTACTCGGCTCGACTGCCTTCGACAGGCTCAGGCCCCTAGCTTGTCGAGGGGAGCTCGCCGAAGTCTGTGCACTCGTTAAGTGAAAAGAATACAATATTTTAGCTGACGAATTTATTGCATCAGGGCACAGAGAAAAGATTGAACTAATTTTGTTTTTTAACTATGAAATTATTCTCTGTGTTCTCTGTGGTTTAAAAGAATCGCTCAATTTAGGTGAATGAAAGGAGAAATCAATGATTGAGGCTATATTGACGGAAGAACAAAAAATGTTTCGCCAGACCCTGCGCGCTTTTGGGGAGAAAGAGATCAGGCCGCGAGTCCAGGAGTATGTAGATAAAAAAGAATTTCCCTGGGAAATTATTCATAAATTGGCTAAACTCGGAGCTCTCGGAGTAACGATCCCCATAGATTATGGGGGAACTGAAGCTGGAGCTATTGGGGTAGTCCTCGTCATGGAAGAAACATCCCGAGCTGGAATTCGCGCTCCCCTAACGCACCTGGGTGCCTGCCGGAATATTTCCGAGTTTGCTAATCATGAATTGAAAAGCAAATACCTTCCCCCTCTGGCCATTGGAGAGAAAATCGCAGCTTATGCCCAGACAGAACCCTGGGCTGGCTCAGATGCCACGGCCATGCGCGCCACGGCAGAGTTACGAGGAGATTACTATTTCCTGAATGGCACCAAATGCTTCATTACCAACGGCGAAGTGGCCAGCACGTTTGTCGTCCTGGCCAAGACCGATAAGACCAAAAAAGGCGAGGGAATTAGCGGCTTCATCGTGGAGCGAGATTTTCCCGGGTTTATTGTAGGGAAGCGGGAGAAAAAGATGGGGGCCGAAACCAGCCCCACCAATGAAATCATCTTTGAGAATTGCCAGGTCCCACGCGAAAACCTTTTCGTCCCCCAGGGGGAAGGATTCAAAAAAATGATGGGTTCTTTCAACGGGGAGCGTTGCGGAAATTCCGCAGCTTGCCTTGGGCTAGCGCAGGCTGCCTTCGAGCGGGCTTTGAAATACTCTCAAGAGAGAGAAACTTTCGGCCAGCCGATTGCTAAGCACCAGGGTATCCAGTGGATGCTAGCGGACATGGCCATCCAGATCAACGCTGGGAGGCTGATGACCTACGATGCCGCCTATAAACTCGATCATGGCATCCGCGCTGTCAAAGAGTGCGCCATGGCCAAAGCCTACTGCAATGAGATGTCCCAACGGGCGATCAATATGGCCATGCAAATTCACGGCGGATATGGATACATGGAGGATTATGAAGTCGAGCGCATGTACCGGGATGTCCGGGGATTGGCCTTCGGTGGAGGCACTCCGCAGATTCTGCGTAGCCGGGTGGCCTATGAGCTGCTTCGTGGCCGCTGAGAAGGGAATTTGAGCAACGGCCGTCAACAAAAAATTAAGGAAGGAGGACGGAGAGATGAAGATCAAAAGGGTCACAATGGCAACCAGATGGATCTTTATGTTAGTTATCTTTGGAGGGTGTTTTCTAATGGGGAGTCCCGGCATGGGACAGCCGCCGGAGGGCTGGAAAACGGGCATTGCCTACGACGTCGTCCCGGGAGCAGAGATTACCAAGGTGAGCTGGTATATGGGTAAGACTGAGGTAGGCGAGATGCTAACCTACGAGGTAGGCATTCGGAACGTATCCGATAAGTCCAAACGGTTTAAGCTGACCATCTTCCCTCTCGAAGGAGATGCAATAGCAGGACTTTACCCCTGGGACAAGAAGAAGGGGAAACCCCTGGCTGTCTTGGAGCCGAAGGAAGAGCTGGTATTGAAATTCCCCGTTCGCGCCAGCGGAATGCCCAAGGGATTTGCTCTGGTGGTCAGGGAGGTAGAGCCTGGAGAATAAGGTTCAACGCTTTAACCTTTATCTGAGAAAAGGAGGGGAACATGGAAAGAAAGCTTATCGGCAAAATGGTCGTGATCCTGCTTTTTGTCGGCCTGACCATGGGCCTGATGACGGAGGATTCAGCGGCAGCGAAGAAATACCTTTCTTTAGGCACGGGGAACCCGGCGGGCACTTTTTATTTCATCGGGGCTGGATTTGCAAGTATCATCAACAAATATGTCCCGGAAGTTCGAGTCATTGCCGAATCCACAGCGGCTTCCGAAGAAAATTTTCATCTCATCCTGAGGAAAAAAATGGATCTCGGCCTGGTCGCCATCCTTGTTATCGATCCCGCGCTCGAGAAAAAAATGGATTTGAGCGGGATCCGATTAATTTCCCTGGGCCATACCAGCGACCGGCACTGGATTGTCAGAAAGGAGTCTCCCATAAAATGCGTCTCGGATTTTAGGGGCCGAAAAGTTGCCGTTGGATCGCCGGGAAGTGGAACGTTGATTGCCTCTCGGACTGAGCTGGGCGCGGCCGGTGGGCTCAGCTTCGACGATATCAAGCCGGCATATCTTTCTTTCACTGAGAGCATCACAGCCATAAAAGATGGCACGGTGGACGTGGGCGTAATCTCGGCCGGCTACCCTGTAGCCAGTATTTTAGATTTGGCGAGCAAAATTCCCATTCGCATAATCCCATACAGCGAAGAGGAGCTGAACGCCTTGATCGCCAAGCATCCCTACTATGTAAAAGTTGTGATCCCCAAAGGAACCTATCGGGGCGTTGACGTGGATATTTTGACCCGGGGAGTCCCTACCGCGTTGTTTTGCCGCCAAGACCTGAGCGAAGGCCTGGTCTACCAATTGATCAAGGCCCTTTACGAACATCCGAAGGAAAAAGATGCCATTCATCCCCAAGCCAGGCAATGGAACCTGGAAAACATGTATCGGGGAGCCGATTACACCACCAAGTACATTTCCTTCCATCAGGGGGCGGTTAAATACTTGAAGGAAATAGGCCTTTGGAAACGCTGAAGCAATCGCAAGACTGCCGTCTTATCCCGGATATAGTGAACGACCCCCTACCAAATAAAGGGCAGATGGCAACGAGTCTCGCCAGGCCGGGATTCGCGAAGATGATCAGGGGAAACTGAATTTATTTAAACCCTTCACCAAAATTCAGCAGGCATTTTTTGTTATGAGGAAATTTTGGGAAAAAGAATTTCCGTAAAGCAGGAGGAAAAAAATGAAGATCTGCCAGGGCAAAAATAAAATTATTTGGGGGGCTTTTTTGACCATCCTGGGAATGGTAATAGGGCTAAATCCGCAGGCCGAAGCCAAGAAATATCTTTCTTTGGGAACTGGGAACCCGGCCGGGACGTACTATTTCATCGGAGCTGGATTTGCCAGTATTTTTAATAAATATGTTCCCGAGGTGCGGGTCATTGCCGAATCTACCGCGGCATCCGAGGAGAACTTCCATCTCATCTTAAGAAAAAAAATGGATATGGGTCTTGCTGGTATCCATGTTATCCCGCCTGCGCTCCTGAAAAAAATGGACTTAAGCGGGATTCGCTTACTGGCCATGGGCCATTCCAGTGATTGCCATTGGATCGTGAGGAAGGAATCTCCAGTGAAATGTATCTCGGATTTCAAAGGCCGCAGAGTCGCCGTTGGATCTCCAGGCAGCGGGACTCTAATTGGTGCAAGAGATGTTCTGAAAATTGTTGCGGACTTAACTTTTGACGATTTCAAGCCGGCCTACCTCACCTTCACCGAGAGCGTCAATGGCATAAAAGACGGGACGATTGACGTGGGATTGGTCCAGGCTGGCTATCCAGTAGCGAGTGTCTTGGATTTGAGCCAGCGGGTTTCCATCTGTCTAATCCCCTTCAATCCCGCTGAAATAGAACGCCTAACGAGCCAGCGACCATACTATGTGAAGGTTGTAATCCCGGCTGGCACTTATCGCGGCATTGACGTAGAGACGACAACTTTCGGGAGTGTGGCAGCCCTTTTCTGCCGGCAGGATTTGAGCGAAGAATTGATTTATAAATTGATGAAGGCCCTTTACGAGCATCCAAAGGAAAAGGATGCCATTCATCCTCAGGCGGGGCAATGGAATCATGACAACATTTTTCGAGGAGCGGGTTTCACCACCAAATATATCCCTTTTCATCCGGGGGCCGTCAAATATTTAAAGGAGAAGGGCATCTGGAAGGAAAAATATTGAACCCCCGAGTAAAGAAGGGAGGCCTAAGGGTATGGATTTCAACCTGACGGATGAGCAACGGATGTATAAGGAGATGGTAAGAGAATTCGCCCAGAGAGAAGTCCTTCCGCACGTGATTGATTATGACCGGGAAGAACGATATCCCCTGGAGATCGTTCAAAAGATGGCAGTCCTTGGACTCCTGGGCGGCGTGATCCCAGAGCAGTACGGAGGTGCAGGAATTGATTACATTACTTTGGCTCTGGGAATTGAAGAGATGGCCAAAGTCTGCATCCATATGGGCTCGGTGATGGGTCGGGCCAGCGGGCTGGTCGGATCAGCAATCTTGAAATATGGTTCGGAAGAGCAGAAACAGAAATACCTCGTTCCTTTAGCCAAGGGAGAGCGCAGCGGTGGAACCGGCGTTACCGAGCCGCACTCGGGGACCGACGTGGCCGCCATGGAAGCCACCGTTCGACGGGAAGGGGACCATTACATCCTCAATGGGTGTAAAACCTGGATCAGCGGGGTGGATTTTGCCAGCTGGTTTTTGACCTTTGCTACCCTGGATAAGAAGGCAGGGCCCAAGGCCATCTGCGCTTTTATTGTGGACCGCGATGCTCCCGGCTTTTCCACTCGCGCTTTCAAGAACAAAGTGGGATTCCGGCCATCTTCTGTGGGGGAGCTGATCTTCGAAGATTGTTTTGTGCCCAAAGAAAATCTGGTAGGAAAAGAGGGAGAAGGCTTGCGGGTGGCCATGTGTGCCGTGACCAACGGAAGGCTCAGCGTGGCTGCCCGGGCGGTAGGCCTCAGCCAGGCTTGCCTGGATGCCTCGGTGAAATACGCCAAAGAGCGAATCGTTTTCGGGAAGCCTACGGCCACTTATCAGTTTGTACAGGGCAAGATTGCCGACATGGTCGTGGGCACGGAATCAGCCCGCTTTCTTCTGTACCGCCTGGCCTTTCTGAAAGACCAGGGGGTGGAACGAGCGCGGCAGGAAGCCGCTATTGCCAAGTATTACTCTACGGAAGTGGCTCTGCGTTCGGCAAGCGACGCCGTACAGATCCATGGGGCCTATGGTTGTTCGGAAGAGTACCACGTAGGGAGGTATTTTCGGGATGCCAAATTCTTGCAGATTGTCGAAGGGGTCAACGATTTGCAGAAGATCTTGATTGCTGAATATGCCTTGGGCTACCGAAGCGATCGACGGTAAAACCTGCCAAGGAAGTTAGATGGTCAGCAAGCTTGGTAAGAAACCGCTTCTGACGAACGCATAAAAAAGGCGATTCACCACAGAGGGCACGGCGGGGCTTAGCTGTGCTGTATTACTAATGCAAACGCAGGAAGTATCTTGACAATGGACTCCTTCTCCCTTGATGGGAGAGGGTTGGGGTGAGGGTGAGTGAATCGGACGTGACTCTAATTCCCCTCACCCTGGCCCTCTCCCGCGAGGGGAGAGGGAAACGATTTTGAGTCAAATTATTTAATGCGTCCGTATTAATTTGCAAACTCTCGAAATTCTGCTAAAGAAAATCTCCTAAGAAATCCCCCCAGCCCCCCTTTACCAAAGGGGGGCAAGGGGGGATTTTAGTAGGTCTATGCTGGCCAGCTGGCCCATGATCAGCTTCAGGTTATAAGTTTTTTTGGTTGCGGCTATGCCGCGCTATGTTCTCTGTGGTTTAAAAAAATCGCTCAATTTAGGGAACAATTAGATCTTCACGAGGGTTTTCCCCATGATAGAAGGCCCAGTAGAAAAGCGAAGACCCGAGGTTCCCTCTGATTTTCTCCCTTTGGAGGAAGAGGAAAAAAGTACCAAACGGAAGCTATCCGGTCCCGCGGGAAGGATCGTCACGGCCACCGCGGTGTGTTTTTCGCTCTTCCAGCTTATTACTGGCTATGCTCCTTTGGTGGCCATGTACCAAAGGCTTATTCACGTAGCCTTTGCTTTCACTCTCATCTTTCTTCTCTATCCTATTTCCGCGAGGCAAAAAAAGGATCGGTTAACCTGGGATGGAATCCTGCTGGTGGCTTTGCTCCTTTACATAAGCTACTATGTGGTTACTCATTTCATCGTCCGGGCCGGCGAGGTCGGCCTCGAGCCACCCCTGTATGAGCTGATTCTCGGAGGAATCCTAATCTACTTGACCATAGAGGCCAGCCGCCGGACAACGGGATGGTCTCTGGCTATCTTTATATCTGGGTCGCTTTTATACGCCCGTTTCGGAGAGTGGATGCCTACGGTGTTGGGCCATCCAGACTACGACGTCGAGCGCATCATAAGCGGTCTATTTATGACCACTGAAGGCGTCTATGGTTCGCTGACGGGCATCTCCTCCACCTTCATCTTTCTCTTTGTCCTTTTCGGAACCTTCATGCAGGAATCCGGGGCGGGGAAGGTTTTTTTCGGCCTCGCCTCGAGCCTATTCGGGCATGTCCGTGGAGGGCCGGCCAAAATCGCAGTCGTAGCCAGTTCCATGTTTGGATTGATCTCTGGCAGCGCCATGGCCAATGTTTCGGCCGTGGGGCAGATTACCATCCCCATGATGAAAAAAGCGGGCTACAAACCCCATTTTGCCGCGGCCGTGGAGGCTGCTTCTGGGGTTGGCGGCCAGTTCGATCCTCCAGTAATGGGGGGGTCGGTCTTCCTCATGATGGAGATTCTGGGAGTTTCCTATTGGGCCATCTGCAAAGCTGCTTGGCCTGCGGCCATTCTCTATTACGTGGGTATTTTCTTCATCGTGGATTTCGAGGCGGTAAAGCATAACTTGAAGGGACAGCCGAAGGAGACCCTCCCCAAATTCACAGAGGTCCTGAAGGAGGGTTTCCACTTCTTCATTCCCCCGGTCATTCTGGTGTACTTTTTGATTTATGTTAGCGTGACAGAGAGCCGGGCTGCTTTCTGGGCGGTTCTTTCTGTTCCCCTGGTTTCGATGTTGAGGCCGTCTACGCGGATGAGTTGGAGGCAGATTCTGCGGGCCCTTGAACGCGGGGCCATCGGGTTCCTACCCATCGCGGGCGTTGTTGTTGCCTGTAACATCCTGGTAGGAATGATCACCTTGACCGGTCTGGGGTTGCAGATCTCCTCCATTCTCATTGAGCTTTCTGGAAATTCCTTGCTAATGCTTTTGCTATTAACCATGATTGCCTCTATCATCCTCGGCCTGGGGTTACCGATCATCGTCTCCTACCTGGTCTTGGCCATACTGGTGGCCCCGGCTTTGACGCAAATGGGCGTGGAACCGCTCGCCGCTCACCTCTTCATTTTCTTCTTTGCCTTGGTTTCGGACCTAACGCCCCCAGTAGCGCCCGGAGCTTTCGTTGCCGCTGGAATTGCCGGAGCTGATATGATGCGCTCAGCCTGGATGGCCTGCCGGCTGGGGCTGGTGGTTTATATTCTCCCCTACATGTTTGTTTACAATAAAGCTCTGATGCTCATGGGAGATCTGGGAGAAATCCTCGCTGCGATCCTAACGGCCCTCATCGGGGTCTATGCCTTGGCCTGCGGGATCCAGGGGTACATGTTCCGCCCGACCAAAATTTATGAACGGATTCCTCTTTTTGTGGCGGCCCTCCTTTTAATCAGCCCGGGATTCATCTACGACCTGGTGGGCATCCTTCTGCTGGTGGGAGTTGTGCTCATGCAGAGGCCCCGGATCTTCAGCGATTTGTTCAGCTGGGTGAAAGCTCCAGGTCGATGAATAAGAGACAAATTTCTATGCGAGCGAGGATAGCCCGTGGATTCAAAACCAGATAATAAAAATCCGGACCTTTTCTCATATAACCTTGAACCCTTGTTTCACCCCAAGTCTGTAGCCGTTATCGGAGCTTCTGCTGACCTCACTAAGATCAGCGGGAGGCCTATCAGGTTCTTAATCAACCACAAATACCCAGGTAAAATATTCCCGGTCAACCCCAAATACCAGGAGATCGCCGGGTTGAAGTGTTATCCAGCTATACAGGCCATCCCTGAAGAGGTGGATGTGGCCTTAATTGGTCTGCCCGCTGAAGTGGTTCCCGATACCATTTCTCAATGCTTGGAGAAGGGGGTGAAATCAGCCGTCGTATTCAGCTCGGGCTTCGCTGAAATTGGCGGAGCGGGGGCGGAAATGCAAGAGAAATTGAGGCAGCTGGCCTGGAAGTCGGCTTTCCCCGTTTGCGGCCCAAACTGTATAGGCATCGTGAACTTGCCTGAAAGGATTCCTTTAGCCTTCACCAACGTGCTCGAGATTGAACCTGTGGTCTCCGGACCCATTGGCTTCATTTCCCAGAGCGGAGCCCTGGGCGGTGCCCTCTTCAGCTCGGCCCAGGAGATGGGTGTGGGATTCAGCTACTGGGTATCCAGCGGAAACGAAGCGGTGCTGGAATCTACAGACTACATGCATTACATGCTTCAGGATCCGCTGACCAAAGTCATTCTCGGATACATCGAGGGATTCAGAAACCTGGATAAGCTCCACTACGTGGCCAGGGAAGCCTTAAAAAGAAAAAAGCCTCTGGTCATGCTCAAGGTGGGGAAATCCGAGGTGGGGAAAAAAGCAGCGGCTTACCATACAGGGGCCATGACCGGGCCCGATTCCCTTTACGACTCCCTTTTCAACCAAATCGGAATCTTGCGGGCTCATGACGTGGATGAAATGTTTGACGTAGCCAACCTACTCCTATTGGGTCGCTTCCCCAGAGAAAATGGGGTGGGCATCCTTACCTCTTCTGGAGGGGCCGGCGTTCTGATCGCTGATCAATGTCAGGAACATGGCCTTAGCATTCCCGAATTAAAAGGAGAGACGAAAGAAGCCATGGTCAATCTTCTGCCCCCCTTCGGATCACCCATGAACCCCGTGGACATGACCGCTCAGACTTCCCAGAGGCTTTTTTCCAATGAACCGGAGTTGCTCAAGAATTACTTGCGGGCCATGCTCCAAGATGAAACTATCCACTCCCTGATCATCATGCTCACCATGTACGTAGGCCAGCGAGCCGAAAAGGCCGCCCGGGATATCGTGGACATCTTCCACCAGACCGACAAACCCATAGCCGTCTGCTGGATCGCCGGAAGTTTGGCTCAAGATGCCTATAAAATTCTGGAAAAGGCTGGCGTCCCTCTTTTTGAAACCCCCGGCCGATGCGTGCGGGCCATAAAAGCTTTGGTTAAATATAGTCTTTTTTTGAATACCCTCACTTAAGGAGGATTGAATGTCTGCGACGATGGAGCTTGCCAGGTTTGTAGCCAACAAGCATTTCTCTGATCCTCCCGCTGCCGCCGGAAGAGATTCAGGCAAAATTTATGCGGATGACCAAAGGATTGTTAAGCTCGCCAAATCAGAAAAGATTGGTCCAAGCTGTGGAGCGCCTGGAGAGAATGAAGGACATTACCTCTTTGACCCGCCTTCTTGAACTGAGGAGATGAAGAAAAGGGTTAAAATACCTTAGCTGGCAGAGGATGAGAAGAACGGGTTTTTAAACTCCTTAAAAACTGATAATTTCTCTGTGGCCTCTGTGGTTTGATTTTGACAATACTGCAAGTAGGCCAAGGAGGGAATATGAATCTCGAGGCCGAAGAACTCTTAAATCCCGTTGGGGAAATCGATCCCCTGGAAATCCCCCTGGCAAATCGCTTTCCGGACTTGTCGGGAAAGGCATTGGGGCTTTTGAGCACCATCGCCGGAGGAATGTCCGCTCTGGGAAGCAACAACATTACCGGCGGGGGAGAGCCTCTCCTCATTCTGGGACCTGAGTTCGCCAAAAAGATCGCAGAAGAGGGCTTTTCCAAGGCCGATGTAAAACGTTTTCTTTATGAAAATGCCCGGGCTGCGCTGACCTCCGTAGAAGGCTTACAAAAATATCGGGCCCGAAGAAAATCTCTCTTCGACGAGACCCGCAGTCCACTTTCTCAGTTCACCATTGCTGATAAACCGGAAGACATTATGGTCATCGTCGCTGGAGGGGGCGGCCCGCATTCCCAATATGTCGGCAGTTTCTTCAATAACACCCGGTCGGTCACTCTGCCCCTGATGAGGAAAGATGGAACACCTATTCATTCCGTGGAAGACTTTTTAAGGAGGTGATGGCAATGCTCCAGGTCGGCCTGAGATTTCTCGGTAACTCCGCCTTTGAGATTTTGTCGGAAAAGAACTTACGGTTGCTGATTGATCCCCACATCAAAGGAAATCAGCTCTGTCCTATCTCTTTGGACGATCTTGAACCTACTGACCTCATTTTAGTCTCCCACGCTGCTAAAGATCACATGAGCGATGCTTTGGAATTGGCCAAGAAGTTTAATTGCCCGGTGATCTGTGATCCCGGCGTAGGATACTTCTTGAAGAGCCAGGGGTTGCCCAACGAAAAAGTCTTAAGCATGGTCTGGGGCCAAGTGCGGCCCTTTGAGGGCCTGAAGATTCGTGCCCTGGAAAGCAGACATATCTCCTTTTTCCGGGATAGTCCTATTCCCATTACCGGCCTCCCTTTGGGATTTATTCTATATACTGAATCAGGTTTGCGCATATATCATTCCGGTGACACTTCCATCTTTAGTGATTTAAAGCTCTTTGGTGAGCTTTACAGGCCGGATATTGGAATGATCCTGGTAGGGAATTATCCAGGAGCCTTTGCCGAGCTCTCCCCAGAAGAGGCAGCTTTGGCTGTGAAATGGCTGGGCTTGAAGGTGGCCATCCCTATGCATTATGAAAAGGGTTCAGAAGACCCCCTAAAATTTTCGGAGTTCGTTAGGCGAGAATCACCTCAGACTCAAGCAATGATCATGGAACCTGGGGAATGGAAATATTTCCATACCCCAGATTTCCGGTTCATTCCTGGATTGTCCAGACAAGATAAATGAACGCTTAGCCTCAAAATTTTTTCTTGGCCAATAGCCTGGATAACCTGCAAAAAATAATTAGCTGATAGAAATGAGAATTATCCAATTTTTTTATATCGTAATTTTGGGCATAACTAAACCCCCATCAAAGGAGCTCAGGCTCATGGGTGATTAATCTTGGTCCGGGCCCTTGGGGGTGAGGGGGAATTGAATTCCACAATCCGAAATCCGCATCCCGCGTTTCTATTTCAGACCCAGGATCCTTCCGGGATTACCTACGGTCATGGTGCGGATAGCTTTGGCTTTTTGTCTACAACCTTTGTCTTTTCCTCACCTGGACCCTCAGAACCTTTTCCCAGACCTTAATCATCGCCCCCTTATTCTCCTTTCCCAGTCCCTGGTCCAAGGCCATCTGGTAGGTAACCATGGTTGCGGCTGTGACGGGTAAAGGAATGCTTTGGGCACTGCTGATCTCGACCGCGTGAACCATGTCTTTGTAAGCATCTGCCATTGGATAGCCCGGCCCGAAGTTCCCTTCTAAGATAAGTGGGCTAAAAAAGTCTAAGGCAAAGCACTGACCCGTGCCACTGCGGAGAACCGCGCACACCTGCTCCGCATTGAGCCCTACCTTCACGGCCAGGGCCAAAAGTTCAGCAAGGGCAGCGCAATGAATATCGAACATAACGTTATTGACCATCTTCATCATCTGTCCATTACCAGAAGCACCCGCGTAAATGATCTTGTTGCCCATGGCTTCTAAGGCGGGACGAACTTGCTGAAAGACGGCTTCCTCCCCCCCAACCATGATGGTTAATGCTCCATCTTTGGCGCGGGCTTCCATTCCTGATACAGGGGCGTCTAAGAAAGGGATTCCCCTCCCCATCAATGATTGGGCAATTTTTCGCGTCGACAGGGGGTGAATCGTCCCGCAATCGATGACTACTTGACCGGGCTGTAGAACATCGGACATTCCTTCTTTCCCAAATAGAACCGTTTCCACGGTTTCCGTGTCTGGGAGGCAGAAAATGATCCAACTCGACTCCCTGGCCAGGTCCCTTAGGGTAGGAAGCGGTTTTCCGCCATGGGAAGTCACTTCCTCAACCACCTCTTTCCTCCGAGCAAAAAATTTCAACGGGAACCCAGCTTTTATAAGGTTAATAGCCATCCATTTGCCCATCTTACCAAGCCCGACAAATCCAATTTCTGGCTTCATACTTACCTTCCTTACCTCTCGTGGCACCTCAGGCAACCCGACTTTTTGATCGTCACTCCGTTCAACTTTGCCACAAGAGAGGATCTCCCTGGAGTAAGACTCCCCGCCCATCCCCTAGGCGAGACAAGCACGGCGGGGCTCCCCCCAAATTCAATATCATTTGGTTCATCTCCAAATTAGTCGACCAAATTTTTGACAAAAGCTTACCAAGGGCCCGGAAGGAAAGGCAGATTGCGCCGCAAGCCCTGTACCGTGCTGGTGCAGGGCAAGCATCGGCGGGAGATCCCCTTTCCATGAACTCCCTGCTGGCCATCCCCAAAGCGCAGCGGGGGCGTGATAAGAAAGCCTCCGAGAAATGGTAGAACCCCCCCGCCCGTAGGGGCGATTCATGAATCGCCCGTACACGAGAAATACGTGCCTGATGATTGCAAGCAATCCCGCCAAGGCGGGATTTTCTTCCGGGACCCTGAAATCACAGGACATTTTAAATATACCAGCTCTTTGGCTTTCAACTAATTTGGAGATGATCCTATCATTTAATAATATTGTGTCCTTGGCACCGGCTATAGGATGGGGCATACGGAGGCACCTTACCATTATCAATCGAAAGGTTCTAAGTTCAGTTCCTTCAGTTTTTCCAGCTTTATATGTCCTGTTTTTCGATTCCAACCGCGTACCTCGTAATATTCGTCGAGCATGGGCTCCAGATTCACCACCGCCCCTTTACTCGGTCCATCCGCAAGTGGCTCATTGAGCACCCTCCACGGAAGGGTATCATCAGCCGGCGTCAACCCCTCCCGAAGGTTGAATAGCCTATCGAGGTTGACTTTCCTTTCCCCGAGCTTCATCAACTGCTCCTTGGTCCAACCCCTGCCCGTAACCGCATTCAATATCCCCACCACATTCTCGGGAAGGCCCAATTTCTGCCTGGCAACGAATTTGCACATCTCCAGGCTGTCCGTAATGGCTCGGATATTTTCCGAGTAAACAACCGCTTTCCCTTTCCCCTCCACGGTGAAACGGTCTGTTACCGTCTTGGGAATTCCCACTTCTGCACAAACTTCATCGGCAGCCTCTCCAAACTCCCAATTGGCATAAGCCCGCATATGATCAGCACCCCGGGATGCCACGGCATATCCCAGGGCCCAACCCTGGTAGGCCCGAGGGTCTACTGTTGAGATTTCCAAGCCCTTTACGTTCAGAGCAAATTTTTCAGAGTCCTGGCCGAAGTATTCGGCAGCCTTCTTACACCCCTGCCCAAGGATCTTGCCGAACCCCTGATGGTAGGCAATCATATCGATCAACTGCAAAAGGGCAACCCCATTGCCCCAAGTCAGTTCGATGCCATCCGTATCCTTCTGGGTAATGATCTTCTTTTGAAAGCATTCCATGGCAAAAGCGATGGTCACACCCACCGAGATTTCATCCAAGCCATATTTGTCGCAAAGGGTATGGGCCATCAGGATGGCCTCTGGGTCAGAGTTAGCGATCTTGGTACCAAAGCACTGGATTGTGGAGTTTTCGATGGCTTCGGTCCAGGCACCCTTATGTCTCCCCTCTTTAACAAGATACTTCTGCCAGCAGGGGAGCGGACAACAGGCACAGGCTTTTTTCCCGATTTTATAGCGATGCTGGAAGACATCCCCTTCAATTTTTTCGAATTGATCGAATATACCCCTCTGCCCGTTGTATGCAGTAAGGCCTCCCACCTTTGCGTATAGGCTTGTACCTTTGGTGGAACCATAGTCCCTGTACCGCCAATAATGGTCCTCCGACATGAGCAATTGAATCAGTTTTTCGGCTTCTTTCAAAAGGCTTTCAGGGTCGGCTATTTTGACTCCCAGATGTCCTCTCACGGCAACGGCCTTGAGGTTCTTGCTTCCCATGACCGCTCCGGTGCCTCCCCTCCCCGCCGCATGAGCTTTTTCTCCGATCACACAGGCAAGGGGAACCTTGTTCTCCCCTGCCTGTCCGATGGCTGCCACCCTCAGGCCAGGATCAATATGCGATGCCTGAAGCCTTGCCTCAGTTTCCCAGGTATCCTTTCCCCATAACTCGCCTGCAGGAAGAATGTTGATCTTGCCATCCTCAACCAGGAGATAGCACGGTCTTTCTGCCCTTCCCGTGATCACCAGTCCATCAAAGCCTGCCCATTTCAGCTCGGAACCCCAGAATCCCCCTCCATTTCCAGAAACAATAAAACCCGTTGCCGGGGATTTCGCCCCTACATTCCAACGACCTGAAGACGGGGTCAAGGTCCCGTTCAGAGGACCGACTGCAAAGATGAGGGCATTCTCAGGACCGTAGGGGTCAGCCCCCTTAGGAACAATATCATAGAGCAACCGGGTCAGGAACCCAATCCCCCCCAAGTAATTTTTTATCAATTCTTCACTAACTTCCTCTATGGTCACCCGATTCTTGCTAAGATTGATAAAACCGATCTTTCCCGCATACCCATACATGGGTGACGACCTCCTATATTCCTGTCCCACCCTTATGAACTCATAGGGCAGGGAAACCAATCTGCTTCCGTCAGCATGGCCGTAGATTCATCCCTTGGCACAAATTTAAGAGCCTCCTGATTACATATTTCCAGGCACTTCTCCTCACCATCGCGACAATCACATCCCATCGATAGGGATACCATGGGAACACTCAAGTAGGGATGGATGGAAACTTTGATGAAAGAAGCATCCCGGGAACACTCTTGCTTCCTTAACAGGGAACAGGCCATCTCACACAACAGACAACCACTGCATAACTTTCGGTTGAAAAAAAGAATGTTTGACTTCATAGGTCCTCCGAACCGTTTTGTTCCGATTAGCAATCACCCCCCAGACAATCTTTTCTCAGGCCTAACCAACTTCAAAAACTTTTCGATAGACACTCTTTTATTCAGAATCGATTCTGATGAATAAAATCAATGTTTTTTATCGTATAGGAAATTATAAAAATCTTTCACCGCAAAGAACGCAGAGATCAATCATTCAAAAGACAAAATTCCAAAAAGTCAGATCTTTCTTGGGTCTTTCCATTTTAATTATTCTCTGCGTCCTCCGCGCTCTCGGCGGTTAATCTTTTATTTTTTATTTTTTTGCCTTGATAAGCTCTTTATACAGTTTTCCAAATGTTTCTGATTCATGGTCCCAATGTTTGTCCAGTTCCTGATCGTTCATATAGCGAACTTCATCGCCTAAGTTCTCAATAGCTTTGACGAATGCTTCGTCTTGAGCTGCCCTGGCCACAACCCCCCGAAGCTTTTCTACAATTTCCCTGGGAGTTCCCTTCGGAGTCATAATCCCAACCCATGCATAGAACTCAGCGTCGACCCCCAATTCCTTAACGGTAGGAACTTCTGGAATAGACTTGAGCCTTTTATCGCTCTGCACGGCCAAGACCCTCAACTTGTTGCCCCGATAAAGAGGAATTGATGTCGGTGGAAATTGGGTGGCGAAATCTACGTGCCCGCCAACTATGGCACTAAGAGCAGGGCCCCCTCCTTTATAGGGAACATGGCGAGCCTTAAACCCGGCGGCTTTCATGAGGATTTCGGCTGGTATGTGGCTCATTCCATAAAGGCCACCAGAGCTGAAGGCATAGTGGTCTGCCTTTGCCTGGCAATCTTTTATCAGGTCAGCCAGGGTTTTCCAGGGGCTGTTGTATGGTACGACGACCAGAGTCGGGCTCAAGGTGAAGGACCCGATGAGGATGAAGCTCTCTTTGTTGACGGGTGGCTTCCGCCCGTTGGCAATCTCCCATTCTATAGTACATGTATTAGCGGTGCAGCCAACGGTGAGGGTATAGCCGTCAGGAGCGGCCTTGGCACCTTCGGCTGAACCTATCATCCCGGCAGCGCCTGGTTTATTGACCACCACTACAGGTTGCCCCAAGAGCTTCTCCGCAATAGCCGCAAAAGCACGGGCTTGAATGTCGAGAGTTCCTCCTGGCGGATAAGGATCGATTAGGGTAATTGGTCTCGTCGGGTACTCTGCCACTGCTACAGGAACAATATTCAAACAGAAAATAAAAGTTATCCCCGCCACTAATAATCTGAAGATATTTTTCTTTTCCATAACAAACACCTCCTTTTTGGCTTTAGTAGATCTAAGAAATAAGGCCCATTACTTCCCATCCATGATAACCACCACCTTTCTCTTCATTATTTTCAAGATATTATAGTGAACGGCTTAAGAAAATAGTCATTGCGAGGAGCGAAGCCCTGCACCACCTGGTGTTCAGGGCGAAGCGACGTGGCAATCTCGCCCTGGGCGGGATTGCTTCACGGAGTTTACCCTGAGCAAGATAACGAGATTCTTCGCTTCGCTCAGAATGACAAAAGGCGAAGGGTTCGCAATGACACCCCTTTTTATGACAACTTATTCAAGCCGTTCACTATAATATCTGGCATCATGGCACCCTCATTTTCCTTCTTCCATTGGAACGATCCTTTTCCCGGGTCTTAAGGTGTTGTAAATGTTCCAAAGGAATAATAGGAGAGAAATGATGATAAACGTGCGGGCAATAGGACTTTCCCAAAAAATGGAAAAAGAGCCTCCACTGCGCATCAACGATTGCCGGAAAGCTTCCTCAATAATGGGACCGAGAATCAATGCCAGGATGAAGGGAGCCAGATCATACTTGAATTTCCGTAAGAAGTAACCCAGGACTCCGGAACATAGAAGAATGACCATCTCGAATGAGCTCAAATTTACCGAATAGGTGCCGACCAGACAAATCAATAAGATCATGGGCATAAGGATGCGAAAAGGCACTCGCAGCAGGCTGACAAAAAGACCAACAAAAGGAAGGTTGAGCGCGACCAAGATAATATTTCCAATGTACATGCTCGCTATCAGGCCCCAAAATAACTGGGGTTGTTCTGAAATCATAAGGGGACCCGGACGAATACCATGTAGAAGCAGGGCGATCATCATGACAGCAATAGCAGGCCCCGTGGGAATTCCCAGAGCCAGAAATGGAACCATTGCACCTCCAGTGGCCGCATTGTTAGCCGTCTCAGGCCCGGCCACCCCCTCTATGCGACCAGTCCCGAACTCTTCAGGTTTCTTGGCCACTTTTTTTTCAGTAATGTAACTGACAAAGCTGGCAAGAACATGAGCAGAACCAGGCAAAAGACCAACGAAAAACCCCAGAATTGACCCTCGAAATATGGGGCCGATAGAGGCACGGAATTCTTCCCGAGTGGGTAAAAGTTCGCGCAATCGGGGCTTGTAAACATCCCGCATCAGGCTTTCCTCAGTGGCTGCAAGAATTTCCCCAATCCCGAAAACCCCCATCGCCACAGGAACGAAACCAATGCCATCGTATAGATCTCTGATACCATGGGTGAAACGCAGATCCCCTGTAAAGGGGTCCATACCCACTGTCCCGATCAGCAGGCCCAGAAGGACCATAGCCATGGTCTTAATGAACGAGCCTGTTCCCAAAACCCCCAGCAGAAGAAAGGCCACCAATAAGAGAGCAAACATCTCTGGAGGGCCGAATTTCATCGCAAAATTTGCTAATATGGGTGCCATAAGCATAAGGCCCACAATGCTCAGAGTTCCTCCGAACCATGATCCCCATGCAGCTATGAAAAGGGCAGGCCCAGCTCTGCCCTTTTGAGTCATCCTGTAACCATCGAGACATGTTACGACAGAAGCAGACTCCCCCGGGATATTCATCAAGATGGAGGTTGTTGAACCGCCGAACATGGCTCCGTAGTAAATGCCGGCGAGCATGATGATGGCACCCGTGGGATCGAGCTTATAAGTCGCAGGGATGAGAATCGCAATCCCAGCCAGAGGGCCGATGCCGGGTAGAACTCCCACCATCGTTCCCCACAAGCATCCTATAAAACACAGATAGATATTGTGCAGGCTAAGTGCGGTTTGAAAACCGTTATATAAGTTGCCAAAAATATCCATCAAAGATGCCCCTAGTCACGAACGGCCATAACAAGTGCGGTCATAGCCTCCAGGGTCCCACGGGCAGGTGAAGGCCGAGGATTTTTCCGAAAAAATACCATGTGGCTGGTGCCAAGAGCGCGGAGAGAACCGTTGCCACCCACATTCTAAAACGGCATACCCAGAGAAAAAGACCAAATAGATAGAATAACGATGTTACCAGGTAGCCTCCTGGTTTCATAGCCAGAATAAAACCGATGGTGAGTATGACAATTTGCCATGGTTTCATACGCTGTCCGATAGATCCACGCCAGTCAATTTTTTCCTTTCCCTTCCCAGAGATAAAAATCAAGGCCGCAACTATGCAAAGTAAGACCGCCAGGAGAAGGGGGAATAATCCTGGACCTGGCTGCTTCCACGTTCCTATGGGAAGCTGAATGGAACGGAAAAATGCATACGATCCAACAAAAAGCAAAAATAACCCTCCGCTACTTTCTTTGCTCATAATGCTATATATCCCTGCCGCCCAGCTACACTTAGCAGATTGTTTAAAATAGCAAATTTTCTCCCTTCGGCAGTGATTCGCTCCTTGGTGCTCTATTTCCTTTTCAGCTGTCCATATCCCGCTTCTGTCTTTGGGGGTCCGCTCACCCCCCAGATGACTAGTTCGTCATCTCCGATGTTCAGGACAGAATGAACAGCGTGCCGGGGGACGAAAGCGAGCATCCCTTTTTTTACCACAGCCTCCTCTCCCTGGATCACCACGTTGCCTGTGCCCTGCACGACGTACATGGCATGTTCCCATTCATGGGTATGAGGAACGGCCCCAGCTCCAGGCTGGAAACGGGTGATGTGTATCCGAAACTCCGTGGCCGGAGGGATATCGACGATAATCTCCGTCTTCACGGAATCGCTGTGAGTATCCGCAATATACTGCCAGGAATACCCTTCAAACCTGTCATAAAAATATTTCACTTACCCCTCCTTTTTGGCGCTTTGGCAAAACCAGTCTGTTTTCTCAACTCCTGCTCCGGCCCCGGAGGGGCATAAACGACAACATACCGCAGGGGCTCATCACCGGTACATTCCACAGAGTGGAGCATACCGATGGGGGCAAAGACCGCATCCCCGGGTTTGATGGAGTAGACCTCGCCAGCCATGCGGATGATCCCCTTCCCTTGAAGGATATACCAGCAATGCTCCACCTCATGGCGATGCTCTTTCCCTTTATATCCAGGACCCATTTCATTCACCAGCAATGAAAAATGCTGGGCCCCGGAAATTTCCTTATCGATCAGAATCTGGAAGGTCCCTCCCCCTCCTGGAACTGGAAGCTTTCCTTTCACCGCCTCTGATTCGTTGACCACGTAACGTTTCATCGCGGCCACTTCCCTCCTCTCTCTTGTGGTGGAGACTTGCTAATGATCGCTTTCATCGGTCTATCCTTGCGCACGTTGATCGGAGCATGTTCTGTGTCCGTGGGCACAAAAACAAAGGCACCCGGGCCGACCGGCTGCCAAAGTGAGGTGGTTCTTTAAAAGGAGGGCATAAATTCCCTCTCGTCCTCCCGGACCCCGGTAATGCCCATGGCCATTTCTCCTTTTAGCCTGAGTTGGATGGAGATTTATTTTATTAGCTCAGGAGGAATTTTCACTCCTTTCTCCTTCCAGAACTTTACTGCCCCCGGATGGAGGGGGATGCCCATTTTAACTAAAGAAGAAAATTCAGGCCCAGTAGTAATCCAATAACTGAGAACTTTGCCCAACACTTCCTTATTCTTTGGCTCCTGTGTGACTTTGAGAATATCATATACGACTTCATCCGGCATGCTCGCCAAGGCAATCCAGTAGAGACTCCAGAAGAGGGCCTTCTTCTCTTTATCCGCTCCCTCCCCCACAGACTTGTTGGGTGGAATGACACTTAGATAAAGGTAGGAAACCTCTGACTCAACCTTCTTTGCCTCTTCCGGGGTAGGCTCAACAATTCGAACCATAACTGAGCGTGAAATCTCTACGATGGCAGGAGAGACATAAGGGCCGCCCGGGATCATCGAAACATCAATCTGCCCATCCTTTAGTGCCTGGGCACCTGCCTCGAAACTGACATTCACGATCTTTACCTTATCAGTGATGCCGAGGGCTTTGAAGATGGCCCTGGCAATAGGAACGCCACCACTTCCTGCAGGGCCGATGTTCACTTTTTTACCTGCTAAATCAGATAGGTTCTTGATGGGCAATT
>Ga0315312_1000788_pt1 | contig 30553 bp, 28 predicted proteins | sample TDP7_MG_FD_203629 | JGI IMG/M metagenome (GOLD analysis project Ga0315312, IMG submission 203629) | Freshwater sediment microbial communities from Lake Towuti, South Sulawesi, Indonesia - TDP7 | ecosystem: Environmental > Aquatic > Freshwater > Lake > Sediment | place: Indonesia: South Sulawesi... | reverse complement strand
ATTCATACTCCAACATCCAGTATTAGGCCGTGTCTTCAAGGGGCCTTTGAAACTTAGTTTGGATGAAGGCTCATCCGTCATAGATGCGATCAAGCTTGTCGATCAGGAGATCTTGAAGGAGGTTAGTAAGTTCCCTGTGAAGGACTACAAGAGCCTGCTCCACATGACCTACAACCCCTTCACCAACAGCTTCTACAAGCAGGTCGCGATCCAAGGCTACACGGCCCCAGGCTCCTTCCTGAACCTGAGAAAGAACCCGAAGGAACCTCTTCTCAACGGAGTAACGATTGTTCTGGTCCCAGAAGGCCCATGCGTCTCTGAATGGGAAAATGCTGTGAGATAACCGGAGATAGACCGAAAGAAGCAAGTCAAGAATTCTTCGTTCTTCCAGTCACTTGGAGCCAATCCATATACAAGAATATCATTTCTCCGTGATATGGGCTAGAGTCGACTGATGGGCTGTCTTTAAGATGCTGCAAACCTCGAACGTCATTCCTAACTTCTCGAGTCATCATGGATGTAGAGTTAGGAACGCTTATCTCCCCCAACCACGTAGCTAACTTGGTCGACCCCATGAAGTCTACTGGCGAAGAGTTGCGAGACGAGATTCTCCGGCGAGGCAGCGACGTCCTGAAGGCTTGGATCGGAGATGAACGAACCAAGAAGAGGATCCTCGCCATCCTAGTCGCGGGGAAACACCTTCTACTAGAAGGCCCCCCGGGCAGTGGGAAGACCCTCATAGCCCGCGAGCTAGCTAAGGCCCTACCACCTATGAAGGCGGTGGACTGTGACTTCAACTGCTACCCCGAACAGCCCACATGCCCCCAGTGCACGGCGCCGAAGACCCTCGGCATCAGAAGGAAGGGTAGGGTAGTGGAGATTCCTGGAGAGGAGCGTTTCGTCAGAGTCCAAGGCTCCCCCGAACTGACCGCCGAAGACCTAGTGGGTGACATCGACCCTGTCCTGGCCTTCAGATACGGTCCCTTCGACTCGCGTGCCTTCAAGCCTGGTAAGATCGTACGGGCCAATAGGAAGGTCCTCTTCATCGATGAGATCAACCGCCTCCCTGAGAGGTTGCAGAATACGCTACTCCAGATGCTTCAGGAGCGGGTCATGACCATAGGGGGCCTCGAAGTCGAGTTCGGCATAGATACCGTCTTCATAACGACTATGAACCCCGAGGAACATGCTGGGGTCTACCGCATCAGCGAGGCCCTCAGAGACAGGTTGGAGAAGGTGAGGATAAGCTACCCCTCCTCGGAGGAGGAGCTCCGAATAATTGAGCTCTACGGGAGACAGCTAGGAGCAGATGTACCTGATGATCTGGAACGGAAGATGGTTGATATAGCCCAGAGGACGAGGGGGGACAAGACCGTATCTCAGCCTGCGAGCGTCAGGGCGACCTTGGCTATGTATGAGATTGCTCAGAGCTACGCCCTTCTTCGAGGCGATGCCAAGGCTAATGTTGAGGACTTAAGGGAGGCAGCAGAGGTGGCTCTACAGGGGAGGGTCTTCATGACGCCCGATAGTCCCCACTATGATACTCCAGTGCGCTACTTCAGGGAGATAATCAATTACACTCTAGGACCGACGTGAAATGGAATACGCCGCTTCTAGGACGCTGGACGAGAGGGAACTGAGGCAGATAGCCGTAAGGGTGGCCGAGCTTCTCCGGGAACACCCAGGGGTTGAAGGCGGAGTCAGCGTCAGGGCAACCCTCTCCTTCTTGGAGATCTCCCAAGCCATGAGGCTCCTTGAGGGAGCCGTCACACTTGAGTCAGTCTACGAGGCCGCCTTCTCCTCCTTCGGAAGCAGGCTCAGACCTCGGGGCTGGAGAGAACCGGAGGAGATCGTGAAGGAGGTCCTTGACGAAGTTCTCTTCGGGAAGAAGATTGAGGATGGTCTTAGGCTGGAACCTCGCTCAGAGGATGAAGCCGAGACGAAGGCCCTCAGGGAGCTTATGCGAGACCTTATGACCCTTTCAGTTGCCCACAAACACGGCCCTGAGGTGAAGGAAGAGCCGAGGACGGGTGTTTTCCCCAAGGACTTGGCCTCTCTTCTGAGGGAAAGGTACGAGGAAGGCAGGCGGAGCCTCCCTAACCTAACAGAGGCCCTCGTGAACGCCATCAGACGGTCTATGAAGAGCGGCATCTTCTCGCCGAACAAGGCCATTATGAATCTCTTGGAGAGTCTTGAGAACTTCAACCTCATGAGGAAGGACGATTCACCGGGAGAACGAGACAGATACAAGTTCACTAGAGGTGCGGTGAGCCTCGTAGGTGAGGAGACAACCCGAAGGATATTGAAGGAAGACTACGAAGACCTCGTGGACGGGAACACGGGCGAGGAGGTCGGCGAAAACCTCTCCAGGGAGGACCTCTCAAAACTCCTCAGCGAACTCCAACTCATGCAGGACCTACTCAGGTCAGGAAGACTTGCTTCCTCTATAGAGACGCTGTTGCGCTTCTACGGTGATCAGTTTCCAATGTTGGCGAAGGTCCTGCAAAAGTTGAGCCCCATGGCTTCAAGCACGTCACAGAATCCATGGGATACGAGATCCGACGATTCAGAAGAGCTATCCACCCTCCTCAAGATCCTCGAGAGAGAGAAGTACCTAGAGGGCGCAAGAGAACTCGCTCTATCCACCAAGGCCTACGAGCTGATCTTCGAAGATGTCCTGCCAGAGGTTGAACACAGCCTAATGTGGGGTGAACACGAGTGTCTGCGAGGGGCAGGAGGAGACGGGGAAGTCATAGACATCCGAGGATACCGCGGGAGCGACAGATTCAAGGACATAGCGGTGGGAGCAACGATGAGGCAACTAGTGAAGAACCGACGGAGACAACCCGAGTCCCGTGATTTCAGGGTCAATCAGAAGCTCCCCACCAAGTCCCTCGACATCGTTCTGGCCATAGATTCCAGCAGATCCATGGCGCCCCATGGGAAACTCCTCTACGCTAAGAAGGCCGCGGTGGGTTTGGCGCTCGCCGCCTCCCGAAGGGGCGACCGAGTGGGCGTCCTCTCCTTCTCTGACTACGCAAACGATGTCGTAGAGGCAATAGGTATCGTTGATCACAGCTTCATTCGTCTTGTCGGGGAGTTGAGGCCCCTCAACTCGACGAATGTGGAGGACGCTCTGAAGATGGCTTCGAGGACATTGGCTCGTTGCGAGCTTGGACAGAAGCATGTGATCCTGATAACGGATGGTGTTCCAACGTCCTGCTCGGAACTCTTCAAGTCCTACGCGTACCCGCCTTACAGGTACTACTATGGAAGCTACTTCCGCGGAATATCCATTAAGGCCGCCTACGAGCAGGCGAGACGATGTCTCGCTGAAGGAGTGACGATCTCCACTATCTGCATCGAGCGGGATGAGCACGTGGACCGTGACTTCTGCATCAACCTGTCAAGGCTGGGAAAAGGACAGTCATACTTCCTTAGAGACGAAAAGGAGCTTCCTAGAACAACCCTAAGGGAGTACAATCGGGCTAGGAATTCCTAGCCACTAGTAGCCATGCTAAGCATATGCCCAACACTCCTCAACATTATGCACCGCGACGGGTCGCTGATCCTCGAAGGAGCTAGCTGGTTTTGGGAGAAGCCCAGCATGTCGAGGCTTGTACAGAGTGTGTCTCGTCTTCGTGCAAGAACGAGGACTCTATCTCGATGATAGGCGAGAACTTGTAGAAATTTTCAGCAAGCATCGGTTTAAATGAAAGTCTCAAGACACAGGATACTCGAACACCTACTCGCGCAGGGTCACGACGATGATCACCAGAATAGTAGTTGGCCCGAAACTAGGAATCTTGGACATCGTAGGAGAGAGTAGGAAGAGGGAGATCGAGAACTTCCTGAGAATACCCTTGGATCAGGTCGAGTCCAGACGCATCTACACCCTCGACATAAGCTTGACAACAAAGGAGATCGAAAAGATCGAGAAGGAACTCCTCGTAGACCCAGTGACCCAGAGGGCCTTCGTCGACGGTGAGGGCGTTTTTGATTGGCTCATCGAGGTCAGCTATAAGCTAGGAGTAACCGACAATGTGGGTCAAACCACCCGAGTGGCTATAGGAGACCTCTTGGGCAGGGAACTAGGAGAGGATGAGGGGGTTTACACCTCAACCCAGTACCTTCTGAGGGGGAAGCTCTCACGTGATGATGCTTGGCGAATCGGGAAGGAACTTCTAGCCAACGAGCTGATCGAGGACCTCACCATCCTCAGCTATGAGGAGGTAAGGGCAAAGGGAATCCATATCCCGCCTCCTGTCGTCCTTGGGAAGACCGAGATCCATGTCAGGGAGTACAATCTTGAGGTCAGCGACGAAGAACTCCTAAAGATAAGTCGCGAAGGCATCCTTGCCCTCAGCTTGGATGAGATGAGGGCGATCAGGGACTACTTCAGCCTCCCTGAGACCATCATAGCTCGAACTGCCCAAGGTCTGCCGCGTAACCCGACCGATGTGGAGATCGAGATGCTCGCCCAGACCTGGAGCGAGCATTGCAAGCACAAGATCTTCAACGCCAAAGTCCTCTACGAGGACGAAGAGAACGGGGAGACTGAGATTATCGATAGCATCTTCAAGACCTACATCAAGGCCGCCACAGAAGATGCGAGTAGGAAGGTCGATTGGCTCGTCTCCGTCTTCGAGGACAACGCCGGCGTCGTCGCCTTCAACGATGGGCTGAACGTCGTGGCCAAGGTGGAGACCCACAATACTCCGAGCGCCCTCGAACCCTATGGTGGAGCGATCACGGGGATCGTGGGGGTTAACCGTGACCCCCTTGGGACGGGAAAAGGGGCCAAGTTGATGTTCAATCTCTTCACCTACTGCTTCGGCAGCCCCTTCTACGATGGCCAAATGCCACCTAGGATGCTTCACCCTCGACGGATCCGTGACGGCGTCCACAAGGGTGTGATCGATGGCGGGAACCAGAGTGGGATCCCCCTGGCGAGGGGGAGAGAGCTCTTCGATCCCCGTTACGGGGAGAAGGGAGGTAAGCCCCTCGTCTACTGCGGCACCATCGGCATCATGCCGAAACTGATCAATGGTGAAGGCTCGGAGGTGAAACATGTCCTGCCCGGGGACTTCGTCGTGATGGTGGGAGGGCGCATTGGGAAGGATGGTATCCATGGTGCAACCTTCTCCTCGGAGGAACTTCACAAAGGCAGCCCTGTTCAGGCCGTTCAGATAGGCGACCCGATTACACAGAAGAAGATGAGCGACCTCCTCCTCGAAGCCCGAGACATGGGCCTCTACCGTGGGATAACCGACAACGGGGCGGGAGGCTTATCCTCCTCCGTAGGCGAGATGGCGAGGCTTTCCGGGGGATGCGAGGTCTGGCTCGAACGGGCACCCCTAAAATATCAGGGCCTAGACCCATGGGAGATCCTTCTCTCCGAGTCCCAGGAGAGGATGACCTTGGCGGTCGACCCTGCCAGACTGGAGGAGTTCCTTGCACTGGCTCGCCGAAGGGAAGTTGAGGCAACCGTTATAGGTAGATTCACAGATTCGGGCAAGTTTCACGCGAAGTACGGCGACGACACCGTGGCCTTTCTCGACATGAGTTTTCTCCATGACGGTGTTCCTCAGAAGTCCTTAAGGGCGGTTTGGAAACGGCCAAGACATGAGGAACCGAACGTGCCTGAACCGGATGATTACGGTAGAGCTCTCAAGGATATGCTGGGACGCCTGAACCTCTGTAGTATCGAGAAGAAGCTTCGGCAGTATGACCACGAGGTGAAGGGCCTAAGCGTCGTCAAGCCCCTAGTCGGGAAGGAGCACGACTGCCCGAGCGACGCCACGGTCAACCTCCTAGAATACGGCTCCAGGGAAGGCCTGATTATGGCGGAGGGAATCTGTCCCTTCTACTCTGACATAGATACCTACTCGATGGCCCAATCCGCCATGGATGAGGCTGTCCGCCGAGTCATCGCTGTGGGCGGGAAGCTTCCGAGCCGAGACGCTATGTTGAGCGTCTTGGACAACTTCTGCTGGTGCGACCCAGAGCCCTCGGAGACCAATCCAGACGCCTTCTACAAGATGGCCCAGCTCGTCAGGGCCTGCAAGGGAATCTACGACTACGCGACCTTCTTCAACATTCCCTTCATCAGCGGAAAGGACAGCATGAAGAACGACAGCGTCATAGACGGGGTTCGAGTCTCGATCCCGCCAACCTTACTGATAACTGCTCTCACCAAGCTCGACGACATTGAGAAGGTTGTGACGATGGGCGTCAAACGGGCTGGAGACGCAGTCTACATCCTGGGCCTGACCAAGAACGAGCTGGGAGGCTCCGAATACTACCGATATATCGGGGAGGAGAGCCGTGGAAGCCCTTACATTGGAAATAGCGTTCCCCAAGTAGACCTGCGGAAGGCTAAGCCTCTCTACGAGGCCTTGAGCCGAGCCATCGATGCACGTCTCGTCAATTCTGTTCACACCCTGACTCTGGGTGGTTTGTGCGTTGGTTTAGCACTCATCGCCTTCGGCGGGATGCTCGGCCTTGAGGCCCACCTTAGCAAGGTTCCCGTGGACCAAGTATCGAAGAACTCGGAGGTCCTCTTCAGCGAATCGAACGGCCGTCTTCTGGTGACTGTGCCTGAGGAGAAGAGGGCCGCCTTCGAAGCCATCATGGGGGAGAATACGTACGCACTCATCGGCAAGGTTCTCGGAGAGAAGCGCCTCCGAGTCCTCGGACTCGACGGTGGTCTCATCATCGACTCGGATCTCGCTGAGCTGAAGAGGGCGTGGAAGGCTACTTTGGAGGGAATCTAGGATGCAGCCCAGGGTCCTCATCCCGACCGGTTACGGCTTGAACTGTGAGGATGAGACCGTCTACGCCTTCAGACTGGCGGGCGGAAGGGCTGACAAGGTGCATCTCAGCGACATCTTCTCCAAACCAGCCATGCTGGAGAAGTATCAGATACTCGCCATGATAGGGGGCTTCTCCTTCGGAGATCATATCGCCGCGGGGAAGGTCCTGGCGAACAGGTACAAATATCTCCTCTTAGAGGAGCTGGAGAAGTTCATCGTCGCTGGCAAACTCATCATCGGTATCTGCAATGGCTTCCAGTCCATGGTCGAGTGCGGGCTTCTGCCAGGCCTCGATGGAGACTACACAACCCAGTTGACGAGCCTCGCACCCAACAATAGCGGCGTCTTCGAGGACAGGTGGGTCACCCTGAGGGCTAACCCAGACTCACCCTGTGTCTTCACCAAGGGAATCGACCTGATCCCTCTGCCCGTTCGGCATGGTGAGGGGAAGTTCATGGTCATGAACGAAGAAGTCCTCGCCAGACTCTGGTCTAATAGGCAGGTGACGCTACAGTACGTTGATCCATCGACTGGGAAGCCGACGCACATTTACCCTTTCAACCCGAACGGGTCGGTGGACGCTATCGCTGGTATCTGTGACACTACCGGAAGGGTGTTTGGGATGATGCCCCACCCCGAGGCCTATAACAGTCCCTACAACCATCCCGACTGGATTCGCCAGAGGCATGAGGGGAGCCTACCAGCGGGGGGCCTTGGGCTTCGAATCTTCGGGAACGCTGCGGAATACATTAGAAACAACTTCTAGGAGATTGCCAAACCTTATTTGCCGCTGAAAGGAATCCACCATCCTCGACTCCTCGATGTTCTTATTGCCAGCGTTAGAAGTCTTCGAAGTTAATTTAGTAAAGGAAACATGGAGGATGCAGACATTTCACAAGTCATTAATACTTTAAGTACATCTATCTGAGAATAATTCAGGTAAATTCCCTTGGAAGTAGTCTCGCTAGACAGAATGAATGGTTTTGAGTTTCAAAGATTCGTAGCTCACCTTTTTGAACGACTTGGATTCTGGAAAGTCGAAGAGATTCGTCAGGCTAGAGATGCTGGACGAGGTGGTAAGCCGAACCAAGTGGTAACTAGCGATTAAGTGCCGATTTCCGCACCTAATGTCTGACGCTGCCGCTCACGAGAAACGAGTATTAGACACAACCTCTCTTTAGGAAGGAGAACGAAGTGAAGACTAGTCAACAGAGGCGTCGATCACGTGGAGACAAACGTACGAAAGGCAGAGAAAAGAGACGTAAAGGCTCTGGCCGAGCTCCACCGCGGGGAAGGATGGTGCTATGATGATGAGGTCGTCCTCAACGACTACTGGGACGACTCCTTCGACAAGGAAAGCATCCTCGTCGCCGAAGTCGACGGAAAGGTCGTGGGTACTATAGAGGTGGCGAAGGCTTACAAGGCTAGGTTCGGCTTCTTCGCCGTACTGAGGAGGTTCGTCGTCCACCCTGACTATAGGGGCAGAGGCATAGGCAAAGCCCTGATATGCCACGCTCTAGAAGAGGCCAGGAGGCTCGGTTGCAATGCCGCAGAGCTCTCCGTCGATCCAGTGGACATACGGCCCCACAAGTTCTACGAGTCTCTAGGGTTCAGGGACGACCGAACCGAGGTCATCATGGTCAAGCTCCTAGATCAAGCTTCAAAAGTCGATCCAAATAGGGGGTTGAAGACAGAGGCTATGCGATAACGTTAACAATCAATTTCGCCAACAGTTTGTCGGGATCGATTTGAAGACATACTTAATGATATGGTTTAGCAGCGAGGGTGCCGATCCTACGACCGTTGTTCAGAGGCTTCAGGGGATGGGTTTCAGGCCACTGACCGGCCAGTACGACCATGTCTACGACTGGAAAAGGGCTGTGACGATCGATGAAGTGCTGGGACTGGGAAACGCGGTGCACGAGACTCTCAAGGGGCTCAATGTCCTATACAAGATGGAGACGGTCTAACAACTACTGGTGCGCGCTAGGAGAGACTCACTCGCTTGAGTCTAAAGGGGAGAGGCGAGAAAACCCAACAGTCAAGAAACAATTCTAGAATTCCACACCTATTTATAGAGACGGACGCAACTCTTTCTTGGGGGAGTGTTCGTGCGCGTCTCAGATGTTATGGTCAAGAACCCCGTAACAGTTGCCCCAGGAGCCTCGGTCAGAGAAGTGGCCAGGCTGATGCGGGATAGGTCGATAGGCTCTGTCATCCTCGTCGAGGACAATAAGCCATTCGGCATATTGACGGAGCGAGACTTAGTCAGACGCGTCCTCGCTACTGATAGTAATCCGGATACCCTGAAAGCCTTTGATGTCTGTACCAGATCCGTCGTGTCGATCTCGCCCCTCGCAGACCTCGAGGTCGCCGTCGGCATCATGAACGACTACAATATCAGGAGGCTCGTCGTCGTAGACGATAAGTCCGGTAAGGTAGTGGGAATCCTGACCACAGACGACATCTGGCGAAACTTCAGGGGTCTATCAGAGGAACTAGCCCTGAAGTATATGATAATGCACAGAAGGAAATAAGCCCAGGAACAGGCTCGAGCGCGCCTTCAGGCCTACATTGAAGAAGCACGAACTGCCATGTTCTACGACACTCTTCTACATGTGAGAGTCATTATTATGAAAGAAGACTCATAGATGGGAGATAGAATCAGAATCGGTGATGCCACATGGTCTTATGTCGCTTACCATCCACTGTTCGTTCCCGGCGGCCCGTCATCTCTTCGATGTCGATGACGACGCAGCAACACTCAGATACCCGAGCCTTTCCAAATCTCCTTCCGCCTTCGGAGACGGGCTTTCTGTAGCGTTCATCGTACTTCTCCGCGAAGAGTTGTAGCAGACGTATCTTCTCCTCTTCATCGTTCTCTACGCGTGCCTTCCCGAAGGCTAGGACGCTATCATAGTCCAGGTGGCATCTCGCCTCATAGTGGTAGCTAACGTCGCCTTTGAATTCATCGACCTCGAAGCAACAACTAGGGTTTTTTGCCATGAGATCCAGCTTCTTTCCTTCCCATGCGCAGTGAAAGGCGATCTTCCCCTCGTGGTAGATAAAGTTCAGGGGAACTATGTAGGGTATTGAGCCGTCGCATAGGGCCATGCGCCCCACGTCTGCCCGCTCCAGAATTTCCTCCATCTCCTCTAGACCATCTTCGACGAACTCATTCTTTTTCAATAGTGTTCCAACCTCCTCCTCGCCTTGGTTAGAAGACTATATAAATCTTATATGCTCACAAGAATTACCACAAAGCGTTATTATAGAAGATTTAGAACATCTGAGTAATAGATCTGCGTTGCTAGCATCCCTATAGCGCTCTCGTAATTCGTTTTATGATTCCTAATTTCTACCTTCTCCAAGCCCCTCCCTAGTTTTAGTAGTAAACATCTTCGTGCAGAACGCTCGACGAACTTCGAAGACTACACTTCAGCGAGACCAAGTATTTCATAACAGGATTAAGAGCGTCTGCCGCCCAGAGGAGAGGGCCTCCTTCAAGCCTAAGCTAAGTATCTTTAAAAGTTATGGACGGCAACATCCTCTACGAAATGACTAACCCAATGGCCAAACGCTACTCCGACATCGTCGACTACAGCACCCTAGACCCCGTGAAACGAAGGGCCATGGAGGTCTTCTCCTCCACCCTAGCGCACCCAGAAAGATCAAGGATACGCATCGGACCCGCCGGAGAGACGGCGGCAGTCCTCGACTTCCTGGACTATGACTTCATGCTCGCCTTCAATGTTGAAGATCTTGGAACCAAGAACCTCATAGCCGATGCTATGTACCGGGAAATCGCTGCGAGAGCTGAGTTGAGGCAGGACTTTCAGCCAGGGAGATTCTATTCGAGTCTGGGGCAGGATGCGGTCGCCATGGCCGTCACGGACCTCATCGCTGTCGGCGCGGACCCCATAGCTTATGCAGACATCATTGCTTCGGGTGACTCCTCATGGTTCAAGGACGAGGAGAGGGTAAGTGCTCTCCTTGAAGGATACAGAGTTGCCGCTGACAAGGCTGGATGCGCTATCCCTCAGGGTGAGACCCCGACCTTGCCCGGCATCGTTGCTCCAGAAACGCTGGACCTTGCTGGAAGTGCCGTAGGCCTCATTCGCCCCAAGACTAGGTTCATCTATGGGCAAGGGATAGTTTCCGGGGATGTTATCTACGGTTTCCCTAGCCATGGGATCTGTGCCAACGGCGTCTCCAAGGCTAGGAAAATAGCGGAAAACCTTCCCGAAGGCTACTTCACCAATCTCCCCGGCGGTAGAACGCTAGGGGAAGCACTACTTGAGCCGACCCCCATCCTAGTGCGGCCGATCATTGACCTCTTCGAGGCCGGCGTCGATATCCACTATATCTCGCCCATCACCGGCCATGGTTGGAGGAAGCTCGCCCGGGCCCGCTTCCCCTTCAGATACGTCGTGGACTCCCTGCCTGAGGTCCCTGCAGTTCTCCAATTCCTTATCGAACAGGGAAGCCGCTTCGGCTTCGATGTGTCGGATGGGGAGAACTATCAGGTCTGGAACATGGGAATATTCCTTGCCCTAGTAGCGCCGAGAGGGGCTGGAGACGCTATTGCGTCTGTGGCTGAGAAGCGTGGCACTTGCGTCCACGTACTTGGACGGGTTGAGGAGGGTGAGAGGGAAGTGGTGATAAAGCCGAAGCGTATTTCCTACAAGGGGGGTTAGAAGAACGGTGGGTCGAGTAGTAGTGATAATGGGCTCCGGAAGTGATGGTGAGTTCACCGATCCAATCGTCAAGACCTTGGAAGGCTTCGGAGTAGAGGTCGAGCGCCGGATAGCCTCGGCACACAAGACCCCAAAGAAACTCCTCGAGATCCTCGAGGAGAATGAAGGCGAGAATCAGCTGGTCTACATCACCGTTGCGGGCCTCTCTAACGCCCTCTCAGGACTCGTAGACGCCAATACGACTCATCCTGTCCTAGCTTGCCCGCAGACCAGCGACAGGTTTGAGAGCGTAGACATCTTCTCCTCCCTCAGGATGCCGAAGGGTGTAAGCCCCCTTGTCGTATTGCGGCCTGAGAACGCTGCACTCGCCGCGGCCAAGATTCTTGGACTGGCCGACCCCGTGATTCGTGGGCGGGTCGAAGCTTATCAAAAGGAGATGCGGGACCATGTCGAGAAGGATGATGAGAGGGTGAGGCGATGAGGTTCCTCAAGTCTGGTAAGGTGAAGGACGTATACGAGGTCAGTGGCTCCGAGCTCGAGTTCGTCTTCTCGGATAGGATAAGCGTCTTCGACAAGATAATTCCGTCTGAAGTTCCCTTCAAGGGTGAGACCCTCGCCCGAACCAGCGCCTATTGGTTTGATCTCTGCAAGGACCTAGGAATCAAGACCCACTTCCTCCGCCTCCTCAAGCCCAACCGCATGAGGGTTCATAGGGTACGCGTCATCCCAGACCCAAACCAGCTCACCCGCGAGAAAGGCAACTACCTGATCCCACTTGAATGCATCGTCAGATACTACGTTTACGGCTCCCTCTGGGACCGCGTCGCAGCTGGAGAGATAGACGCGAAGGCCCTGTTCTATCCTGCAAACCGCAAGGTCATTTTGGGAGAACAACTCCCCAACCCCTTCTTCGAGGTCACGACGAAGCTTGAGAAGGTTGATCGCCCTCTGAACGAGTCCGAGGCTCTTCGAATCTCAGCCCTAACCAAAGATGAGTTCGACCAGATGAGGAGAATCGCGCTGCGTATAGACAAGGAGATGCAGACCAGAATAGCGCCGAGAGGGCTTGTCCATGTGGATGGGAAGAAGGAGTTCGCCTTCGATGAAGATAGGCGGCTGATGGTTGTGGACACCTTCGGGACGGCTGATGAGGACAGGTTCTGGGACGCTGAGGAGTTGAGGAAAAGTAGGTTCGTGGAGAGGAGTAAGGAGTTCGTTAGACAGTACTACCGCAGGATAGGTTATCATGAGAAGCTGATGAAGGCGAGGAGAGAAGGCAGAGAGGAGCCGCCGATACCACCACTACCACCGGATGTCCTAGAGTCTGTCAGCAAAATCTACATTCAACTCTTCGAGGCCCTTACAGGTCAAAGGTTCAGGTGAGAAAGGAGATGAGTGAGGAGAAGGTCTCTCGCTATTCCCTGTTCTCGCCCACCGACTATCGCTACAGTGTCAAAGCCCTCGAACCCTATCTGAGCGAGGAGGCCTACATCCACTACAAGGCGAAGGTCGAAGCAGCCCTGGCCGAAGTCCTAGCCAAGAGAGGGATATGCTCCAAGGAGACAGCGGAGGAGATCGCCGGAGCTGCCGACAAAGTCACGGCCAAAGAGGTGTACGCTGAGGAGGATAGAATAAAGCACGACATCCGCGCCTTGGCCAACGTAATACGTAGTCGAGTCAGCGAAGAGGCGAAGCCCTACGTCCACGCCACGGCCACATCCTACGACATCGTAGACACGGCCAACGCCTTGAGGTACAAGGACGCTGTTAAGAAGGTTCTCCTGCCTGACATGGTGGCCTTCGAGAAGGTCCTCATCGAACTCGCATCGAGGGAGAAGGCGACGGTTCAGATAGGCCGCACCCATGGCCAACATGCGGAGCCCATTACCTTCGGATTCGCAGTAGCCCAGTATGTCAGTCGCTGGGGAGACCGCATCCTCAAGGTAAGGGACGCTGCGAACCGTCTTATAGGGAAGTTCAGCGGCGCCGTAGGCGCGTACAACGCGTCAAGCCTCTTTTTCCCTGACCCAGAAGACTTCGAGGCAGAGGTACTCGGCCATCTCGGTTTGAGTCCTGCAGATACTTCGACCCAAATCGTCCCGGCGGAGCCGATGGTCGACTTCTTCCACTCGGTCCTTTCTAGTTTCGGAGTCTTAGCGAACTATGCTCGGGATATGAGGAACTTGCAGAGGACGGAGATCGGGGAGGTTGGTGAGCCCTATGATGTGGAGCAGGTCGGGTCTTCGACGATGCCGCAGAAACGGAACCCGATCAACTTCGAGAACGTGGAGAGCGCATGGAAAAGAGCCCTACCCCAGATGCTGACAGTCTACTTGGACCAGGTCTCGGAGCATCAACGAGACCTCACAAACAGCCTCTCCCAGAGATATCTTCCAGAGCTTCTAGTCCTCTTCGACTCCTCCATTCGACGGATGACACGAATAACACGGGACCTCCGCGTGGACGAGGATGCGATGAGGCGGAACTTCGAGACGAATAAGGACAAGGTCATTGCCGAACCCCTCTATATTCTCCTAGCCTACCACGGCCACCCTGACGCCCACGAATATGTCCGACTGCTTACTGAAACATCCTACAGGACTGGAAGGCCTCTGAACGAGGTCGCCTTACAGGATGAGGCATTGAAGCCTTACCTGAGAAAGTTCACGGAGCAACAGTTGGCGATCCTCAATGACCCCTCCAAGTACTTGGGCATCGCCATTAAGAAGACAGAACAAGTCGTCTCGAAGTGGAGCCGACTCCTAAGGGAAGAAGGATTAGAATAGGTTTGTAGGTACATATGTGAGCGCCAGAGCCGTGTCCTCAGATTCTTCCACATTAAGTGGGAAACTACGAGTGAGGCCAGTTGGCTACGAGATGGGCAATCGTGTTAGTCCAGAATCTCTGAATGGAATGAGTGGGGTAGGGACGGGTAAGATGTTTATGTTTAGGCTGGGAAGGAGGAGGGCAGAGGATTGTATTTTGGAGGCCGCGCTGTTTTTAGTCGCGTTGCTCATCACAGATTCGTCGAGTGTATCTGTGCTGATAACCTAGAACGCTGAATCCTTCAGAATCCAAGGTAAGGAATCACCCTGACTGGATAATGAGGATGCTCGCGCGAGTTTTCGTTAGACGCCTGTCGGAATATTGCTTGTTAAGAGGCTGAAATCGGAAAAAAAGCCCATTTTTGAGAGATTTTTGTTAATCGATAATTTTATTAAAAAACACATGATAAAATTGACTGGCGCGAAATCCAAGCGCCGATGCACCAGCGCCAGGAGGTGACAGTGCGTGTCGAGCAAGAAGAAGCCAGCGAAGAAGACCAAGGGGAAGAAAAAATAGGGGTAGGTCGATCCAGCCATAAGGCGAAACAGACGACAGCTCCCATATCCGAGGTACACCGAAGCTAAGCTGTGGAATAACGAGCGACAGAACAACGAACCAAGCGACTAGCAACGGCTGGCAGAATATCCCTTAAGTTTTTGAACTATTCATATCTTCAGGATTTGGGACCTTTTCTCCTGGTTCTAAAAATAGTAGATTCTTTGTCACTATATGTTTGATCGAGCTGTCAAACTAGAGTGGTCTTCGAGAACTTGACGGAAGAGTTTTGGGTCTGATCGAAAGAAGTAAAAAGGGTGACCTATAGAGTGGTGACCAACAACTTGTGATGGTGACTCGATGCCAGTTTTGAGTGTGGAACAGCTCCGGACCACCGCCGCCTCCATCTTCAAGGCCTTGGGAGCGCCAGGGGATGAGGCGGAACTGGTCGCGAACCTCTTGGTCGAGGCCAACCTCACCGGGCACGATAGTCATGGGGTGATACGGATCCCGATTTACGCTAGAGGTGTGAGAATGGGAGCGGTCAAGCCCAGGGCCAAGATCACCGTCGTTAAGGAGACTCCGTCCACCGCGATCGTCGATGGTGGCTGGAACTTCGGTCAGGTCGTATGTACCTATGCGATGAATCTATGCATTAAGAAGGCAAAACAGAATGTCGTAGGCTTGGTCGGCGCCCGTCGTTGTCACCATTCCGGCCGGATGAACGCCTACGCGGAGCTTGCATTGAAGCATGATATGATTGGTATGGTTAGCGTCAACTCCAACACCTTCGTCGCACCGTTTGGAGGGAGAACGAAGCAGCTCGGAACAAACCCATTATGCTTCGCCATACCTGCCGGAGAGGAACCCCCCATGGTGTTGGACATGGCCACGGCGGTCTGGGCTCACGGCAAGATAATGGTCCGTGTCGCCCGAGGCGAGCCGCTTCCCGAGGGAGTTCTCCTCGACCTTGATGGCAACCCTACCACGGATCCTAAGTGGTACGAGAAGGGTGGAGCCCTCCTTCCTTTGGGTGGTCCGGTAGGTTACAAGGGATTCGGCCTATCGCTCCTAGTGGAAATTCTGACAGGAGCCCTGGCCGAGGCGGGATGTTCCAACAGTGAGGAGTACCGATCCAGACCCTTTTATGGCGGGAACGGCGTCTTCATGATGGCCATAGATGTGGGTAGATTGACCGACCTCAACGCCTTCAAGAAGAGGGTGGACAACCTGTTCAGAAGCATTAAGAACTCCCCTCGGGCCCTAGGATTTGACGAGATTCTCATCCCCGGTGAGCCTGAGAGGAGGCTGCAGGAGAAGAACCTTCGGGAAGGAGTCTACGTCGAGGAAAGTACGTGGAACGATATACGGCAATTGGGGAAGGAGCTGGAAGTCGATGTTCCTTAGCCCAAGACTTACTTGAAGTGTGGAGAGAAGGTTAACCGTCAGGGTGTCGTCCAGCCTCTGACAGCGTTCTTCTGCGTGCGATTGACCGTGGAGTGTGGTCGGAGATTAAGTGCCGTTTTCGACACCTTATCGCTAGGGGGCCTTCATCTATTTACGAGAACGTTACTGTCTTGGTCGACTTGGCGTGGGTATGGCGCCTAGCTGCATCAACATGGCTAAGAGGTCTGATTTGTTCCACCATTCCACGATCTTGCCTCCGACCGTTCGGTAGATTGTGACCCCGTTCCTGCTCACTCTCTTGTTTGTTGCTGGGATGCCCATAAACTCGCCTTTATGTGTGCCTGTGGAGTCCCAGCGGATGACGACCTTATCCTTTTCAGCGATCACATCCTCAGTTGTGAAACGAATGTCAGGGAAGGCGTTATGCATGACGGCGGCCACTTTCTTGAAGCCTTCCCTGTTGGCCGCTATCCCTGCAGGAAGGTCGTGGGCGACAAATTCGGGGACGCAAAGTTCGTCGACTATTCTATAGTTCTTTGCATGCCATAATTCCTCGACAAACCTCCGTACTAGTGCCTTGTTTTCTTCTGCTGACATGGAATATCCTCCATCTCCTTTCCTATTGGTACTTGTGTAGCTCCCCACCTCGGCGCTCCTGAAGGAAGACTCTGCACTGTTGATGAAAGACAGCGCATCCCTGCACTCAAGAAGCAAGTCCCCTCCAAGTTCATTACTTCCTTCGGACAACTACTAAGACTTGTGACGTCCTAGCGTTGCGATAGCGATTTTGAGGAAAACTCGCAAAGAACACCTGTCTGTTCCAAGCAAAGTCCTGAAGAGTCAACAGAACCGGCAAAAACATACATTTATGTTCTCCAGCGGGAAAAGCTATCCGGTTTCCCAGCGAGCAAGGCCGTGTAGACAATGACTGGAACAGAAGAGGCGTAGAAGAAGATGAGAGTAGAACTACCCTACGGACACTACAGGAGAGCCTTCGAGATAGATGAGAGGCGTTTGATAGGCGTCTTCTCCCCGAGTGACGCCGAGGCTGTTAAAGATGTGGGAGCGGAGGTCTTCAGGTCTCTTGAGAACCCGATTGGGTTGAATGGTCTGAGGTCGATTGTGACCCGGGGTAAGAAGGTCGCGATAGCCGTTGATGACAACACTCGCGTAACCCCTGTGAGGAGTTTCCTACCACCCCTCCTCAAGTACTTCAACCTCCGAAGGAGGGATGTGGTGATCATCGTCGCCCTTGGAACTCATAGAAAGATGACCGACAGGGAGATGCTGGAGAAGTACGGGCCGGAGATAATTGAGGAGTACGAGGTCATTAACCACGCCTTCGACGAGAAGGACCAGCTGAAGATGGTGGGGAAACTCCCGAATGACGTTCCCGTCTGGGTTAACAGGGACTTCCTCAACGCGGATGTGAGAATCTCTACCGGAAATATTATTCCCCATTTCACGTCGGGCTGGTCGGCGGGGTCTAAGACCCTTCTCCCCGGCTTGGCTGGCGAGGAGACTGTGGGTTGGATGCATTACGTCGGAGCTATGGACCTACCCAACGCCTTGGGAGAGGTGGAGAACTCTGGTCGGGAAGTGATGGACGCCTTCGCCAGGGAGGTCGGATTGAGCTTCATAGTTAACACGGTCCTCAACAGGGGAGAGAGGATAGTGAGGATCTTCTCAGGCGACTTCGTGAAGGCACATCGAGAAGGCGTCAAGCTCTCCAAGAGGATCTACAGCGTCGACGTCCCAGAACGTTCCGACATCACCGTGGTCAGCAGCTACCCCGCGGACATAGAGTTCTGGCAGGCGCAAAAGGGCCTCTACTCAGCCGACAAAGTGACGAGGAAAGAGGGGGGCATCCTCCTACTGACGCCCTGCCCGGAAGGTATCTGCGTCATGCACAAGGATTGGGAAGATATGCTCCAATACGACTCCAAGACACTCATCGACATGATCAAGAGCGACAAGACCAAGGACCTAGCCGCGGCTTCCCTAGCCCTCTGCGTCGTCAAGACGAGAGAGCCCTACAAGGTCTGCATCATATCCGACGGAATCTCCGACGAGATGGCGGCGAAGCTCCACTTCAAGAGGGTGTCGAGCCTTGGTGAAGGGCTGGAATACCTCAGCAGATGCCTCGGCAACGACTCCAAGGTGACCGCTCTCACCCATGGGGGTGACACCTGTCCAATACTTGAAGGGTAAGACGACCTCACAAGGTTACGCGGTCATCCCGAACCTGTCTCGGGAAGTGGTTGTTCTTCCAGAATTCGTCGCGGCCTTGAGCGGATCTCTGTGGGCTACAGCGCTTGGCCTCAAGATGCTTGGACGCTAGTGCAGATTTGGCAATACGACAATTACTAGTAGAGGATCAAATGACGAATAGCCTAGGACTCCATTATCCCTGTAACTGGCGTCACGATATCCTGTTTGGATTGAAGGCTATTTTCTTCCCTGACTGATTCCTAGGATCTTTCGTTTGAAGATGCGAACCGAACGTAGGGTGCGGGCGATGCCAGTTATGAAGGTTCCGCATATTGGACAGAAAGAGGCTTCCTTCGCGAGTTGTGACCCGCATTTCTTGCAGGTAGGCATAGGTTCGGCCTCATTCCGAAGCCTTCCAGTCCCGTTACTTAAGAATAATGAAACAGTCCTAGATATCAGAAATACACTCTGCAGGAGCAAGGCAGCTGAAGAAGCAGATTTCTTGAGGGGTTCTATCTATACCGAATCTAGAGGAGCCGTCCTTGAGTCGAGGGCCTATACATCGAAATCATTCCTCCCAGCCTAGAATCACCTGAACTATCCATCCAGCGGCGCGAAGTGCCACGCAGTCTAAATCGCTATCTTGATCCTAAGCTGAAAGTCTGCAAATGTCACTTGGCCTTTCTAAGGCCCTATCGAGTGCGGCTTCAGCAATACCAGCTCCCTTCTCCGATATTATAGCGAGCCCTTGGACAATGCCATGGAGATTAGGCATGTTGGAGGAGAAACTCCTCTCCTCCATATCTATAATGTTCCTGCGTTCCAAAACGCTGTTTGCTTTTTTTATGTCTTCTGCAAAGAAGCAGTCTATCGCATCATGAAGGATACCAAGCACCAATTTGCTTAGATTGAGTATCCCTTCAATATCAGCAAATTCAACAGCTCCTCCATACTTTTCGATCTCTATAACATCTCTTGCGATGCTCTCGACTTGATCCGCGACTAGTTCCAAGTATTTGGAAACCAATACATTACCTATGATGTGTAGAGGATCTTTAAGGCCTATCTTTTCGGCCATATATCTATCTTCTTGTGCCGATAACAGGAGCCTTGTTGTCAAACTATGTATCATGTCCACCTCATTCTCTCTTGAGATTGCGTCTTTCGCAAAACTAGAGTCAGATGTTGAGAGCGTTTGCATGGCCTCGTCAAGCATGGTCAAGACGATTATGGACAGCCTTCTGATAAGTGATTGAATGTTGAATTTCCCTGGATCGATGGAACATTGGATTATGACCTGATCTGGGGATTCCTCAAGTATGCTGAGCCCTATGAGCCTTCGGGCGGTAGCTCGTATTTCCTCCATGTGGCTGCTGTCTATCCTTTTCGATGAAGTGATCTTGTAACTATCATGACCAAGTATGTAGTTACCGACAACCACCCTCATCAGCATCCCTGGCTCATCGCAGAGGTCTGAGTTTATGACGTACTCGCCTCCCTGGCTGATGTCGACTAGTGATTTCGGTGTTAGCTTCAGCGAGCCGTTCCTCTCTTGAGCGAGAGTGACTGGGTCGCCTTGTTTGAGTTTCCAGTCCTTCACCCACTTTCTTGGCAGAGAGACGCAGAGGGTTGAGTACCCAACTTTCTGCAGCTTCCTAGTTTCCAATCTGCCACACCAAAGGATAGTATTTATGAGCATATTCGTTCATGGATTTATATATAGAGGTATAGACGAAGGTTGTGCAGAACCAAGAGACTAACTACTGCACACCGGTCCCAAAAAAGGGTGGTGGGTGGGTGAGACCGGTCGTGATGCTATGCACCCTAGATTATAAGGTAGGGATATATCTTCTTCTCCATCCAGCAGCTTTCGCAGATAAGCTTCCACTGGCCGTCTTCCATCTGGACCTTCCGGGTAGGATCATTCTTGCCGCAGAATTCGCACTTCTTCCTCTCCCGCTTCCAGAATGACAATTTTCTCCCCCCTCCTCCGATTCTGGCGAGGCTATCGCCAATGGATGACTGCGCAGAAGGAGGACATAAATATATCGCCGCTATTGTATATACCGTTTATACTATTCCCCCTCGTAGGATATTCAACGAAACTAAAAGATCAAAACCCACATACTCGATTGGCAAAACTTTGCGGCAGCGGAGGCAGCACGCCCTAGGAGGGCAGGAACCTTCCAAGATATGCGAATGTGGCTGCTACTACCGGGACTGTAATGTTATCGTCGATCTTTGGGCATTTTCTCAACGAAGCTCACAATCATGCTCAACAAAACACCGTACCAGCTGAGCCTCCAAAACCCTATGATGGAGCATATAATGAACATTGCGGCTGTTCCATCCCATGACTTGACTTGTCTCCTCTGGGTAAAGGCTCTGACAAGTCCTGTGGCGGAATCCCCGAAGGACATGAAGAGCATCGGAACTAGGCCAATCCACACGTCTCCAAGAAACATGCCAACCATGAGGATTACGCCGTACACGAGAGCGAAATGAACCTCGTAGGCATTCTCTCTAACCTGAAACCAGTACATCAGCTTCCATCTCCTCCTGATGTAGATGTAGGAAGCAAGCAGAAAAGCCGAAACCGTGACAATCACAATGATACGCTCGAGCTGTAACCGTCTATGGTTTGCTTAGTCAGGGCATCCAAAAGGTTTCGAATACTTATAACCCTGAAACGGCATCTATGTATGATCATGGCAATAGCAAGGTGTCTAGCAGTAGTTCTGTCATCGATATCCGCAATTCTTGCACCTGTTTCTGTCAAAGCTGACGAAAAGATGGCATCAGCTTGTTCAAGTCAAATAGTTGACGCGGTGTACTATGACGACCATTTGAACTATAGATTTTGAATGTGATACGCATGAAAATCGATTTCAGAATCAAAGTCGTGAGGGCCAGAGAAATTCTAGATAGTAGAGGACGCCCAACAATAGAAGTTGATGTAATTACAGAAGATGATGTACTGGGGCGCGCAGATGCACCTGCCGGAACTTCCAGAGGAAGATATGAGGCTTTCGAAATAAGAGATGGGGACAGAAGATATGGAGGATTTGGAGTTCAGAGAGCGGTAAAGATGGTTAATGAGATAATTGCACCTATGCTTAAAGGCATGGACATTAGACAACAGAGGGAAATCGATTACGCCATGATAGAATATGATGGGACAGAGGATAAGTCGAAGCTTGGGGGAAACGCCATGGTCGCAACATCATGGGCCGTCGCAAAAGCGGCAGCCAAAACCCTGTCCTTACCCATCTACCGCTATGTCGGAGGCTCAAATTCCTATGTGCTGCCCGTACCAATGTTCCTTTACATCACTGGAGGAACAATTTCGTTCACGGACTTCGACTTCCAAGAATTCAACGCGATGCCAATCGGCGCAAAGACCTTTGCTGGAGCGATGTGTATGGGGTCTGAAGTATACCATACTCTGGGCAAATTTATAGCTAAGAAATATGGAAAGTACGCTTTGAATACTAGTGGTGAGGGATCATATTCACCTCAGGGAGTAAGTGATCCTAGAGAAGCCTATGAGATCATAATTGAGGCTATCGAGGAAGAAGGATATCAGGACGATTTCATATTATATTTGGATGCTGCTTCAACACATATATACAATGAGAAAACCGGAAAGTATAGATATCGAGGAAAAGAGATTCCTTACGAACAGCTGATGGAAGTGTATGAAGATCTCGTTAAGACTTATCCACTCAAATCAATAGAGGACCCTGTACATGAGGACGATTTTGAAGGATTCGCAGAGATCACAAAGAAACTCAACATTCAAATAGTAGGAGACGACCTTTTTGTCTCAAACCTAAGGCGCCTAATGAAAGGAGTACAAATGTATGCCGCAAACGCCATTCTTCTGAAGGTCAATCAAGTCGGAACGCTAACTGAAGCGTTGGAAACAGCGTCATGCGCAAATAGAAACGGATACAGCATCATAGTTTCGGAAAGGTCTGGGCAAACAGAAGACACCTGGCTCGCCGACCTTGCAGTAGCACTGAATGCTGGACAAATCAAGAATGGCACACCGACCAGAGGTGAAAGGGTGGCACAATTCAATCAACTATTGAGGATAGAAGAGGAACTGGGGAAAGCAGCTAGATATGCTGGAAGGGACTATAGAGTTGCTTATTAGGCCCTTGGGCAATAGCGTCCTAATAGAGATGGTGGGCTTGAGGAATTGCTTGTAAAGAATAAAGACGAACTTTTATCCAATGGTTTGATTGAAGGCCGAAAACTGGTTCTCGATGTAATGGAGCGAACCCTGAATCAAGTGAACTATTACAACATTATCAAAAGGATCATGACATTAGAAGGCGATGTTCTTAGAGCAAGAGAACTCAAGTTCGACCTTAAGAAATTCAATAACGTCTATCTGGTCGGCGGAGGAAAGAACGCGAGTTTCATGGCCTTGGCTCTAGAAGAGATCCTAGAAGATAAGATAAGAGATGGTATCATAATAGAGAAGAAAGGGTCCAAGCAAAAGACTGCAATCATCCCATTAATAGAAGGCGGACACCCTATACCCGATGAGGATAGTATAAGAGGCGCCGAGAAGATAATCAGTATAGCAAGAAATGCGGGTGAGAACGACCTACTGATAGTTTGCGTTAGTGGGGGATGGACCGCGCTTGCCTCATCACCTCCCGAGGAAATTTCTCTGGAAGAATTCAGGAAGACTTACGAATTGCTTCTGAAGTCTGGTATGACACTTACACAGATGAACATCGTAAGGTATCACTTATCTCGTCTAGGAAGGGGAAAGATTCCAATGTTAACTAACAAAGCGACCGTGTTGGGTTTGATAGCTGTTGACGAGGTCGGAGGATTGCCGTGGGGTCCGACCGTACCAGACAACACAACTTTTTCAGATGCGATCAGAGTCTTGAAACAATTCGACCTCCTACACAAAATTCCTGAGTCCACAAGAAGGTATCTTGAAAAGGCTGATCCCACCGAGGAAACACCGAAGGAGAATGACTACGGTAAGAAAGGAGTGAAAGTACACAATCTAGTCATTGCAGATAACATTATCATGTGTGAAATTGCTCAGAGAGAAGCTGAAAAGCTAGGCATAAATGCATTCATACTGTCGACTACGCTTGAGGGAGAAGCGAAGCACGTCGGAACTCTGATAGCGAGCATAGCAAATGAGATATCGAAATTCAATAGACCCTTTAAGCCACCATGCGTCCTTATCGCAGGTGGAGAAACAACTGTTACAATAACTGGGGAAGCGGGGGAAGGAGGACGAAATCAAGAAGTGGCTTTGTCCGCAGCATTGAATCTTCCAAGTCGAAGCAAGATAGTGATTTCATCGTTAGGCACAGACGGAACAGATGGACCGACAGATATAGCTGGGGCAATAGTTGATGGTACGACAATGCAAAGAGCAACGAATATGGGAATAGACGTCATAGAGGAATTGAAAAGGCATAATTCCTCGTTCGTTTTCAGAAAGCTCGGGGATGCGATATATACTTATGATACTGGAACTAATCTGATGGATCTCATAGTTGTCTACATTGAAAGTGCCTAACTACTGCAACCCTCCCAATTCTAATCGTGAAGGAGATACTTTCCTCCATATTTTGCCATGAGCGCTGTGCATATATTGCATGTCTATGTTCCCAGACATACTAATACCACATAAGCTACAGAACTGTCACCTCCGGAGGAATCCCACCGATTTTCTTGGCCATTTCATAGAGTCCTTCCTAGATCGACAGTACAAGTGCACCCATCCTTGGTTCTTCTTCTCGTCGGTGGCTCTTGGATCCTCCTCAAAAAATCATGGTAGAGGCATGAAGCCTTCAAACCGAATGCTTTTATATAGAAAGCAATCGAATCGATGAGGGGTGACTAGTTTGAGAAGGAACAAGCTCAGGGAGTTAATTAGGCAGAGTAAACCAACGGTTGGGGCTCACGTCCTCTGCCCATGGCCAGGAATAGTTGAGGTCATGGGGTCTACTGGAGAGATTGACTACATAGAATTTGTCGGGGAGTACGCGCCATACGATCTCCATGATCTTGAAAATATAGCGAGAGCATGCGAACTAACTGGAATATCGTCTATGCTAAAGATAGACCAACAGCCTAGAACATTCTTGGCCCAAAGAGCACTAGGATCTGGAATACAGAATCTGCTATTTGCTGACATAAGAAATGTAAAGGATGCAGAGGAATGCATAAAAGCGGTTCGCATGGAAACCCCAGAAGACAAAGGCCTCCATGGCTGCCACATGAGAAGAAGTGTGGGTTATGTGCTAGAAGTTGGCTCGAAACAGTATGTGAAAGCAATGAATGACACGGTGATCGCCCTTATGATTGAGAAGAAGTCTGCAATTGATAATCTCGAGGAAATATTATCAGTCAAGGGCATAGATATGATTCAGTTCGGTCCATGCGATTATTCAATAAGCATAGGGATTCCTGGCGAATTCAACCACCCGAAAGTAAAGGATGCTGAGCTCAAAGCAATAAAGACCGCAATAAAGATGGGAATTAGACCAAGGGTAGAGCTGGGATGGGGTTTCACCAAAGAAGACGTTCAAAAATATGTGGAACTTGGCGTGAAAGATTTTTGTAACGGAACCGACGTCGAAATTTTGCATGAATGGCTACATGAAAATATGCCGAAAGTAAGGAGTCATTTCATGCCTAAGAAGTAATAGACCTTGTTCTCGTCCTGAAGCCCTTCTTTGAATGCGGCTACTCAGGAGGGTCGCCCATTCCAACTAGCCCATAAGGTGCTAGTCCCGCCTCTTCCTACAAGTAGTCCTTGGAACGCTTGCAGGCACGATGGACCGCATGAGATTCTTGGCGCCTTCTATGATTAGAGCATCATATCCAGACTTCTTCAGCCCATCAGCGAGCCAATCTGAGCAATTTGCATCCCCCAGATTCCGTCAACGGAGACTTCCCAGCTACTACAAATCTTGTGTCTCTAGGTATGCCAACAACGTTGATAGGCCCAACGGAAAATGTGTGTCATAGTCTTGGAAAAGGTTTATAATCTTTCACCTTCTTGGCTATTCCTGAGGATTCTACATGAGTGAACCTTCTAAGATTGACTTCGGATTGGATGGGAAGGTTGTGATAGTGACAGGTGCAGCTAGGGGGATCGGAGCAGCGATAGCTAGAGCATTTGGCCAGGCACATGCATATGTAATACTTGCAGACAGAATGAAACGGCCTGATGGAAGACAACGATGTGAGGCCTTGGTGAAGGAAATAAGATCGAATGGCGGAAAGGCGGTAATAGTTCAAACCGACGTGAGCAATTATAGTCAAGTAGAAAGGATGGTTGAGGCGGCCGTGTCGGAATTCGGTAGGCTCGATGTACTCGTCAGTAACGCCGGTATAGTGAGAGCAGGATCCGCTCTTGATATAGATGAAGACAACTGGTCTGAGAACCTTGACATCAACGCCAAAGGTTGCCTATTCAGTTGCCAAGTCTCAGCAAAACAGATGATCAAGCAAGGAAAGGGAGGAAAGATAATTGCTATAACTTCGGTCGATGGAATGGCCGCAGAAGAAGGATTAATCTCTTACTCAGCGAGTAAAGCAGCAATGATAATGATAGTCAAATGCTTGGCCGTAGAACTCGCGCCTTACAAGATAAACGTTAACGGGATCGCTCCTGGCTGGATTGAGACCGAAATGAGCGTGAGTCCGTTTCTTCCAGATAGAATTGAGGCGCTGAAGAAGGCGCTCGAGGAGAGAATCCCTCTGGGCTATATGGCTCAACCCGAAGCGATAGCAGGAGGAGCCCTATACTTGGCATCGCCCCTTTCCGACTACGTTACGGGCCACATTCTCGTAATAGACGGCGGGCTGCTGTCAGACATAACAATAAGGACATCTTAGCTGTTCTTATCCGTAGACGAATAAGAACTAGAAATGGCTGGTATCAATATGACCATTGATGGTGGAGATAGCTGGTTTCTACACCGCGTTAAGTCCTACTATTTATTAGTCCTCTCCTACATGTGGTCAACTTCATTCAAGGTATTCCGAGTCGATTTCTTTCAACACTGTATCTAGGATCTCAACTCCGTAATCCACCTCTTCCTCATCGATGCAAAGAGGAGGACAGATCCTTATGATGTTGGCAAACTTGAAGGCTGATAAGATGAGGCCTTTCCCGTAGGCTTTCCCCACGGCCACTTCTGCTACGAGTTGCTCGGGCTTATACTTCTTCCAGATGAGAAAGAGGTCTTCTTCCAAAAAGGGCTCTCTAGTCTCTTTATTCTTGACCAGCTCAATAGCGGCCAGAAGCCCCATTCCTCTGGTCTCACCGACACATGGATGGCTCTCTTCGAGTCCCTTCAGTCCGTCTTGGAGGTGCCTCCCCACTTTTGCTGCATTCTCGACGAGTTCTTCCTCCTCCATTACTTCGATGTTGGCCAACGCTGCCGCTAAACATAGAGGATGATTTTGGTACGTGTGAAAGTGCATGAAGGGCTCCGTTTCATAGAAATCTGCGATATCGCGGGTTACCACGGTGGCTGAGACAGGGGTATACCCCGAACTTATGCCCTTGGCAAGGGTCATTATGTCAGGCTCCACCTCCCAGCGTTCGACGCAGAACCATTTTCCCGTTCGTCCGAAGCCTGTGATGACTTCATCGTCGATCAGAAGCACGCCATGTTTCTTGGTTATCTCTCTGAGTCTCGGCCAGTACTCTGGAGGTGGAACGATCACGCCTCCAGAGCCCATGATTGGCTCACCTATAACTGCTGCCACCATCTCAGGGTTCTCAAATCTGATGGTATCTTCGATGAATTCTACGCACCTTATCTTGCATTCGGGATACTCGAGTCCGAACTTACATCGGAAGCAGTAAGGAGGAGGAACAAAGATGAATCCAGGGAGTAATGGCTCATAGGGGGACCTCCTAGCAGGGAGCCCCGTGGCACTTAACGAACCTTGAGTGGCGCCGTGATAAGCGTACCATCTGGATATGAATTTGTATTTCCTGGTGTATTCCTTTGAGATCTTAAGGGCCGTGTCTACGGCTTCGCTTCCACTGTTATAGAACATGCATTTAGCAAGGTTTTTCGGTACGAGGCTCATCAGCTTCCTTGCTAGCTTAACTCTGACGATGCTGGTTCTTACTGGGCTCAGATAGGCCAGCTCTTCAGCCTGTCTCTTAATACTTTCGACGACTTTTTGGTTTCCGTAGCCGATATTCACGTTCCAGGTCTGGGAAAAGAAGTCTAGGTACTTCTTTCCATCTTGATCCCAGAGGTAGGAGCCCTTTCCCCGGACGAACATAGAAGGACGATAGTCCCTTCCCCTTTCAGTGGGAGCAAGAAGATACATCCTCTCCCATTCCAAGAACTGCTCAATTTCTTTTTTCGAGTACTGCATTACTGCATTCCTTCTCCGTGTTTTTCGTAAGCTGTGCTCCTATAAATATGGAAGCCCTCGGCTAGGCGGACGTGTTCCCATTGTCTGCCTAGCAGCCTGCTCCGACATGATATTTGGAAGTTCTTCTATAGCTTTCTCATTGAGCACCATTACAAATCCGGGTCTGCTGGAGGGTTCCATCTCTCCGTTTCTACGGATCAGGCGATCAACAAAGAACTTCTCTCCCATCGCACCAAACACGTCAACATGGTATTCAACGAATAAGCTGTTCGGGATTGCCACAACAAGGGGTGTATGAATGTAGTGATCGGCATGAGGGCATACTGGCAGGTTCCAAGCCTCTGCGATGGCAGCGATCTTCCTGAACTCAGTCACACCACCGCATTTGGTTGCATCCGCTTGGACTATCTGCACAGATTTCCTCTCTATGAATTGCTTGAAGCCGTACTTCGTGTACTCAGACTCCCCGACAGCTATTGGAACGTCTGTCAAAGCAACTACCTTTGCTAGGCCATCAATCTCATCAGCTATCACTGGTTCTTCAAGCCAATAGACTTCATACCCCTCAAGCCTTCTAGCCATCTTTATCGCTATGTCGACACTCCAGCTGTTGTTGGCGTCGACCATCAGATCCGCGTTTTAGCCGATCGCATCTCTTACGGCTGCGACTCGTTCGATATCTTCTGTCGGTGTCTTGAGCCCAGCTCTCATCTCTGTGGCTTTAAATCCTTGTTTGACGTAACCTATGTGTTCCCTGACCAGATCTTTGGTGCTGTACGTTGCGTCTTCTGGGCTAGCATATATCGATGCTCGCTCATGGTGCCCACTCAACATTCTGTGTATTGGTTTATTGTTGGCCTTGCTGATGATGTCCCAGATAGTGATGTCTATGGCGCTCACGCGATCGGGGGTGCGCCTTTGCGATCATAGTTGAAGGTCAGCCGGTACATCTTCTCCCAGATTCGGTCAACGTTGAATGGGTCCTCTCCGACGACCGCGGGCTTCAAGAAATCTTCGATGAGCACCCTGTTCAATCCGCCAGCTCCGCCAGGGCAGATTCCTGTTATCCCCTCATCCGTAGATACCTCTACATATGTCCAAGCTCTCTCCGGGCCTTCAATTTTATGGCGTCAACTAACTGCCTCTCCGTTCTCCATATTCTATTCTCGCTTACTCTAACATTAGCAATCTTCATTCGACATCCACCCAATAGTTCTCCTAAGCCGTAATTCTAGCCTATTCTAAACACTTCGCTAGTAGCTCTCATAGTTCAACCCAATGGCGGTACAGGCGTTACTGTGGCACACTAGGCTTTCTCTAACCTAGACAATACCTTTCTGATACCAGCCCCTTTCTCCTTCCACCACCGGTAGAGAATGTTCACGTCTTCGCCAATACAGAAGTCACGGACTCCAAGGTCCATGTATTTCTGCATATCTTCTACATCGCATTCGGCCCTTGGACGTAGCCCCAGTTTCAGCGATGTCTTGATGGTTCTAACCTCTGCCTCCCAGATCCTTTCTCTGCTCCAGCCCGTGCTCAGCCCGAAGTCACTCGGACCGAACTGGACCATGTCGATTCCCTCCACAGAAAGGATCTCTTCCAACTGCTCGTAGGCACTCTTCCTCTCTATATGTATCGCTACCACGATGTCGTTGAGGTACTGAGCATATTCTCCTCTGAGAAAGTTCAGTCGATCTTCTCGTACAACTCCTGGGAACACGTATCCTGCTATTCTCCACATCCCCACCCCATTGACGCCTCTGGGCTCCGTCTTGATCACTCTAACACATTCCTCAGCATCCTCAACAGACATGATATCTGCGAACATGATAGACTGTATACCTGACGATATGGCCTTCTGCGCCACGAAGGCGCGAGGCTCCGGCATGATCTTTATCATGGATGAAAGGCCATACAGCTCTGTGGTCCTAGCAAAGTTGTCTAGGTCGTACAAGTCGTAAGGGGCGTAGTCGCTTGTGAACTCAACATAGTCGAATCCACCGGCGTGACCAATGAGTTCCACTACTCCCGGCCACATACTGTGGATGTGAGTTCCCACAGTCGACTTGTCCTGTTTTATCAATTCCCTGAGTATGTTCTTTCTCAAAGTCAGAAACCCGTGAGGATGGTCCGTAACTGGCAAATATAAGCGTGTAGGCCAACCTTGGACTGGGACGACCTGGCTACTCCAGACATGTTCAGTCCAATCGAGTATGTTATGGCCGAGTTTGTTGGGAGAAGAAAATGTACTATGGTCCTCATGTCCTCAGTCTGTTAGTTAACAGTATAGCACACGCTAAGAAGAATCCTCTTCTGAGGTGACGATATTATTAAATACGAACTCAAGAAACCACTTGGAAGTGATTTGCCATGAAAGGAGAAGATGCAGTAGCAAAGGTTCTACAAATGGAGGGGACGAAGCAAGTATTCACTTTCCCCGACGATCCCTTAGCGACGCCTTGCGGGAACATCGGCATCAAACCATATCTTGCCAAGACGGAGCGCGGCGCCATAGCCATGGCCGACGCCTTTACGCGAATCAAGAATGGAAGCGAAATAGGCGTGTGCTCCGTCATGGGCGGGGGTGGGATCGAGAACTCCTTCGAAGGCATAGCCCAGGCCTGGGAAGACCTCGTGCCCATCCTTCTTGTCTGCGGGGGACCAAGCACTACCACGACTGGTCTGCGTGGAAACAGGATT
>Ga0315312_1000787_pt1 | contig 30570 bp, 30 predicted proteins | sample TDP7_MG_FD_203629 | JGI IMG/M metagenome (GOLD analysis project Ga0315312, IMG submission 203629) | Freshwater sediment microbial communities from Lake Towuti, South Sulawesi, Indonesia - TDP7 | ecosystem: Environmental > Aquatic > Freshwater > Lake > Sediment | place: Indonesia: South Sulawesi... | reverse complement strand
CTAAGTTACTATCTCCCTTAGGCGGCCCATTTCAGCTGCTTCTTTAATCTCACGGGCAGCGCGTCTGCCCATTCCCATGGGCTCTCCAAAAAGCGCATAACCATAGGGGCTGCCGTCAGCAAAACTGTTGGATCCCCCATCAATTCGCATTGCAAGCCCGAAAAGCTTGAATTTTAGTTGGTCGTCGACACTCACGTGGACTGCGTAAGGTCCAATTAATCCCTTTGGATCCAAGTTTGCAGAAGCCTCTACGAGCTTTTCACCCAACTCTAGAGCCTTGGGGGCGATAGATTCCCGCATTACCACTGAATCATTGCCAGTAACTAAGTACGTGGGAATCAGGTCTGGTTGAAGGCTTGCCGGGATAAACGTTAATCCGTCAATGTTAGCTAGTTTCCTTTCATCCATGCCAAGAAGTTCCACGCGGTTTCGAATAATTGACCGGAAGAAGTGAATGTAAAATCTGGATCCGATAACATATTCCTCAATTCGATACTCTCGGGGTTTGCCAATTCGTTTTCCTACAAGACTGAGGCCGCGTTCCAAGAAATGACTTGCGCCTCCTCGGGGTCCCGAATATTTTACGAATACCGGTTCTTTGTAATTCTTGAGCCTCTCCCTGCGGACCTCCTTTGGAATTGCAGCTCCCGTCGTTGAAAGAAGGTTAAGCTCGAGCACTCGATCCTCTTCAACACGCAGAAGACGGCGGTTTCCAAACAGGGGTACTTTAAATTCATTTTCAATTCTTTTGGAGCCTATGTAAGCTAGGAATGAACCGTTAGGAATGAATATAGCATTATAATCGAGAAGTAGTCTTCGGTTTTCCTCTTTTAACAAGCTTCCATAATCTTCCACGATTACTATCTTGTCGGCAACTCCGAAAGTCTCGTAAAAATGTGCTTTATCTTTTTCACAGAACGCTAGCGTCTTTAATCCTTCTTGCTTCGCGCCCCTAAGGATTTGCAATGCCGAGTGGCTACCTATGGTTGCGATCATTATATCTCTAGGATTGTAGTTGGATAGCGTCTGATCTAACCAGGAAGACATTAAATTTCCTCCAAAAATGAAGGTTTAATTCGTTTTAACGGTCTTTTATGCTTAAACTTTTTGACTATGCGGGCAATTACTTCTGGTTTGTTTCACCAGATTGAGGAACTTTGAGTTTAGCGCCACATACAGAGCAAAACTGTGGGGTTGACTTGTATCTTCTGCCGCATTGTTCACAGACGCTTTCAATCGAGGATACTTGACCGCCTAGCGTTAGCCTTTTCCTGACAATTTTAGAACCAATAAGCCCCCCTATACCACCCACTAGCCCAGTAAAAACTCCGACGAAGAATCCATTAACGAGATTCCTTGTCAAGATTACATTTCGTTCTAATTCGCTGAGGTTTTGCAGATATGGACCAGAGTAAATCAAGAGGAATAAGTTTAACAGTAATCCAGCTAACGTTCCAGCCAGAACACCCCCGTAGATACCGTTAACCGGTTTTCTCGAGCCAATACCAACAGCTAAGCCGGAAATTATCCATGGTAAGAGAGTTATCAGAATTGTTAAGCCCGTCCCAGGTGGCTGCGTAAGCACAGTAAAGAGTACTATCAAACTACGAATATTTTCCAAATTAGTAAAACTGCTTATGACAGCCGCAAGAGAAAGCGTTAGAAGCCCGTAGAGAGTTCCAATGCCCTTCCTCGTAGATCACATCTCCTTCGGCAAAATGGCACCATATCCTTGCAGCCTCAAGTATAAGAAAATAAGCGTTAACGCAATTGCCATGATCATGACGGCTACATCTTTTGCTTCTAATCGAGGTACGTAGAGGTCTGTTCTCTCAGTTTTCGCTCTGAATGCTCTGGCTTCCACGGCCATGGCTAACTCTCCAGTGCGCCTTAACGTGGTTACCAAAAGTGGCGCCATAATTGGAACCGAGTTCTTTGCCTTTTCCCAGATGCTTCCGCCTCTCAAATTAACACCGCGTGCCTCTTGCGCAGCAATAATTAGCATTCCATCTCCCATCATTGTTGGGATAAACCGAAAGATTGTGGAAACTCCAAATGCCATTGAATATGGAAATCGCAGTTTACACAGGGCTGCAAGGAGGTCCTCGACGCGCGTAGTTGCAAACGTGATGATTCCAGCTAAGACCATTGCTATCAAGCGTATTCCCACGGCTAGTCCATACCAAACAGATTCATAGTACAATGGCAGGGGACCAAAATACATCAGTACAGTGTATCCTCGTTTGAAGAATGGCCACATCAGTGAACACATGAGGAAGAGCGAAAGCAATCCATACCAGAAGTACTTGAACCTCCCCAAAGTTTTTGACGCAAATCCAAACACCAGCACGACAAACAGAATCATTAAGGTCCAAAGCGGATGATTAAACGTCATCGACCAAATAAACACGCATACCAGCCAGAGCAGTTTAGTGCGAGGATCAAGCCTGTGGACGAAAGTGTCCTTTTCAATGTACATAGTGTACTGGACCATAGTTAACCACCCAAAGTCACGTGTTTCATCAATTCTTCGATGGTCAGAAACGTTTCACCGAATTTCGCTTGGCTGAAACGACAAACCTGCGGGGGTTCAACATAAAATTTCTTTAATAAATCTATTTGGGAAAATACGTTCTGGGTTGGACCATCTAATTGGAGTTCCCCATTATGCAAAACAAGCACTCGCTTGCAGTATTGTGCTACAACCCACATGTCATGGGTGATGGCGACTATGGTTTTTCCCTGCTCATTTAGGGACTTAGCAAGCTCCATCATCTTTTTTACTTCCCCTGGACTTAAGCCCGTTGTCGGTTCGTCTAGAATAACTATCTCAGGTTTTAGGGTAAGCACCGCGCCCACCGCAACCCTCTCTCGATTTGCTTTGCTTAGAAAGAATGGATCTTCGTTAGCGAGGTTTTCGATGCCCAGCGTCTTCAACATCTCGGCAAGCCGTTGATTCACTTCTTCCGAAGGCAGTCCCAAACTCCTCGGTCCTACGGTAAACTCCTCTCGGACGGTATTCGAAAAAATTTGGTAGTCTGGATTTTGGAATACGTAACCGACGATTTTGCCAAGCTCAGAAACGCTCTTAATGGTTGCTTCTTCACCGAAAAGCTTGATTGAACCCTTGGTTGGTCGGACTATTCCGTTAATGCACTGAGCAAAAGTCGTCTTTCCGGAGCCATTTGGGCCAATAACTCCAACAAATTCACCTTTTCCAATAGTCACGTTAATGCCTTTTAGAGCCCAAAATTCTCCATCATACGTGTGCGATAAGTTTCTGATTTCAATCGCTCTGGTTTCGAAATTTTCTGATATAGCCTTCGGCGGGGACGTTACCTTATAATTCTGTGGAAATCTGTTGATCGCCTCGTTCACATCTAGTGGGTATTCATCTTTGATACCTAACCTAAAAAACAATTCAGTTACTTGTGGTGGCCTTAACCCCATTTCAATCAACTCGTCCACGTGCGAAAAAACCTCGCGCGGTTTTCCATCATAAATTATCTGACCATTGTTTAATACTACAATCCTGTCCGCTATCTCAGCTAAGCGGTCTAGGTGGTGATCAACTATAACCATTGTAGCTGTTTGCTGCTCCTTAAACTGCTTAGCGATTTGATAGATCTCTAGCTTTCCAACTGGGTCTAGGTCAGCCGTTGCCTCATCAAGGACTATAATGGTTGGGTGCATTGACAGAGTAGCGGCAATAGCGAGGCGTTGTTTTTCCCCTCCACTTAGGCTGTAGGTATATCTTTTTTCAAATCCTGTAAGGCGAGTCCACTTGAGGCTCTCATCTACTCTCTTCAAAATCTCTTCTCTCGGCAGACCAAGATTTCCTGGGCCGAACGACGTTTCCAAAAGCACGGTAGTACAAAACAATTGTGACTCAAAGTCTTGGAATACAATTCCCACATGTTGGGAGAGTTCGGCTACGGTATGCTCCTTTGTGTTTAACCCAAAGATAGTTACGTCGCCTTTGAACTCCTCTGGCTTAATCAGGTTAGGAATTAACCCATTCAAAGTAGTACAAAAACTGCTCTTCCCCGCGCCAGTAGGGCCAATTATGCCTACAAATTCTCCATTTTTAACTCTTAGATTTACACCTTGAAGAGCGTAGTCGGACTGTCCACGATATTTTATAAAGAGGTTTTCAATTTCAATCGCGGACATTCCGGTATTCCAGCCTCAGTCGGTTAGAGTTGCAGTTTCTTCTTAAAAATAAAAAGGAGATGTGGAGAGTTCTATGCCTTCCGCCTTGTTAGTATAAGTGCAAGACCTACAAGCCCAATGATGATGAAGACTAGACCAGTGTCTACAATTGAGTTAGCGATTCCTATGCCACCAAACATGAACTTGCCTACACCAGTAAATGGGTTTAGTTGCCCGACTCCTAAGGCATAGCCAATTGTAATAAAGTTTCCAATTACGAAACCTAGCCATACAAGACCGTACCCAATTATCGTCTTCGTATTAACTTCTGTCGCTGTGTAACTGTATCCTGTCATGATGTCAGTCCAACGCCACCCCATCTTTTTAACTCGATCATAGAACAGCGCCATAAGAATTGGTCCGATTATAGCTCCTGCAATGAAGTTGTTGAAAGTTATGATCAATGACAGCAGGCCAAAGGGGACGAAGTTGATGGCTTCGGTCCAGAGGCTTATGACCATTCCACATGCAGAGGAAGTCAAAAATGTGGTAGCCTCAAACTTTGCCAAGCTTGAAATAGACTTGCAGTGGGGTTCTTCTTTGAAAACCTTACCGTACGTGTAGTATGGCAGAAGTCCATAGACAAAGTTTCCGATGAAACCGCCGATGCTGCCGATAGTTAACGCTCCACCCATAATGTCATAGCCAATAAGATTTCCGAAGGCTGTGCCCCAGGAGGCTGCAGGACCCCAAAGTAAGCTAGTCACCGGTGGAAAAGCGTTTCCCGGTCTAAGTGAGGTGACTCCCGGAATAAGCCACAGGGGAAACTGTGTGAAAATCCAAAGGAAGACTGCGTACAACGCTGTGCTCAAGGCGAAGAGGACAATCATCAGCGTATATTTCCACATCGAAAAGTTTTCTTCCATTTTTTATCCCTCACATTTGAGAGTACAATAGAATCTTTGTTTTCTTCCTATAAAAATTGCTCCATGCGGATTAATTTTTCTACATAAATAAATCAAAAATCCTCTTTGTGGTTGCTGTATTTTTGCGTTAAAAATATTTTTGATTAAAAGGTGTTAAGTTCTACAACCAGTAAGCTGGCAATCGCGAAATGCCTAGGGAAGTCTTATTGATCGATGCTGAGAAATGCACTGGGTGCAGAGCCTGCGAACTCATCTGTTCACTCTGTCATGTCGCACGTTTTAACCCGCGGAGATCTAGGATCCGCATATTAAGAGATTACAAGAGAGGAGAAGCTGTGCCCACGATTTGCAGGCAATGTGAAAAACCTGCATGCGCTCAGGCTTGTCCAACCAAAGCGATTATTCGGAATCAAAAAACAGGGGCGATGCTGATAGATTTAGACCGCTGCACAAAATGTGAGGCTTGCATTTCTGCCTGTCAATTTAGAGGGGTCACCGTTGACCCAGTGACCAAGTATCCAATCAAATGCGATTTATGCGGCGGAAACCCGATTTGCGTAAGGTTTTGTGCCAGAGGATCTATCAAGCTTGCTTTCACTTAGCCAGAGTAGGAGGATTAACTGTGTTTAAATATAAAGGATACCGAGGCACGCTTCTTCGGGTAGACTTATCAAAAAATAAACTAACAAAAACCCCACTTCCAATTGAACTTGCAGAACTTTACATTGGAGGAACTGGGTTCTGTGCGAGGATTCTATGGGATGAAGTTGGACCACAAACGGATCCACTTGGTCCTGAAAATAGGTTAATATTCGCAACAGGACCGCTAACTGGAACCTTCTTTCCCCCCTCTGGTCGGTTTGTGATAGCCGCGAAATCTCCGCTTACTGGAATTTGGGGGGAGGCTCACTGTGGCGGGCACTGGGGACCAGAGTTAAAGTATGCTGGTTATGATTTAATCATCCTTCAAGGGTGCGCTAGAAAACCCGTGTATCTGAATATTAATGACAGCTCAGTAGAACTAAGGGATGCAGCCCATCTATGGAACATGAACACAAGAGAAACCACTGAGGCTATTCGGGCAGAGTTGAAAGATGATACCGTTGAAGTGGCGTGTATCGGTCAAGCTGGAGAGCGGAAGGTTAAGTTTGCAAGTGTAATTTGCGATTTCTACCATGCAGCTGGAAGGTCGGGAATGGGAGCTGTGATGGGTTCAAAGAATGTTAAGGCGGTGGCTGTTCGGGGATCAGGTGATGTGGAAGTAGCCGATCCAGAAGGCTTCCTGAAAGTTGCGGAAGAGGCGTATGAGAAGGTTACTGTGGAATGGCGGGAGGTATGCGAGGGATCTCTCGGAAAATATGGAACACCAAATCTTGTAACCGCCATAAATGAGATCGGCCGGCTACCAACAAAGAACCACTTGACAGGTTTCTATGATAATGCGGAAGCTATTGGAGGCCATATTCTCCGCGACCGGTATCGAGTGAGTCGCCAGTCTTGCCTTTCTTGTGGAATACAATGTAAGTATATCTCCTACATTAACAACGGACTTTACAAGGGAACACTAACTGGAGGACCAGAATACGAGTCAATTATGGCGCTGGGATCTAACTGCTTTAATGAAGATGTCGAAGCGATAATTCATGCAAACCTTCTGTGTAATCTATACGGGTTAGATACGATCTCAACTGGTAAAGTGATATCTTTCGCTATGGAATGCTATGCAAATGGAATCGTAGCAAAGAGAGAAACCGGGATTGACCTAAGCTGGGGAAATCCCATTGGAATAGTGGAACTGATACATCGCATCGCAAAACGCGAGGGCTTCGGTAACATACTAGCCGACGGGGTTAGGGCGGCAGCGAAGTGCATCGGGAAAGGAGCAGAAAGATATGCGATGCATGTTAAAGGCTTAGAAATCTCAGGTCAAGACGGGCGAGCACAGCAATCTGTTGCCTTAACTCACGCGATTGGCTGTAGGGGGGCTGATCACCTTCGTTCACTCAGCAGTCTCGAAGAACTTGGCTTCACTCAAACCTTAGCTACTAGGTTTGGAGAAGAATACGTTCAAGGTCTACAAAATCTGCATTCAACCCAGCATAAGGGACTCCTAGTCAAAGATATGGAGGATCTGTACGCGATCGTTGATTCCCTCCTTTTATGCAAGTATGGCACCATGTGGCCTCCTATATACTACTTTGACGACATAGCAAAGCTTCTACCTCCATTAACCGGAATGAAACGGTATGCGGATATCAGCAATATTCGAATGACTGCGGAGCGAATTTGCACTTTAAGACGAGCTTTCAACGTTAGAGAGGGCTTAACTCGAAGTGATGATTGTCTACCTGAACGCTTTTTGAAAGAACCAATGCCTAATGGTCCAGCAAAAGGTATGGTAGCTGAACTTGAGCCTATGCTTGAAGAGTATTATCAGCTGAGGGGATGGGATAGCAAAACAGGGTGGATACCGAGAGCTGTTTTGAAGAAATTCGGCCTTAGTGATGTCGCTGACGAACTTGAACGCCTAGGTAAACTTCCATAAAACTTGCTACGAATTGAATAGTTTATTGGAAAGGGATAAAAATTAAGACTTCACATCTGAATCGGGTAATGCCCAATGGAGACCAAGAGACATGATTGAAAGAGAAGAGATGCAAGAACTGGTGAGAAAATATCGGCAACCAATTGGGGTGGTTACTGGTTCTCATTCCGCGCTTGACGCGATGGCTGGCCTGAGAAATTACGGAATAAAAGGCTTGGTTTATAGCACGAGGGCACGGGCTGCCATCTACTTACGTGAACCTCGCGTTGGTGACCCCAACGAGGTTGTCGAGGACTTGGCATCTCTCGTCAGACGAGACCTTATTGTCGCTGATGACATCTCAGATATCCTTCGAAGAAAGACTGCTCCCTGGAAAGAAGCAATTTTGATCTTAGATCGTTATGAAGATATATTGAAGCCTGAAAACCAAAGTGGTTTGATAGAGTTAGAAGGAATACAAATACCTAATCGCGCATTTGCCACATACGTCGGTGAAGAAGCATGTGCAAAAATCGAGAACAACTTTCATGTCCCAATTCTGGGTTCACGAAAACTTCTGAAAATTGAAAACCGAGAAGAAGTTGAAAAGAATTATTATTGGTATTTAGAACAGGCTGGCATACCGCATCCCAAAGAGTTCAAATACGAAGTAATCGAGGATGGTATAAGATTTCGAGAGAAGGTCCTTCGGCCAGTAGTTCTTAAGGTTCCTCATGCTGGTAGGCGGTTAGAGAGGGGGTTCATTTTCGCTCCTAACGGCGAAGCCTTGGAAACCGAGGTGAAGAAAGAACTGGAAAGAGGGCAAATTATCGCTGAAGATCTAAAATCGGGTCGCGCCGAGGAGTATGTTCCAGGGGTTACAGCTAACTTCAACTTCTTCTACTCACCTATCAACGCTGAGGAAAATTGGGGAGAAATCGAACGTTACGTGAGCCGATTCAGTTTGGCAAACGAATTTCTCTCAATTGATGAGCGACGGGAAACCACTCATGATGGAATCACAAGGATGTTAGCTAGGGATCAACTTACCGCGGATTGGAGTAAAACACCTTATCCGGTAACCTTTGAAGTCACCGCCCACGCTCTCATTAGTCTAAGAGAATCTTTATTGAGAAAAATATACCCGATCGCTGACGCCTTTGTAGAGCTTACCCAGAAATTAGAATCCCCGGGCATGATCGGAGCCTATTGCATCCAGACGCTGATAACTTTTGAAGAGCTTCCGATGGTTGAGGCTGTCCTGCAAGGGGTTTACGACTCAGCTGGCACAACTCTATTCGACTTTGTTCCGAAGACTCAAGATATAGCTGTTCGGCATGGCGGTGGAACTAACGTTCACATGGGTCTCGGTTCGCAGTATGCTAATGCCAAGTATAATCGTCCCTTGAGTACTGGCGACAGAATTGCGTTAGAGCTTAGGAGAGCTAAAGAAAAAAGGAAACTAGAATCAATCGTCACATAACATGTTTCGTCAGTAAATGCTTTTTATTGCCGTGTTCTCTTTTTCTTGGGAAGGAAGGCTCTAAATTGTCTTCAGGTAGGAGGATCGTCCGCTGCCCAAAATGCAGTGATGAATTCGATGTTTCCTATGCCAGAGCATTTGGCTGTGGAAGCTGTCCCTCCCCTGTACAATGTGCAATGGTTAGATATCCAACTTGTGGGCACGAATTTCCCAATCCAACGTATCCGCAGGTGTAACAAATGGGAAAACGGCAGAGGGTCGTTGTTCGGTGGGCTGCTCCCAAAGAGTTGGCTACCCTTACCACTTTTATCGCAGCGATTTCATTGCTTGAAGCTGTCTTGGTTTCCTCTTTTTGGTTAAGGGGTATAACTGACCTTGTACTATTGCTCCTGCCACCGTTCGGCGTTGTAATCACTTTAACATTTTCATGGGCTTACCTAACGGAGCAAACTGCAGTTATTTCTCAAAAAGTAAAAGTGAAAGAGAAGCGTGTTAGGCGCTCATTTTTTGGATTAAGTAATTTACCATCGATACTTCCAAGCGGCAGAATGCTCGGGAAAATCACCTTTAGGAGTGCAATCATTGTCATAGTAGCCTTCCTCATACCATTTGGGGCGATTTACATCCTAACATCTCAGTGGATCGTCCAATCCTTCGCTTCTCTTAAACCCTTAGGAGAAATCGAAGTCATTTGGAAATACGTTCTTCTTCAAGACGTGTCGGCGCTAATTGCTGGTGTATCTATATTATTAATTGGTCATCGAAGACTCTAACTCAAAATCAATAATCAAAATTAAATAGGTTCTTTTGACCCTTAAAACCAATTTATTTCTGCCCTAATGGCATATAGATTTCACAAGGGAGTTGAGAACTTTGGCGGATCGCCCTAGGTTCGGTCCAGCTGGAAGACCTCCTCGTTTTCAGGGGGCTATGGCTGAAACTCCTAGATTCCTTCATGAAGAGGGGTTAGACGCCTTCGAATATCAAGCAGTTCGCGGTGTTAGAATCAGCCAAAATGAGGCTGAGAATCTTAGATCAACCGCGACAAAGTACGATGTTTCGCTTACTCTGCATGGGCCTTATTTCATTAACCTCAGCGGCGAAAAAGCAGTTGTGGACGCCAGTAAACAACGAATAATTGACAGTTTAAAAGCCGCAAGTTGGATGGGAGCTCATCAAGTGGTCTTCCATCCCGGCTATTATGGTATGAGATCAGAGAGAGAGGCTCTAGACTTGTGCGTGAAAGCCATGCAAGAAGTAGTTGAATCCGCGAAAACGCTGGGTATTCATAAGGTAAAACTCGGACCGGAGACTACTGGGAAACCAACGCAGGTTGGTGGTTTAGATGAAATCTTAACAATGTGTACAAAAGTGGAGGCTACTTCTCCAACCATAGATTGGGCGCATATTCATGCGCGAGGAAATGGTGCGATCAAAACTCGGGACGACTACGTTAGGATTATTGATTCCATTGAAAAGAAACTCGGCGCGGAGGCAGTTACAAACCTACACTGCCATTATACACCGGTAGAGTTCACTTCAAAAGGAGAAAGATGCCACCATACCATGGATGAGCCAAGTTTTGGACCAGACTTTAAACCATTTGCCGAGATCATCGTCCAACTTGGACTTAAGCCAGTCATAATTAGTGAGTCGCCCCTACTGGACCTTGATTCGATAAAAATGCAAAAGATGGTTAAAGAGGCTTCAACCGCAAAGAAATAGCATAGTTGCACGTTTACTTTAATGATGCTTTTCCACCTAGGGCTGCTAGGATGAGTTTTTCTCCATTTTTATACTCTTCGAGTAGAATTTTTCCAGTTTCCGTAAGCCTTGCACCGCCACCACCTTTAAAACCGCCTTTGAATGTCTCCACCGGTGGCTCTCCTAAGCGTGCCCGCATCTTCTCTAAATAGTTCCATAAAAATCTGTAGGAGACGGATAGGTTATCAGCTGCTCCACTGATGGATCCATTTTGGTCGATTGCCGCAAGGATTTCCGCTCCACCCCTTCCTATTACCGGTTTCCCGTTATATTCCAGCCACAAACGTAATCGTGGAACAAGTTTCTCTCTATTAATAGTCAATCCTTCTCACCAATTATGTGGTCTTCAGATTATGATTGATAACTACTTCAACCTTTATCATTGATAACTACAACTCTTGCCTCTTAAGTGCTAGTGGGCGTTAATTATAAAAATTCGACCTGTACAACTATGCCTAACGATGTTCTATGTTATGGATTAAAACCATATCGAAAATGAAAAAGATCGCCACCTCATCAATCGGCGTCTTAACCTATATCAGATCTTATACGCATGGAAATTATGGCTATAGCATGTTAGATTGCATTATACGGAGATGAAACCGACGATGGCTAGGCTTAGAGGTTTTATGAAGGTAACTAGCGTCGGCGAAGCTCTAAGAAAATTGGCTAGTTATGTCAAGTTGGCGGTGTTGGAACCTGAAATTGTTACGTTAAATGAGGCATTTGGGCGCGTGCTTGCTGTAGATATTACCGCTCCACGTGATCTCCCAAATTTTGATCGTTCAGCTGTTGATGGGTATGCTGTTTTCGCTTCAGATACATTTGGGGCTTCTGAGTTTCACCCGAAAAAAATCCGCATGGTGACAGGTAACAGAATTAAGTCTGGTGTTGCCATGCGGGCATGGACTGGTTCGGCAATGCCAGTTGGAGCAGACGCGGTAGTTATGCTCGAGTTCGTACGTCAGCAAGAGGATTCAATCGAAGTTTTAAAACCAGTGGTTCCAGGGCAGAACGTGTCTCCTAAGGGTGAGGATATTCGCCTTGGGGAAGTAGCGCTTAAGAAAGGGCAGAGGCTCCGTCCTCAAGACCTTGGGTTAATTGCTGCTCTAGGTTTTGTTCAAGTGAAAGTCGTTCAAAAACCCAAGGTAGCCGTTCTTTCCACCGGGGATGAACTTGTTGAACTTGGATCTCTCCCGAAAATTGGTCAGGTGATTGATGTCAATAGGCTAATTCTTCAAGCAATGATTAAGGAGCTTGGAGGAGCCTTCGAGGATCTAGGCATCGTTAAAGATGAACTCAATGAAATTGTTAAAAGAATCGCAGCTGGGCTGGCTACAGCAGACATGGTTATCACGAGTGGCGGAACAAGCGCGGGGCAGTTGGACCTTGTCCCAGATGCGATAAATAAGCTTGGCAAACCTGGCATGATTGTTCACGGAGTTGCCATGCGTCCCGGTAGACCAACAGGTTTAGCCGTGGTAGATGGCAAACCAATCCTCACCTGTCCCGGAAATCCAGTTGCTGCAATGTTTAGTTTTGATGTGTTTGCTAGACCTTTAATTTTGAGGATGCTCGGAATTGCAGATGAGCCTCGTCCCACAGTTAACGCGAAACTAACGCGAAGAATTGCGTCCACACTTGGAACAAAAGTCTTTCTCCGAGTGCGGGTTTTCGAGAAAAATGGAAAATTGTACGCTGAACCAATTCGGACGACCGGAGCGAGTATACTTACAACGATGACTAAAGCTAATGGATACGTAGTGATTCCTGAAACACATGAGTTCTTAGAAGCAGATGAAACCGTTACAGTACACTTACTCAGTCCAGTTGGGGGAGGCTAATGTCTCGACGCTTACTCACTTTAGAGGAAGCAACAAATGTAATTCGGCAACATTACGCACCGAAGCAGATTGGCATAGAAAATGTCCAGTTGGAATTCGCATACGGGCGAGTACTGGCTGAAGACATCATTTCACCGATTAACGTTCCACCATTCGACCGATCAACAGTAGATGGATATGCTGTTCAAGCCACGAGCACATTTGGGGCTGAAGAGGATAACCCCGTTACGCTAAGTCTCTTAGGGAGAATAAGTGCTGGTCAAGTCTCACAAGTTGTAGTTAAACCTAAAACCACCGTTGGGATTGCGACCGGGGCTCCACTACCAGCTGGAGCAGATGCGGTGGTTATGCTCGAACACACCAGTGTTTCAGCAGATAAAGTAAAAATTTACCGACCAGCAGCTCCAAGTGAAAATGTTCTACATGCTGGGTCTGACATAAAGGCTAAGGAAGTCGTTCTGAAAAAAGCACAACACCTTGGTTCTAGAGAACTAGGAGTTTTAGCCGCAATCGGAACGCCAACAGTAAACGTGTACAAAAAACCAAAAGTTTCAATTCTATCAACTGGCGGCGAACTGGTCAAACCTGGTAAGCCACTTGAACCTGGCAAGATCTACGATATAAATCAGAGTGCATTAGTTGCTTCAGTTATTGAATGCAATTGTGAACCAATTCCACTTGGAATAGTTCCGGACGATCCTAAAGGAATGAAGTCAGCGCTGAAGAAAGCTCTGGTCGCTGCTGATATTGTGATTACATCTGGGGCAACTTCAGCTGGAGCTGAAGATATCATACCGCAACTTCTAAATGAATTAGGTAAGCCGGGCGTCATTGTTTGGGGTCTTGCAACTAAGCCGGGCAAGCCGACGACAGTCGCTGTAGTAAACGGGAAGCCAGTTTTTGCTCTACCAGGTCATCCAACATCGGCTTTAACCATTTTCATTATTCTTGTCCGTCCGTTTCTACTTCAAGCCGCCTGCTTTCAGCCTAAACAACCTATGATTATTCGAATCCGCATAGGCGCGAAGGTTTTCTCGGCAGCTGGAAGAACAACATTCATACCTGTAAAAATTATCTCCAGCGGAGAAGGCGAAGATATCGCGCAACCAATTCCACCGGAATCTGGGGCGATAACTACGCTTGCTTCAGCTGACGGCTTCGTTATTGTACCTTCAAACGTACAGTTTATCGAGCAAGGTGAAGTAGTTGAAGTTAACTTACTCTCTACGTGGATTAGATAATGCGAGTACCTAAATTTTTCAAACAAAGATTTTTCTTTTGACACAAAGATAGAGGAGAGCAACGATATTCAAGGCAATATATCCGATCAGGATAGTGTTCAAAAGCGTTAAGTCTCCACTTGTTGTCAATGCGGCTGAAACTCCACCCCAAAACATTACCGAAGCATACAATGTAGCGATTCCGACGGTAATCCCCAAGATTGAAACAGCGACTGCGAGTGATAATCCCCAACGCTTTAGCATGAATAACCCATATGTAGTCAGTAACCCTAGCATCGCGAGTACCACTAGGTAAACGAGCCGGAAACCAGAGGCCGCGGTAAAACTTAGGTCGAATACGCTTAGCAAGACATAGCACGCCATTAATAAGAAAAGACCGCGTGACCTAACTAGTCCAACTCTAGCTTCTGGTTCTTGTGCCGCCTTTTTACTCTTCGCCAAACCACAACCCTCTGTCGACCCATAATCGGCGTCGATTTGATATTAATTTTCTTTTTCTTGTTCTTCAGAAACTCTTAAAGACCATCCAATTAACTAATCATAGACGTAACCGCTTACCAAATACTCTTTGGGAGCAGTGTCGCTTCGGAAATGAGCTTTCTCTCTCTTAACATCACTCCGCAACACTTTTTCTCTGGCATTTACAAACCGTTCGATGAAGCAGACTATGTTGTTCTTGGTGTTCCATATGATGGAACCAGTACATACCGGGCAGGGTCACGATTTGGACCACAAGCTATCCGAGAGGCATCACTCAACATAGAATCCTACAGCATACGAACAGGCCTCGACGTTGAGAATCTAAAAATCTGCGACTTAGGCGACCTCAATATTACTGAAAGTTTACAGGAAACTCTGCAAAGACTTGAAAAGGTTTTAGGCAATGTCGTTAGTGCCAAGAAATTTCCGGTGGTGCTTGGTGGAGAACACTCCGTTACGCTAGGCACAGTCAAGGCATTCGGAACTGATGTTGCTGTACTAGACCTTGACGCCCACATGGATCTTAGAGACGAATACATGCAAAGTCGGCTATCTCACACTACCTTTATGCGTAGGTTGGCTGAACTGATCGGCCCTGAGAAGATTATCGAAGTTGGTGTGCGAGCACTCTGCAAAGCAGATTTAGACTATGCAAAAAAAACTGGTCTCACTTACATAACCGCGCATGATTTGCATCATATTAGCATAGAAAAAGCAATACAAATGATTCAAGACAAATTAGCAGACTTCAACAAAATCTACTTAACAATCGATATCGATGTTCTCGATCCATCTGTAGCCCCAGCTGTTGGAAATCCAGAGCCCGAGGGAATAAGCACTCATATGCTTCTCGATTTGCTTGCAGGCATTTGTGACAAGCGTCTTTGTGGCTTCGACTTAGTTGAAGTATCACCACACTACGATTCTGGTGGAACCGCTGCCCAAGCAGCGCGCATCATCTTTGAAACGCTCTGTTTTATTGAGAAAAGTCGTCAATAAATTGCGTAAACCGCTGTTTATTGTGATATCTCCTATGAGAATCTTTAAATCAAGGGCTCGAGAGGAATTCTTTACTCTTTAAAGTGTTTACAGAATTTTGATGGCCGAGGGTGTACAATGAGTAACCAGCCTCTATGGGAAACTGGTGAATTTATTATTGATGGCTTACGCGTTCTCAAAGCTAATTGGATTAAGATCCTAGGTTTTAACATGATATATTTTGGGGCGTTTATTGTTGGAGTTTTCTTCGGGTTAGGTAATCCAGGAGAGCAAATTACGTTAGCCCGGTTGATTCAAGTAGAGCTTCGCGATAATCCCACTAGTAGAATTGTGCTTGATGCTCTAATACGGCGAGACTTGTTAACAGCGATAGTCTTTACATTTATTCACAATCTCATTTATCCAGCATTTTTAATTTCGACTGGCGGCGGAGTGCTAATTCTTCCATTAATTCTTAATGTATCGCAATACTTCATTCTTGGGATTCTTTTCAGCCCGACTACTGCAGTTCACATTTTTGTATTAACTATATCTTTTCCTGTACTTCTTATGGAAACTGAAAGCTACGTTTTTGCTTCTGTTGTAGGATTGAATTTAACACTCGGCTTGATCAAACCGAATTTTTTGTATAAAGACGTGAGTTTGACGAGGAAACAAGCACTTAAACGATCATTATATGCTTGCGCAACGGTCTATGTTTGGATAATTACTATTTTACTGGTTTCAGCCGCTGTCGAGATTTTCACCTTGACTTCGATTTAAAATTGATATTGTAACTTAAAACGTCAATTCTTTACTTGAAGGAACCTGTATCCAATGCATTTTCCATCCTCTGGTACCATTCTTCAATAATATCTCGAATGAGTTTTTTCGCTCGCTCGGCGGGGGTAGCTTCATAAAGAAAAAAGTAGCCGCCACGATCGATAATTCGTTCCCTTCGATGAGCCAACCCTTTATTAACAAGGCTACCGAGTATCCTCTGCGCCGTCGGGCGACTTCGCCCAGTCTTCTCAGCTAAATCTTTTACGGTCATAGGTCCTCCCTTCAGCAAGGTAAGGTACGCGCTTAACTCCACCTCTTGAAGTCCCAAGGCACACCGGGCTAAATCTCTTAGTTCAACTCGCGTAGCGGCTAAGTGTGACCGCATTTCTTCCAAAACCATTAATGTCACCGTTTGTTTACAATTGATAAACTACCGCGATAAAGTATAAAAGCGTCTCGTAAATAAATCTTCCGTCAAAAGGAGGCTACAAAAACGTCAACCCTAAAAATTGAAGTATTCTATACTCCCAGCTGCCCCTACTGTCCTTTCGCGATCGAAGTTGTACGCAAGGTTGCTCCAAATTTCGGCGACAAAGTCCAAGTTGAAGAAGTAAATGCATGGACACCAAATGGGCAACTCCGCGCAGCAAAGTACCGCATTTATGCCGTGCCAGCGATCGCGATTGATGGGCGGGTGCGTTTCGTTGGGGTTCCAAATGAAGAGGAATTAGCAAAGGTCTTAACGGAAGAATCCCAGAGGCTAAGTTAGTGAGAAAACGTTCACTGACCATTGCTGTTATCTTAGTCGCAATAACGATTGCTGTTCTTAATACTGCTTCATTTATTATTACTCCAAGATCGGGTCACAGATAGGGGGTGAAGATGTAGCGATGGCATGTCCACTATGCAACCCTTGGACTCTGACACTGCTAATAGTAGGTTTTCTTCTGATTCTCATAGGAAAATACTGGTTTCTCTCAGTCCTCGGGATAGTTTTCGTGATTTTAGCCTACGTCCTTCCTATTCTTCTTCGTTTGAAATACCCAAAAACAAGTTGATAATGCCATAATTCACATGTTCTAGAAAGCTTATCTTACATTGATATAATCACGATAGGCATAACTAATATCCTTTCTAATCTAACCAATTATATGAGGTGCGTATCATGCAAATCACTAGGAAGGCCGATGTTGAGAAAGTTGAAGTAATGAAAGGTGTAACCAGATACATTTTGCTAAGCGGAGAAAAACTGATGGTAGTATACTACGAAATAGAACCTGGAGTAATTTTTCCAGAACATAGCCACCCACATGAACAAATGGGTTACATCATCAAAGGAAAGGCGGAGTATAAGGCTGGCGGAAAAGTGAAGATCGCAGAAGCAGGTGCTGCTTACTATTTTCCTTCAAATGAAAAACATCAAATAACAACACTAGATGAAAAAAGTGTATTCATTGATATTTTCAGCCCGCCAAGAGAAGACTTCCTTGTAAAAAAGAAATAGCACGACTCCTTATTTTTCAATCCTTTTTCTAAATCCATATTTGCGTCAAAGTTTGTGTAGGCTCTTTGAAGCCTAGCAAGGAATCGAATTTTAGTGAAAAATTAAGTTTTCATATAGCTTTTTAGCCGAGGGAGCCAGCTTTGTTCGCCCCAAAAGTATCTACGGCTATGACAGAAGTACCGAAGGCTCTCATGATGAGCCAAAATCAGAGTTTCAGACATCCTTCCTTAGACACCGCAAGTATTACGTGGTTGAGAGAAAATAAAAGTAACCGTAGGTAAATTGGCGGATCAAGAATACGCCGATGTACTTCCAGATGTATCTATGTCGTCCAGAGTTTGTCATATTCTCAGCAAGACAAAAGTCGTATCTGTTTCTTCTTAACACGTTTTTCACAGTTAATGGTTCTATAAGTTTAAATCTAATTTGCTCTACTCTGTAGGCTGAAACGTATACTTGCTGATTAAAGAAATGATCTTGTCATGTATGTCAAAAAATGCTGAATCTTTGAGGTTTCTGGGACGGGGGAGGTCGATTTTTAGGTCGCCAATTATCATCCCAGGTCTCGGAGACATGACAACAACTCTATCCGCCATGTAAACCGCTTCTAGCACATTATGGGTCACCATTAAACATGTCTTTATCGGAATACTGGGATCCTCCCACATCCGTAATACCTCTTTCCGAAGTGTTTCAGCCGTAAGAGCATCTAACGATGAAAACGGTTCGTCCATAAGAAGAACTTCTGGTTCAACTACGAGGGCTCGCGCGATTCCAACTCTCTGTCGCATTCCTCCAGATAACTCTCGGGGATAGCTTTTTTCAAATCCCTCCAACCCAACTAGGTCTATATACTTCAGCGAGAGCTCACGGCGCTTCGCTAAGTCTTTTGGAACTCCTCGGGCATCCAGCCCGACTTCTACGTTTTCTAAGACGGTTTTCCACGGGAATAGTGCAAAGGTTTGAAAGATCATACTGATCTTTGGGTCGGGCTGAAAAATCGGTTTTCCATGAAATAAAATGTCCCCTTCTGTAGGTCTATCGATGCCTGCCACCATTCTGAGGATGGTTGACTTACCACAGCCAGATGGTCCAACAAGGCAACAAAATTCATCCTCGTTGACGTCAAACGTCACATTCTTAATGGCTTCGATGTTTCTTCCCTCAGCCAAGAATGATTTGCTGACATTTTTGAATTCAAGAAGTGGCAAGACCCTTCCCTCGATTAGCCGAACCTATACCTTTCCATTTTCTCAAAGAGTTTATGCCATATAAACCGATTGAGCATGATAATAGTTATGGACATCGTAATTAACGTAACGACGACTAAGGTTGTACTTCCATACTCCCACGCAGCGATTGCAAGGAAAGCTCCCAGCCCGGGTACCTTATACACGTGTCCGGCATAGATGACATACTCTGAAACAATTGAGGCGTTCCAGCCTCCTCCCCACGCTTGTATACTTCCACTTACTACTCCCGGATAAATCGCGGGAAGAAATACGTGTCGAATATACCGGAGTTTGTGAAGGCCGAAAACTTGTGCTGCCTCTTTGATGTCTTTAGGTATGGTTAAAATGGCCCCGATGACGTTGAAGAGAAGATACCATAACATACCCGTCATGACAAGTGCGATAGATGCAAGCTCAAGTCCTAAGGAACTCCCGTGGAATATTCCTATAAAATAAATTACTATTATTGGGAAGAAAGCTAGTGCCGGTATCGACTGCATGATGTCAAATATTGGAATAAAGATATGCTCTAATGTTCTTGAGTGGGTTGCAATTAGACCTAACATCAGAGCTAATCCAAGGCTGATAAAATACGCGATGGTTAAGCGGAATATCGAACGCATAGCGTAGTATGGGAGATTATATGCTTCGGGGTGGGACTGAATAGCTTTGATGGCGTCCAGTAGTGAGGGAATAATCACCGCTCCAACTTTTGGGCTTAGGGCAATAGCGATGATAATCGTAAGAAAAATCAGAACAAATATGCCAGCAAAAATGTACCAAACTCGATGATGCTTATGCCTCACCTCTCTTCGTGCGGGACGTAATAGATGAGGTTGGCGGCGCCGGTGTAAATGAAGCATTCTTAATGACTTAATAAATAGAGGTTGCAATCCGTCCTTAAGCTTGAGGTTACTCATATTTGTACTTCTCCGAACGTTCCATCAAAGGATGCCAGACCAGCCGATTAATCACCGCGATAATGCTTGCTAAAACGACGAGACCGAAAATAGCGAGGGTTACATCGCCGTAGACGTATGCAGCCTTATCTAGAAAAGCCCCAATGCCCGGCAACCAATATGCTCTGCTTCCATATTGAATGTATTCACAAGCAATCAGGAAATACCAGCCGCCGCCCCAAGCTAGGATACTGCCAGCGATGAGTGACGGGTAAATAGCTGGGAACACGATGTGTTGGAGATACTTAAAGCCGCGAAGTCCGAAAACGTGACCTGCCTCTATTACATCGTTGGGAATTGTTTTAACTCCGCCGATGACGCTAAATGTTACTGCCCACGCCATGCCAGTGAAAATCAAAAGGATTGAGGCTAGTTCAAGTCCCAATTCACTGCCATGGAACGTTTCAACGAAAAAAACTATGGCTGCAGGCATGTAGCCCAGAACCGGAACTGATTGGAGAATATCGAGAATAGGTATCAACACGGAGGAAAGCTTCCTAAACATGCCGGCAGCTATTCCGTAGGTTAATCCAAACGCCAAAACAAACAGGTACGCCACAGTCATTCTGACTAATGTCCGCACCACATAATATGGAAGATTCCAGGTGTCCGGATACTGCGCAATGTGGGCAGTTACTTCGACGAACATCCACTTGAGCCAAACATAAGATGCAAGTGCGGTTACAATAATGAAAAGTAAGATAATCAGGACGACTATTTTGAGATGGGGTCGTCGTGTTGGCGTTCGCTCTGACGTCCTGCCGTTCCCTTCTATGTCAAGGTTTACAACTCAATCCAGGTTACAAATTTTATAGCTTGTTATCTTGTGGTTTTAACTTTTTGATGTGTTTTCTCGTTTAAAGAAAATAGTTGCTTTCACTTACTCTCGAGTTAACTTAGCTACGAAGAATCCATTTGTGTTATGGATGTGAGGATATAACCTTTGGCACTGGAAAAGTCCACGTAATCCTGGAAGTCCAATTCTCGGTTTTGCGTCCACTAGTCTGAATTCTGGGTGCCACTTTAAGAATCGTTCAATAAGGATTTCATTTTCTTCAAGGGTGATACTACAAGTTGAGTAGACCAAGGAACCCCCATCTTCAACTAAATCGGCGCATGCATTAAGCATCATCCATTGAAGCTTTGCTAATCCACGGACTGCCCGAGGGTCAACTCGCCATTTTGCTGATGGCGTTTTCCAGAAGGCACCTGTACTACTACAGGGCGGATCCAAGAGAACCAAGTTAGCTTTAACCTTAATGGGCAACGTACGGCAAGCATCCGCAATGATTGGATGGGCAATTTTGACTCCCATTCTTAACATTTCACGCTTCATAACTGTCATCCTGCGCGGTGAGTAATCGATCGAGTAAATACAACCTTGGTTCTTCATAATCTGCGCTAAGTAGGTTGTTTTCGCTCCAGGTGCGGCGCAAATATCTAAAACCGTCATCTTTGGCTGGGGATCTGCAACTTCTACGCATAAGCAACTAGCTGGATCTTGAATGAAAAAACTACCTTCAGCGTACGCTTTGGTCTTAACCGGCGGTGTTTTACTCTCAAGGACGCGGTAAAGGTGGCGAAGTCCAGATACCTGTTCTAACGTTATTCTAGTCCGCCTAATTTTTGCAACCAAGTCATCATTGTTTCCCTTGAGTGTATTAATGCGAATGTAAGTTGGAGGAATTTCCATGCTTTTTCTAAGAAACTTTAGCGCTTCATCACGTCCAAGAAGGCGAAAGCAGTAACGTACAAACCAGGTGGGATTAAATGTTTCGAGGCTAATCTTTTCTTCATCACTTAGTCCGATGAAAATTTTGTTAATGTTGATTGTGGTGATTTTACCTAAGACGCTTTCAATTTTGTTCATTTCACGCCAGCCGAGAATTAATCGCCCCAGCGCAGCAATTTTGGGGGCATGTTGAGGGCTAGCGCTCTTCGAGAAAAGCATCCAATAAGTGTAAAGTTTGAGAAATGCGCGAATGCCTAATCTAAAGTCATGTAATGAGCTAGGCGCTAAAACCAAATTTATGACTCTGTCAATCGTATTCTGCCTTCTAAGAGTTTCTTTTACCAATCTATGCGCTATCATAATGGCGGTGCGATCGCCAATTTTCAACTGCTCAGCAGTTTGGCTTAAGGCTAGTCGACCACTCCAACCTCTTAACTCGACCCAACTCAATGCTTCAATCGCTAAAGTCCACGCATTTCGCAGGACAGCCTTAACCAAACGCATCTGCCTTCTTAGAGAGTAACATTTATCATGGGATCATCTTAAGCCTATGTTGGCGGAGCAGTCAAAGCATGAGTGCAAAAACATTGGACGAGTTTGGCCTATTCAAAAGCGAAAAAGAAGAAGCAAAACCAAGCCCTCAACTACCTGAAAAGGCCACAGAGAGATCCTTGGTGAGTGTTCCAGCCCCGGAAGCTGTCAAAGAACTTTCAGACTCATACCTAATCTCCGCCACGTACCACAGTCAAAAGCACGCTGTCCTTTTGAAATTTTACGAGCCGAAAACTAAAACCCTTCATTTTTGGTATGATAACACGGGTCATCAACCGTATCTACTTACGGACTTGTCGGCTGAGGAACTGGAAAAAATTTCTAGGGTTGCTAGCCATCCAGGGTTAGATCGTTTTGAATTAGTGAAAAAGTATGATCCTCTTGGTGATCAAGAAATAGCATTGACTAAGGTTGTTGTTAAGGACCCCCTTGCCGTAGGGGGGCGAGTTAATAGTCTTCGGGAAGTAATTCCATCTGAGCGTTCTGATGCTAAAGTTTGGGAGGCTGACATCAAATACTATGAGTGTTTAATGTACGATCGTGGGCTCATTCCCGGAATGCTCTATAAAATAACTAACGGGCAACTTGTTCGAGTAGACTTTAAGCCTCCTTCTGAAACTTGGAAAATGGCGAGCTTACTCTTTGAAGACGAGCCTCCAGACATGCGGGAGATCGTTGAGAACTGGATTAACTTATTGGAATGTACATTACCCGAGTTTAGGCGCGTGGCGGTAGACATTGAAGTAGGAACAGACGTTCCGACGCGTGTTCCTGACCCACATAAGGCTGAATATCCTATCATCGCTGTTTCACTTTGGAGTTCTGACGGCATGAAACGGGTATTGCTGTTGAAGTCACGTCCAAAATCCCTTTCAGAAGTTGGAGAGGGATCAGAGAAACTCTCGGTGACACCAGAATACTGCTCGAATGAGAAAGAGTTGGTCATTAAAGTCTTTGAGGTCCTTCGCGATTACCCATTCGTCATAACTTTTAATGGCGATGACTTTGACCTCCGCTATCTACGTCACCGAGGAGAAAACCTTGGCATTATGGAGGATCAGAACCCAATTGACTTGGGGAAAGAGTTTGCCCTAATGAAAACTGGCATTCACATCGACCTCTACAAATTCTTTTTCAACCGGTCGATTCAAATCTACGCGTTCGGTCAAAAATATCGTGACATTACTCTCGATGACATTGGTATTTCCCTTCTCGGCGTTGGAAAAATTTTCTCTGAAAAACCGATCTCCGAACTTACGTATACCGAGTTGGCCAAATACTGCCTCAGAGATGCGGAGCTCACCTATCAGCTCACCGCCTTTAATGATAACCTCATAATGAAGTTAATCATGATAATTGCGCGAATCGCCAAAATGCCAATGGAAGATGTTACTCGCACGGGAATATCCCAATGGATCCGCAGCCTAATGAACTTCGAGCACCGCCGTCGAAACTGGCTCATCCCACGCCCTGAAGACCTCCTAGAACTCAAAGGAATGACTGCCACAAAAGCGATCATCAAAGGGAAAAAATACAAAGGCGCAATAGTAGTCTCCCCGGAACCAGGCGTCCACTTTAACGTTGCTGTCCTAGATTTTGCGTCGTTGTATCCCTCAGTGATAAAAAGCTACAACCTCTCTTACGAGACCATTCTCTGCCGACATGAGGAATGTCGCAATAACAAAATTCCAGATACACCCCATTGGGTATGCGTTAAACGCCGCGGCATCTCCAGCCTTATTATCGGATCACTACGCGACCTAAGAGTGAAATGGTACAAAGTCAAAGCAAAGGATAAACAACTTTCACCAGAACTCCGCAACTTGTACAACGTCATACAACTTGTTTTGAAGGTCTTCCTGAACGCGAGTTATGGCGTGTTCGCAGCGGAGCATTTCTCTTTATTCTGTCCTTCCCTAGCAGAATCTACGGCTGCTGTAGGTAGGTTTGCAATTACTCAAACCATTCAGAAGGCTCAATCGTTGAAGATTCCAGTTTTATATGGTGACACCGATTCAGTTTTTCTTGAAAACCCAAGCAAAGAGCAGATTGAAAGTCTTGTTTCATGGTCTGAACAGAATTTAGGGATGGAGTTGGATGTCGACAAGGTTTACCGGTACTCAGCTTTTAGCACTAGGAAGAAAAATTATCTTGGTGTTTACCCAGATGGAAGTGTCGACATTAAGGGGCTTACTGGAAAAAAGCGGAATACCCCTGAGTTCTTGAAGAAAGCTTTCTCTGACATGGTTAACATTCTTAGTGGAGTTAAATCTCCTGAGGAATTTGAGAAAGCAAGGGGGGAGATCAAGGAGATCGTTAAGACGTGTTACTTGAAATTAAAGCGTCGAGAGTATACCCTTAATGATCTTGCTTTTACCATAGTCTTGGGTAAAGGAGTCGATGAATATCGAGAAACAACTCCGCAGCACGTTAAGGCGGCAAAACTTCTTCCTGAGGAGAAAGTTCAAGGTTTGGGTCGGGGGGATGTCATTCGTTTTGTTAAAGTTATTGGCAGAGAAGGCGTAAAACCAGTCGAATTGGCTTCTCTTAACGACATAGATGTCGACAAATACATGGAATATGTTGAAACCACGTTTGAACAAGTTTTGGATGCCCTTGGACTTGATTTTCGTGAAATTCTCGGTTTAACCCGACTGGAATATTTCATGGCTGATCTTAACAAAAAAACTTAATACCCGTAAGTTAGGCTGCTTATCACATTTTTCGCGTGGTATTCGTTTGGCTACAAAAGTTTTGGTTGATTCAAGCCAATGTGCAAGCCTAGCAAAAAGGCTTAACGGAATCGCAATCGAGCCTGCGAAAACATTAAAAGTTGAATCTAACGGAGACCGAGAAAATGCCGCCCGCTTGCTTTTCTATTACATGGCCATTTGTCACGACACCCGAGGTTTAGAAGGTAACTTAGATGGGGTACATCGTCGAGGCAGTGACTACTTATATTACGCTATTAAACGCCAATGGGATCAAAACCCCGCTTTATTCTCTCCCAGCAGCATGGCTAGCCTTTCAATCCAAAAATTTAGGTCTTGGCTTTCACCCGATGGGAATCCAAAGAACTGCGTGATTAAACGGACTGAAGAAAGAGTTCGCCTCCTTCGAGACTGCGGCACTAAGCTCTTGCAATATTATGAAGGGAGGGTTACTACCATTTTTGATGTAAGTGCCGGGTATCTATCGCGATTTGACGGCAAGGGACTGGTCGACCTCCTCCAAATTTTCGAGGCGTACAGCGACCCACTTAGGAAGAAAATAATGGTGCTCATGTTCCTCTTCTATGTTGAGGGTTTGTTCCAAGTTAAAGATCCAGAAAATTTAGCCCTAGGAATCGACTACCATCTCCAGCGTATAGCGTTAAGGTCAGGCATAATCAACCTAAAAAATCCAAAGTTGGCGGCGAAGTTAAAGCTGCGACGTTTTGTTTCTAAAACTGAAGAATCGGAAATTCGACTTGCCTGCTTGAAGGCATACAATCTCATTACTAAACTCTCCGGGATTTACCCGTTAGATTTAGACGCACTTTTTTGGCAGATTGGAAGAAACTGCTGCCACTATGAGCATCCCCCATTCTGTGGTGGGCGACCATGCGTAAGAAGAGATTGTACCCTCTTTCGGGACGTCAAATATTCTTGTCCAAGAACTTGCCTCTTTGATGGTGTTTGCCTCGCTAGTTTAGATGCGGAGCGTACAAAATTTTTTGAGCCAAAGATCATGACATTCTACTATTAAATGCGCTTCTTTCGCCATTTTCAGAATTAAGACAAGCTTTAATACTACTCTCCTACACGCTTTTCTATCGTTAAGCGGGAGCACTCGTATAATCGATGGTTGAGAAACCATTTGGTGGCATAAACGAGGCTTACGACAGTTTAGCTGACGACTATGACAATAAGATAATCAGAGGATCAATATTCTTTCGCCACCTTTACCGTGAACTTAACGAACTATTTCATATGTGTATTTGTCACGGCCACAGAGCGTTAGACATCGGCTGTGGAACCGGATACTACTCTTTGAGGCTTTTGAAGATGGGTTTTGATGTTGTTGGGCTCGACATTTCGAGTAAGTCAGTTAAATTGGCGAAGTTAAAGACCGAATCCCATGGATTTAGGCATGTAGATTTCAATAGAGCTGATGCGACTGTACTACCTTTTAATGAAAATTCGTTCGATGTAGTTGTGGCTATGGGAAGTGTGTTAAATCATGTTCCAGCACCCGAGCAGATGATTAAAGAAATCTCCAGAGTCTTAAAACCTGGCGGTTTATTTTTCACTGACGTTGACAACTTTACATGCCTTGATACTGTTTACAACTTCATTAATCCTAACGCGAACGGTTGCACTTCTAAAAGAGGCGAGATTTTAAACGGATTGTTGTCTGGTCTTCGCCGAGGTATGACTATCGTTTGGGATCTTGGCGGCAAACCACTTCGAATTCGTCTCTTTACGTTTTCAGAGATTCAAACCTTGATGTCGAAGGCCCAACTAGCTATCGATAAGGTCTATGGGGTCCACATAGCCACCCTCGTTATACCATCTTTTGTGCAAGCAAATAGCAATTCCCGAATGCTTGAATGTGCGGTTACCGTTTTGGGTAAGATAGATAGATTTTTACGAGCCCGCGTACCGTTCAACCTTTTTGGAGTTAGCTTAGTCCTTCTGGGGCACAAGTTTAGCGCAGATTAACTTTGCGCCTTGCAATAAAGTTTATATGTTTAACAGTTAAAATCTTAATCAGCTACTAATCAGAGAGAACCATCATGGCCCAAGAAGTACCGAAAAGATTAGAACAAATCGAAAAACGCTTAGATTCCATTGAAAAAATCCTTAATACAATGGTACCAAAGGCGTCTATTATTAAATCTCAAGCTGAAATCCCAAGAAGTACCACCTCGGACATTGAAAGCCTCCTCGAACTCCCTGATAGCCTCCGAAAGACAATGTTAGCGATAAATGAACTAGGGGAGGCAACAGCTGACGAAATCCCCAAGATAACAGGACGTGTTCGAAGCGTCGAAAGCATCTACTTAAATGAACTAGTAAGAATGGGGCGCCTTGCCAAAACACGGAAAGGTCGAAAGGTCTTCTTTAAAGCAGTCAGATATTATTGACCTGAATATTGTCCGCGTCCATCCTACATTATACTATTTGAAAAGTGTAAAACAGATTTCCTCCGGATGTACGACAATGCCTTTTGCAGTTATTTCCATCGGGTGGACATGTTCATCATGCTTTATTCCACGCATTTTAAGCACTTGGATAGCCCGAGTCATTGACCCCTCGCGACCCGCAAAGTAGAGAATAATGACTCCATGTGCAAGATATTGCCCAGGATGCGTTTCCATCCTAATTGTTCGAGTTTCAAGGGTAAGCAGGGAAGTACAACCTAGCCTACTCAGCGCTTGGACGAGGCCAACTATTCCTTGTCGGATCTCAAATGGATTCTCGTATTGTACTGTTAAAACATTTAACGTGTCTAACGCGAGGCGCTTAGCATTTGTTTCCCGAACATGAGAGTAGATCAGTTTCACGATGTGGCTAAACGGGACCTTTTCATACTTGAACAACTTTTCAGTTGGGGTAATAAATCCCTCCTCAGTCACAGTATAGGGCCTAACATCAACAATCGAAAACAACTTCTGTTTTTCAAGCTTTGCGATGTCCCAGCCAAACGGAGCTAGATTGCTGTGGATTTCTTCTGGGCTTTCTGATAAGGTTACGTAGACTCCAGGCTCGTTATATTCGAGTGCACCCTGGTAAAGGAATTGAACTGCGAATGTAGTCTTCCCACTTCCTGGTCCACCACAGATAAGGCTGCATCGGTTTCGGGGTAGTCCGCCACCAAGGAGTTCATCTAGACCAGGGATTCCTGTTGAGGTACGTTCAGTCAATGCCTGTCCCTCATTAAAGCGCTAATGTGTTAATCTGAACATTTTATTGCTCTTTGTTAAAGAAGATAAAACTTGGCTTTAAAGCTTAATTTGGTTGTTAATGGGTATTAATGGTAAACTGTGCGGTTTATATATCCTAGGTTTAATAGTAACAAGTAAAATCCCAGGGCCTAAAGGATGTTTGCTGTTCAAAATGGGTCTCCTATGCTTGCGAAAGGCTTAAGTCAAGCAAAATACATTATTTGAACTGTTAAACAATTAAACAATTAAGCACGGAGAGGGGGTGACGTAATGAAAACGCTCCTTAAAAGCAAAAAAGCCATCTCACCCATCATCGCTGCTCTATTGCTCGTAGCAATTGCGGTCGCCGCAGCCGTCATCGCATACTCCTGGGTTATGGGCTTCCTTGGTGCCGCGACAGCCACAACAGCACCGACGCAAGGTCAAATTGCCGTTGAAAACGTGTCCGGTCTAAAAGATGCTGCGACATCGTTTACGTTAACTGTACGGAACACGGGTAATAAAGCAGTTACAGTTGACGTCATATACATCACGGATACAAATGGGACCTCGGTGGGCTCATTGAAATCAGGAACTGGAGCTGGGACTTGGAGCGGAACGGCAGCCATTAGTGCTGGAACAACCCAAGATTACACCTGTCGATTACCGTCCCAATACACGGTCGTTAAGGCTCATGGCTACACATTTAAGGTAGTCTGTACTGATGGGACAACTGCAACCGCAACGTATACAGCAAGCTAAGTGAGTGGTACGAAGTAGCATGAAACTGAAAACCCTGAATACGGGCATCCCAACCTTCGATCGTCAGAAAGGCTTACCGGTAGGGCTAAATCTATTGATCGGAGATCCTGAAGCGGATGCCCATCACTTTATTTTTCAAATAATTCTAGAAGCCATCCGAACTAATTTGCCCGTAGTTTACATTGCTGTAGATCGTTCTGTTGAAGAGGTGGTAGGTGAATTAAGTCGACTCGGTTGTGATCCTGCACAAATTGAAAGAAATGGATTGATTAGTTTTGTAGATTTATATTCGTTAAAGCAAAATCTTCAAGCGATTCTTCCGCATGTGTTAAAAAGCTCGAAAATCCTTGTGGTTGATTCTCTCAGCAACTTGATTTTGTCTCACAACCAAATCAATGAAACGCAAGAATTATTGGCTGAGCTTCGTTCCATAAGTCGGAACAATGACCTCGTCTGCCTGCTATTAGCTGTTCGTGACCTCCACGATAAGAAAACCGTGGCGCTGCTTAAACACTCTTGCGACGCAGCCATAGAGTTCTTCGTAAAGGAAACCGGACAAGGTCGGATGCAGCGCTTCCTTAGGGTTCTAAAAATGTCACACCATCCAGCTGACTTGCAAGCGATCCCATTCACTATCTCGGCGGAAGGAATCGTAATTGAAGAATATACGCGCACCTAAGCGTTTTCTTCGTGACCAACACGCCGTCAGTGCCGTCATCAGCTTCGTTATGATTATTGGCATAATTATAGCTGGGCTTGCAATTGCATATAGTTGGGGTCGTCCTCTAATCTACGGAATGCGCGATAGTGGTATGATTCAGCGAATTGAGGGTGACATGGAAACTTTAGCGGATAACGCGTGGCAAGTGGTACATGAGGGTAAGAATAGCCAGCGCACTACTGCTTTCAAATTTGATAGAGGAACCTTTATTGTTTTACCAACCGGAAGCTATGGAAATATTAGTTTCAGTTTCAAATTTAATGATTTGTTAATTGCAGAGCGCACGCGTGGCGTGGGTGCAGTGGAATTTCAACTACACGATTCCTATACAACCTTAGTCGAAGATAATGGGATTATGTATTATCGAGGCGGGTCCGATATTGCGGTCAGCGCTAGCACCCAAGGAGGAGCCTCGGTTTCACGAATTGCGTTACAGAAAATCGGTAGTTTCTATGTGATCGTCCGATTTGATATGAGGGCATTTCTCTACAATTACACTGATTCGAGTGGCAGCGTGCATATCATTGTCTACCTTTACCAATTAAATGCAACTTCCAGTGGTGCTACGGGGAAAGGACCGGGTCCGGTTTACGCCATCGTAAAAAATGTTGGAAGCGAATATGAAGAAATCGCATCATACACACCTTCTTCTTCTGGTACTCTTACGATTACCGCTCGGTTCAATAACGAACTTGAAGAAACTGCTCTCAGCCTAAGTGTTTCAAAAGGCAAGCAGGTGACAATTGAAATGTTCGTCACCAAATTGGAGGTAAGCATACAGTGAAACACTTGGTCAAGCTCATGCGACGTTTTTTACACGACTCTCGTGGTCAATTTGAATTCGAACATGTGTTCCTCGGATTAGGTTTATCGACAGTGATTCTTGTTACTATAGCTGCTTCTGCAAACGTCGCTATTTCCAACTCTGATCAAATCGCTGCTTCTGCAAAGTTCCGCCAAATCGCCGTCTATGTAAGCAGCGCCGTCACCGACTCTTATCTCGCAGCCCGAAAGAGCGATGTAAC
>Ga0315312_1000786_pt1 | contig 30585 bp, 24 predicted proteins | sample TDP7_MG_FD_203629 | JGI IMG/M metagenome (GOLD analysis project Ga0315312, IMG submission 203629) | Freshwater sediment microbial communities from Lake Towuti, South Sulawesi, Indonesia - TDP7 | ecosystem: Environmental > Aquatic > Freshwater > Lake > Sediment | place: Indonesia: South Sulawesi... | reverse complement strand
CTTTCCTTTTTTATTGTTAACGCTTTTTTGCCTGATTCTATCACTAAATCAGGCAGGGAGTAGCCATTCTTATTTCCCAACCTTCAACTATGGATGGGACAACCTCGTGTCAGCAAGCACTTCACACGCTTTTTCATAACTTGCCTCTAAAGCATAGTTGTAATATTCATCGTCGTACATCCTGTCGTACTCTGCTAATTCTTGCAGTTTGCGGATAACGCAAGCTCTTGCCACTTTTAGTGGTCTGGGTATGCTTCTGTAGATGATATTGCGTACAGAAGCTGGCAGTACCGTCTTATAAGTCCCCTTTATGATTGAATACAATGACATTCAATCCAGCCTTTTCTCATCTGCCTTTGTTTCAATGAAATCCTGGTCTTTACTCCAGTGCAAATAATGAAACGAGGCTATCCACTCTTTTTTACTCCAGGGTTTGCATCACGCTGCGAAAATGAATTGCGTGCAGAGCCTTACTTAATTGGGAACTACACCTGCAAAGAATAACCCTAAAATACATTTAGTTTTTCCTAAAAAATTCATTGATAGAATCGATAACATAGCTTATTTTTTCTTCTGTCAAACCAGGATAAACTCCCAAGAAAAAAGTGTTGTTAAGTATAATATCTGTGTTCTTCAAGTCTCCAACAATCCTTTTTTGAATATTTTCAAAAGCAGGTTGTCTTAATATATTTCCTCCGAACAGCATCCTTGTTTCAATATTCTTGCTTTCTAAGAATTTTACGATATGTTTCCGGTTAAATCCGGCGTCTTCTCTAATAGTAATGGGAAATGAAAACCATGAGGGCTCGGCTTTAGGAGACCATTTAGGAAGTATTACCCTATGTTGATATTTCCTGAAAGCGTCATATAGTGTTTCAAAGTTTTCCTTTTTTTTTTTCGTGAATTCAGGAAGTTTTTCTAACTGCACTAACCCAATGGCACATTGCAGGTCTAAAGGTTTAAGGTTATATCCTATATTCGTATAAATGTACCTATGGTCATATCCTTCAGGTAAATTTCTAAATTTATGCCCGAATCTATTGTTACAAGCTCCATTAGGATTCTTCTCCCCTGGTCGGCAAAAGCAATCCCTGCCCCAATCTCTTATCGAAAGAGCTGCTCGAGCTATTTGGGGGTCGCCCGTAGCTAGTGCCCCTCCTTCACCCATAGTAATGTGATGTGCAGCATAAAAACTATAGGTAGAGATATCACCAAAAGTCCCAACAAGTTTTCCCTCATATTTTGATCCTAAAGCATCACAGACATCTTCAATGACGTAGAGGTTACGCTTTCTAGCGATATCTATAATCTTATCAATCTCTGCAGGATTCCCAAGTGTATGTGCGAAAAAAAGGGCCCTTGTTTTTGGCGAAATCGCATCCTCTATTTTTGAGACGTCAATATTATAGTCTCCTAAGGTTACATCAACAAAAACTGGGACTAAGCTATTTTGGATAATCGGCGTTAATGTTGTTGGGAAGGTAGCGGCGGTAGTAATTACTTCGTCTCCTTTTTTCAACGGATCCCTAATCATAGGAGAACAAAGCGAACTTATTGCTAACAGGTTCGCAGAAGAACCAGAATTGCATACGATGCTTTTTTTTACTCCCAGATAATTGGAAAACCTTTCCTCAAATTCTCTACCTTTCTCTCCCAATGTTAGCCAAAAATCTAGCGAGGTGTCGACTAATGCTTGCATTTCTTTTTCATCGTAGACTCTGCCTGAATAACTTACTCTACTTACTCCTGGGATAAATTTTTCGCTCGCTCTTCTTAAACGGTAGATCTCGCTGACTCTCTCCAGAATCTTTTTCCTTAGCTGTTTTTCTATCTTATTCATTTTCCAAGACCATTACATTCTGAAGTGCAACTATTAAAAGTGCTTGATTTTCAGCTCAATCTATAGGCTGTACTATCATATTTTCTAAGAACTCTTTTCTATCTAATAACGGCGAGGAGTCCTCAATTGGCTTTCCAAACTCCGATTTGGGCACGATTTTTTCGCCATGTCTGACTTCTACACTACATGCCACAGGTCCTTCGTGCTGCAAGACTTCTCGTATTGTTGCTCTCAATTCCGTATGGTTGTTTATCTGAGCAGTGGACACGCCAAAAGCTTTGGCCACTTTTAGCAAATCAGAATCTCCTAATCCCCCCTCAAAACAAGCAGCTTTGTAGTTGGAATTAAGCCAAACGTCTTGGAACTGTCTTATTATTCCAAATTCGTGGTTATTAATGATAAATGTTTTAATTGGCAGATTATGCCTGACGATGGTCTCGAGTTCATTAATATTCATTTTGAAGCCACCGTCCCCGATAATGCAGATAATAGGCTTCCTATTGGCAGCAAAGCATGCACCAATGCTTGCGGGTAAAGCGTAACCCATTGGAGAGTTTCCAAATGCAGAAAACAGTCTTTGACCCTCTTTAACCTTAAATCCTTGCATCGTCCAAGTTAAAGTCGCTCCTGCATCAGTTATTATTATGTCACCCTCTTTTGATTCATTTGAAAGGGCATCCATAAAAACATAAGGATTGACTTTGTCATTCTGGTTGAAGTATTCCGGCAAACAAATAGGATATCTCACCTTCCATGTTTTGATTCTCTTCTTCCAGTCTGACAAATCTGGCGGTTTGACCGTATTGATTTTCTCGCTGATGTTTTCCAGAAAATCATTTATGTCATAGTTAATATCGACACTGATTGTTAATCCCCTGCCTTTATACAGTTCTTTCTCATCGATGTCCAAGACCACCTTTTTCGCTGCTCTGGCGAAAGTTTCTGGCCTGCCTCCTGTCTGCCGGGTGTCCAATCTTGAACCAAGGCTGATGATTAAATCAGAATTCTGAACGGCGAAATTTCCTGCCCGGTTTGCAGATACTCCAAATCCTTCAACGAATAGCGGATGGTCATGAGGTAGCACATCCATTGCGCCCCAACTAAGTACAACGGGAATTCCCAGTTTTTCGACCAAGTCTCTTGTCTTTTTCTGCGCTTTGCCTAACTTAACCCCAGCTCCTAAAATGATGACCGGCCTTTTTGCTTTTCTGATTAGATCTATCGTCTGGTCTACTTTTCTGTCGAGTAAAGCGTAATCACATTTGTTTTTTTTCGGCCTGTAGGACTTCAGCTTAGCTGGGTCTATTTCCGTTCTTTGAATATCCATCGGCAAATCAAGCAAAACCGGTCCAGCTCGTCCGGATTTAGCAAGGTATACGGTTTTATCTAAAAGGTATTTTATATCTTCTGGGTCTGTAACTTGGGCTGAAAATTTTGTGATAGGTTTGACTATATCGGCAACATTTGTTTCTTGAAAACCAATCTGTCGTGGCCCATCTTTTGTTGTAGATTCGTAAGTATTTACCTGCCCGGTGATATACAGCGTGGGTATAGAGTCAAAATATGCGCAACCAATACCGGTCATCAGATTAGTTGCCCCAGGGCCACTTGTGGCCATAGCTACTCCTATATTTTCTGTTATTCTGGAGTAGGCTTCAGCAGCCATAGCGGCTCCTTGCTCTTGGGTAGTGCAGATATATTCTAAGTTTTTATCCTTATCGAAAGAATCTACTAAGAAGGCTAAAGCTCCTCCTGTAACCAAAAACGCATGGTTCACGCCCAGATCTTTCAAATATTTCAATACATAGTCGGACACTTTCATGCGATTTTTGCCCTTTGGTGCTGTTTGATTGTAACGCTTTTATGCAGTCTACTTTTCAGTACTTTGCTCATTCTTTTGATAGCTGAGGCGATATCTTCTTTCTTTGAGGACGCATACGAAAATCTCACATAATCCCCGTAATTGTCCCCAAATATAGTCCCAGGAGAACAAGCAACTCCTGCTTGCTCGATCATGTAATCAAAGAACTGCCTATCCGTAAATCCAGTGTCCCTGATATTAGGGAACACATAAAAAGCTCCTTTTGGTTTTAAGCAGCGAACTCCAGGCAAGCTATTTAATCCTTCGACGATAAGGTCCCTTCTTTCTCTGAATTTATTCATCATGTCAGCAATAGGTTTTTGGTCTCCTTTCAAGGCTTCGACACCAGCTTTCTGAATAAAAGGAGAAACACAGCTCACATTTGTTTCAAGCAACAGGGACATCTTAGCAATAAGTTCCGGAGGCCCTATTGCAACTCCCAGCCTAAACCCCGGCATAGCATAGGATTTGCTAAATCCATTTACTACAATCGTTTTTTCCGCGCATTTATCGTATTTACTCGGCGAACTGAATTGGGTATGTGCATCATGGTAGATCATTCGAGCATAAACTTCATCGCTTAGCAAATAGAGGTCATATTTCTCTGCGATATCGTATATTCGCCGAATCTCATCTTCCTGCATAACGGAGCCGGTTGGATTGTGCGGCGAATTCATAATAATCAGCCGAGTTTTTTCTGTAGCGGCTCTCTCCACATCTTCCGGATCGAGTCTAAATTCGTTTTCTTCCCTAAGTGGAACTTTAACAGCTTTTGCACCTAAAAAGTTTATAGAGGAAATGTAGGTCGGAAAACAAGGCTCAGGGACAATAACCTCTTCAGCTTGACCATGGTTTATGGTGCATCCGATAGCATAAAAAATACCAGAATTTGCTCCGGGACAAACAAGAATCTGGTCTAAACTCGGCCTGAATTTGCGGGAGTTTTCCGTAGCATCTGCTACTGCAATTTTGAATTCTTCGAGCCCTTGTGGATTAGTATAATGAGTCTCGCCCTTTGCCAGCGCATCACAGAGAGCTTTTTTAACATTTTGGGGAGCATCAAAATTAGGGTCGCCTAATTCAAAGTGAAGGATTTTTCTTCCCTGCCGTTCAAGCTCATTTGCCTTAACGAGTATGTGAAACATCGGCTGGCCGGTCAACCTTTTAGCAGCTTCTGATATTCTCTTCACTTTAAGTCCCCGCCTCGCTTTTAAAGGATTGAAATTGACACTATTAGCTCATCCAGATATGTTTGTACCACTCGTAAGTCTCTCTGATTGCGTTCTCAAAGTCAGTACTTGGTTCCCATCCGATGGTATTCTTTATTTTGGAACCATCGAGGTATTGTTCTGGAATCTCTCCTTTCGCTTGATTAAGTATGTCCATTTTTACTGTTTTACCCATAATCGTAGCAATTGTATCGACAATCTCGATAACACTCATTACATTTTTGCTGGCTAAATTGAATGTTTCACCTTTTGTTTTACTTATATTCTCTGCTAGTGAGATATAACCTTCTGCCGTGTCTTTGACGTAAATGTATTCTCTAACTGGGTGTCCATCGCTTCTTATTTTTAGAGGCTTATTCTTGATAATTGCTTCCATCGTTCCGGGGACAATCCGGCTCAGATTCAAGTCGCCGGGGCCAAAGACATTGGCACATCTTGCGATGGTGACAGGCATATCGTAAGCATCTGGATTTGCGTATACTTGTGAGATCAGGTCCGCACAGGACTTTGAAACATCGTAAGGAGTCTTTCCCTGCAATCTTTCCCCTTCTTTGTAAGGCAGCTTTTCGCAAGGTCCATAAGCTTTATCGCTGGAAACGATAACGATTTCGCTAATCTTGGAGTACAATCTGGCAGCTTCTAAAATGTGAACCGTTCCCATAATGTTTGATTCCAGTGTTTCCAAGGGATTGAGCAGTCCAGCGGTTTCGACGGCTTGTGCACCAAGGTGAAAAATAGTGGTTATTTCATATTTAGAAAGTATATCTGCTATTTTTCTATAATCCTTCAAATCTCCTATTACTACTATTGTTTTTTCAGCGAGGTTCTGGGTCTGGAAATAACTTTTAGGGTCAAAGTCCCTAAGAAGGGACACTATATTTGCTTCAGTCGAACTGAGTTTTTCAACAAGATGAGAACCTTTGAATCCTCCTGCACCGGTAACTAACACATTTTTATTGTTCCAGAATTCCTTATTCATTTTTTCCAGATTTCCCAGGGAGCGCCCTGCTCATAAATCTTGTTAAGTTCATCGACATCTTTTTGAGTATCCATATTTTTCCAAAAACCATTATGTTGATAAGCAGCTAACTGGCCTTCTTCAGTCAACTTTCTTAGTGGCTCTTGCTCTAAAGCACAGGTTGCTTCCTCTGATAAATAATCAAATATTTTCCTGTTGAGAACCATAAAGCCACCATTAATCAGGTCTTTCATGTCGGGTTTTTCGTCGAATTTTGTGACTATTCCGTTCTGCAATTCTACGAGCCCAAACCAGTAGGCAGGCCTAACCGAGGTAATTGTTGCTATTTTGCCCATTTTTTTGTGATATTCATAAAGTTTATGTAGGTCGATATCTGCGACACCATCCCCATAGGTTAGAAAGAAGTCTTCATCTTCTCCTATGTATCTTTCGATTCTAGCGACTCTTGCTCCGGTCATGCTTTCTAACCCCGTATCGACAAAATAAATTCTTGCACATAGACGACCATTACTGGTTAAAATGGATTTACGTCCGTTTTTCAGGTCAAGGATGAAATCGCTGGACATCTCTTCCAAATTGAGAAAATACTGTTTAATCATGTGGCCTTTGTAGCCAAGACAGAGAATAAAGTCCGTAAAGCCTTGGTGACTATAGATTTTCATTATATGCCACAAAATAGGCTTTTCCCCGATATGGACAGGTGGTTTAGGCTTAAACTCGGTTTCCTGGTCCAACCGTCGCCCTTTTCCTCCGCATAATATTACAGTTTTCATCGGTTGGTTTCCTTCTGTATTCAATAAGCATCCTCGTTTCTGAGTGCTATACCTTTATTAAACGGATATGCCTAAGACTTACGATTCTCTTTGCGATATATGTCCCCGCCGATTGTAATAAGAGTCTCAGCCATAAATGTTACTCGCTGCTTGATTATCCTGCTGTCAGGGAAGCACTGTTCTAATTCTTTTGCTGTCATAAGCCTTATACCGTGAGGCTTAGCAGCAAACACGTATTTTCGCCGCACATGATTGTAGCGGATAAGCCCGCCAATCTTCAGATAGCAATGGCCGGGAAGCCAGGTAACAAACGGCAGACGCAAATGGAATTCAAAAGGATACCACCGATTAGGGGTTGCTACAAACCACCGCTTTCCAACTCGCATTACTTCAGCGGCCATCTTTTTCTGGTTGTCGAACCCACCTACATGTTCTATAACCGCATTGCTATAGACCACGTCGAAATGTTTATCCGGCCAGGGCAGATTGCAGGCGTCGCCAAGGTGTGCATTAACTTCCGGGTAGTACTTTTTTATCTTCAAAACATGTTCATGAGAAAGGTTAACCGCTGTAATGTTTTTTTCCCACGGATACGAATCGATAAGTTGAAGACCGCCGGTGCCGTCAGGATTTATTTCGGCCCCGATATCAAGTACTCTTGTTTCTTGCGTGGGCCTAATTAGTCTGTAAAACAACGAGTTTGCGTTTGCGGCTTATATATGATAATCTTGAAAATAAACTCATGGTTTCACTGTCTCGCAGACGCGCTGAGTTCGTTCAGAAACTGCGCGATTCGCCGGGCTACTGAGTCTGCTTGACTTGCTCGCGGTTTTGGACGGAAAGTGCTTAATTCCTTGATTTTGTCGGGCAATTCTTCAACACTGTACGCCGCCAGCACATGCCCAAGCTGTTCAAACTTTCGGGCTGTTGCCACCTGGTGGTCATTGACATGTTCCTTGAAACATTTCATTCGAGGCATGACCAGCAGTGGTTTATTGCGTTCCAGAGCGATAGCAATACTACCTATTCCTGCATGGCTTATTAAATAATCGGCATCAGCAACCTTATTATCAAAAGTATGCTTTTCGAGCACCTTTACATATTCGATGTTTTTTGGCGCGAAACTTGTTCTGCCAATCTGAGCAAAAACCGGCTCCTTAACAAGGCCCGACTTCACAGCGTCATCTACAGCCCGGACTAAACGATCAAACGGAAACAATGTCCCCACCGTTAAGAATATCATATTACAAACCCCGCGTAACAGACAGATCTGTATCTTTCCGCAACTTCCGGCCACTGAGTCAAAATGAAATCAGCAAAAGGCCTTATTATACGCCCGCTTAAAGATAGGCGCTCCACGTTGGCTATGCTGTCTAACCACACAATCTTTGCACCAAACACTTTGCCTGCGATACATAGCAGACATGGGGGTGCTGCGCCCGTACTTATGATCACGTCGGGCTTTTCTCTCAGAATTATCCTGATACAGTTTTTAAGGACATGCAATGCCTGAACGAAATGTTCACGGTTGCACTCTCCAATGATATAAAAGCGCCCGAGCTTTTGAAGTTTCTGTGCAACCGACTCCAAAGTGGATACATAAAATACTTCGTGGCCTTCCCAACACTTTGAGAGCTTCAATAATTGAATCAAATGTCCTCCCGCCGACGCTGCCAGACATATCTTTAATTTGTTTAGGGACTTTACCATCCGAATCAGACCGACGCAACAACTTTATAGTCTTGTATTACGGCAAAAAACATCATTCCATATTGCCAATCCCAGAAGAGCCCATATTTTTAATGAATTATCTTTGCGACGAGAACAATGGCTGTCCAAAATCTTTTCTATCTCCTGCCCAGATAGTAATCGCCTCACCAGGCTGTTATTATCGCGTATCCTGTCATAACACATATCGCGGAGCTTACCTCTGAACCACTGTGCCAGCGGAACAGAAAAACCGACTTTCGGACGGTTCACAATGCATTCTGGTAAGTACCTGAGAGCAACCTGTTTGATCTGCCGCTTAAGTGCGAAATTCTTAACCTTAACGCTCTCGGGCAAAGTAAAGGCAAATTCAACTACTTCGTGGTCAAGATATGGAACACGACATTCAATTGATGCGCCCATCGTCATGCGGTCACCCCTATCCAAAAGGTTGTCGGGCAACCATATTTTGCAGTCTGTGTACAGAATGCCATCGAGAAGACTGCATCCACGGGCCCGTTTGACATACTGCGCGGTTGGGTTTTCAAAGTCTTGTGCCAGGCTGCTGCCGACGACCAAAGCCAGCTTCTCTGTTTTAGTAAAGGGCGAAAACCACTGGGCCCAGCGATCAGCGGGGTCTTTCTCACAAAGACTCCTGAGTGCAACCTCGAGCCGCCTAAATCGTCCGGGCAGCACTCGGCCGAGCCATTGTGCAATTTGTTTCGGCAATAGGCTTACCACAGGTGCAAAACGCTCACAAGCGTACTTGGGATAGCCGGCGAACAACTCGTCACTGCCCTCGCCAGATAGCAATACCTTCACGTCATTACGAGCCATCTGAGACAACAGATGCAAGGGGATATCAGCCGGCTCACTCAACGGACTGTCACGTATCCACGTTAATTTCTCCAGATAATCAGCGAAACGGTCTTCCTGAACGACAAGTTCGTGGTGATTAGTCTTGTACTGGTTGGCAACAATCTTGGCATAGGGTAGTTCGGAGGAGGCAAAGTTATTAAATCCCACAGAATAGGTCCGAACCGGAACATTAGTTAACTTACTCATCATCGCCACAATCAAACTCGAATCAACACCACCGCTCAAAAACGCGCCCAACGGAACATCACTTATCAAATGGCTTTTGACGACTTTCAGTAAGAGAGACTCGACCTGTTCGCTCACATCTTTTGCGGTTTGACCTTTGTGCGAAACCTTAGAACTTTCAGGAGTTAAAGGGATGTCCCAATAGCATTTTTCCGTACAACGTTTTTGCGTAACAATCAACATATAGCCGGGTCTTAATTTCCTGATGCCTTCGAACAATGTCCCCGGAGCCGGGACAGAGCGATAGGTTAGATAGTGCCAAACCCCTTCAACGCTAGGTCGGACCTCCAAGCCGGGATACTGGAAAAAAGCCTTCGGCTCCGAAGCAAAGATGAAGACGTCCCCTTTTAGACAGTAATAAAGGGGCTTGATGCCTATCCGGTCACGAACCGCCATCAGCAACTGTTTTCGTTTATCCCATATAGCAAACGCGAACATTCCCTGCAGATGGTGGACCATCTCCTCGCCGTATTCCTCATAAAGATGCACCAGTACCTCGGTGTCTCCCTTGGTCCTAAAGATATGTCCCTTGCTCAGGAGCAACTGGCGGAGTTCCAGGTAGTTGTATATTTCTCCGTTGAATGTCGTCCAGACAGTTTCATCCTCATTGGAAAGCGGCTGTTTACTACCCATCACGTCGATTATGCTCAAACGCACGTGCCCAAGAGCCACCGGACCATCTTCCATCACCCCATCATCGTCAGGACCACGATGCCTCATAACATCGTTCATTCTTCGAACGATGCCAATATCAATCCTGAGCGAATTTAGATTAACAATCCCAGCTATTCCACACATATCGGCTATCTCACAGCTTTTTGGAAAAATCTTCTAAAAGAGGACTTCGGTACGCTACAAAGAAGATTCTTTCATTCCAGAAACCCCTACAGGCCACCAATACCTTGAAAGGTTGCAGAAACCACACTCCTCAAACCAGCTCTCAAACTCGTGTTGAGTAAAAGTATCTCGATACATGGGAGAAAGAACGTCAAACCAGGTCAGCACAAGCTCGCGGAATCCCCTCTGGCGCGAGAGAATCTTAAGATGCGTATGTTGCTGAACAAACTTGAGATTTCGAAGGCGGCTTAGCAAAGAGACCGCCAGCCAGGTAGGAAACGCAAGGACCTGACAAAATCGGTAGAGGAATCTATGATTCCAGTGCATAAGCCCCAATGGCCAGAGGAACCATCGGACAGCAGCCATTGGACTTAGTTTCTTTTCGTATACCCAGAAATACGCGCGACCACCGCTCTTGACGAGTGATGTAAGCAGCTCAAAGGCCCGATGCGAGTCGCCTGTGTGATGTATCACACCATTGCACCAAAGGAAGTCAAACGAATCAGTCAGAAAGGGTGGCTCGAGAACGTTCGCTTGGACTACATGGAGGTTGGGTAATTGACCGCCTTTTCGAAATACCTCTGCTATCTCTGGGATAACGTCGAGTCCGACAACTTCGGCTGCAGGATACCGTCGGGCAATCTCCACGGTGAGAACGCCGCTCCCGCAACCTGCATCCAGAATCTTTTTGCCACGAATATCTGCATCTGAAACCGCAAGTCCATCAAAGAAATATTTCACTTGCTCATCGATCCCTCGCCCGAAAACCGTCTCCTTCCCGAATCTCCCCGAATGATGTGTCTTCCACTCGAATCCGAAGCTCTGAGCGACATGGCTTTCACTTTGTTTCGAAGATACCAAGTTTGGAACTCCGCCTGAGATTGGAAACGAAGTACGGCATTCGGTGCACAAAAGAATGCCCTCTATGATTTCGGTCTCATGAGCTTTTTCTGAAGAAACAGTTAGAATAGACTTGCACAACGGGCATCGGAGCATTGAGACTAAAGATGGCTTCATAGGTCTACTCCTTAACTTTTACGCTCAGATTTTTTTAGAATCATCAATCCGAATGAGTAAGTGAATCCCGAGCCGACAAAAACAAGGACAGTTAATCTCTATTCTCAGGCTGGATCGGCTTCCAAAGCTGTGCCCCAACTCCCACATATGCAAACAACCGTCTAAATTGTTCTTTGCGTACATACCGCCTTGCGCTATCAGGCAACTGCCTTTGTTCTCTGATTATGTAGCCATAGAGAAAACCTGCTAATCTCGCCAGTCCAGAACGGACATAGGGTTTTTCAATAAAACACCGCCTCAGACATTTGGCGAGCATGAAAATCGGGTGTGTAGCAAGGCAATAATCGGTTAGCCCCTGTCTGAATCTCGCGCGTAGTATTACCTTACCATCTCCTGTCCCCACCGGCCTTTGATGAATTACCTTGATTTCGGGGAACGACCATGTCTGCCAACCACACATCCTGGCCATTATTTCGGCACAGCTATCCTCACCACCATTTTTACAAGGTATATAGCCGCCTATTTGCTCATAACAATCGCGGCGAAAGACCTGAAAAGCTTTCGGAGTAGAGTACCTGTCGATAACTACTTCTTGCAAGCATCCATCGACCTCCTCGAGAAGTGTCCCAGTTGCAATGCCGATATCCTGATTTATATCAAAGCGTCCGAATATTTCCTCAAAATAGTCGTTGCAGAGTATTATGTCCGCATCCAGTATTGCCAGATATTCAAAATCTAAATCCTTCACTCTGTCATATCCTTCAAGGATAGCATATACGTTGCTTTCATAATACGTGTGTTCATCCTTGCGTCCACGGCTGTAACACTCAATGAAACGGTAGTTCTTTGCGTACTGTTTGACGATTTCAGCGGTGCTGTCAGTTGAGCCGTCATCTACAATAATCCACCTCAGAGGCAAAATGGTCTGAGCAATAACGCTTTCTATCGTTTGCCTGATGTGCTTGCTTTCATTGTATGCAGGTGTTATCAGGACATACTCTCTTTTTATTACATTTTCGCTTGGGCTACTCATCACTTCTGAACGTGATTACCTGTGCTTCTCCGATGAGGTCTTTAGAGTACATATCACTTTTAATCACCACCGCTTGAACACAACTCTATGTGAGGAATTTTCCAAGGTTTAGGACAGCTTTGAATCTCCACTCTACGCAGTGTTTGCTGAATTACAAGTTATGAATCACGAATGATGAAAGCTGAGGTCTTGTAAATTTAATCACAATGTTCCTTCAACTGCATCTCTATTTATTAGCAGCTTCTTCCAGTCCCATAGACAGAAGAAACAGCCTTTCAAGTACGCCTTCGCAGTCTGGGTAGACTTTTCTCTTTCGTCTTCACGCATTACAGCCGCGGCAAGCCAATAAGGGACTCGCAAAAGAAAAAAGACCGCCATGAGAACACGAGCAAGCAACAACTCCAGTTTGCTTCTGTGCATTCTCATAAAAATCAATTTGCTTCCGTAGAGTTGCAACAAGAATCTCTCACTCATCCGTTTTGTATTTTGGCCTCCGAAATGGATTATCTCAGCGTCAGGCGTGAAAAGGACCTTCCACCCGTTCCTCGTAAATCGATAACACCAGTCCGGATCATCCCCATACACGAAATACGTTTCGTCCATCAGCCCCACCTGTTTCACAGCTTCTTTCCGCACCAAAGAAAAACAACCACTCACGGTCTCCACTTCTCTAACATCATTGAAGTCCCACCAGGTCATCCTTTCCCTCCCAAAGAACTTGTTTCGTGGGAAAATCTTATAAAGGTATGTCACGGATAAAAGCATGTTCAGAACGGAAGGGTACATAAAGCAGGTTCTTCGCAGAGTCCTATCGGAGTTGAGTACTCTACATCCGACCACGGCGGCCCCTGGCTGGGTATCTGCAAACTTCACCGTTTTTGCTATTGCATTGTCCAAAACCAGCGTATCTGAGTTAAGAAGCAGAACATACCTTCCTCTGGCTATTTCGATCGCCTGATTGTTGGCTCTTATGAAGCCCTCGTTTCTTTCATTCTCTATTATTCGGACTTCCGAGAACTCCCTTTTGACCATATCAACGCTGCCATCCTGCGAGGCGTTGTCCACATATATGACTTCAAAGTCGATGCCTTTGGTCTGGTCGTATACAGACCTTAGGCACTCATAGAGCAACTTACGCACATTCCAGGCAACGACAATTATTGACACATCTACCATGTTTTACCTTGCCTATTACACCATTTGCGGCTTCTCGAAGGCGTTCGCCTATTTACCAGTCTTTAGCCTCTCGAAAACTCTAATGTTGTAGTATTGGTCGTTATCATAATCTTTGAAGTAGGTCCTATTTTCATACAGGTCCTCTATTATGTCTTCTATTGTATGCTGCGGCTGATAGCCCAAGTAGGTTTTTGCCTTGTCAATTGCCACCTTGTAGTTTCGGTAATCTTCGATATTCTTGAGGACTATGCCCACCTTCTCCCTAATCAGCCTCTCAATCTCGTGCTTTACCATGTCACCAACTTGGCCGACCGTGTAATTTCCGGAGGCAATATTATAGACCCCGCTTAAAGAGTAATCCGCCTGGATAGCTCTCAGGTAGGCGGTGGCTGCGTCCCTGATATCCAAAACAGGCCGCCAGATAGACGGATTATCGACAGTGATTTTTCTCTCGGTCATGGCAAACTTAAACATTGTGTTCACAATCAGGTCCATTCTCATTCGAGGGCTAAACCCGCAGACGGTACCTTGTCGCAGCGCTACCACCGAAAAACTATCATCCTGAAACTGTAGCACTCCTCTTTCGCCCTGTAATTTCGATATTCCATAAGGGTACCCGCATGTCACCGGGCTGTTTTCGTCGTACAGTTCATTGACGGTGTATCCGTAAACGGAACAGGATGAAGCATAGATGAAACGCCTGACGCCAGCTTTCTTTGCGACAAACGCCACGTAGGAGGGCAGCGCCGCATTGAAAATGAAATTCATGGATGGGTCAAACTCGGCCATCGGGTCATTTGAAAGACCAGCTAAAAAGATAACTTGGTCATAGCGTTTTAGATCCTCCTTTTGGCATTTGAACAGATCTTTCTGGAGGACGCTCACGTTCTTGGGCAGGTGGTTGCCGAACCACAGCAGGTCAACAACATCAACGTCGTATCCGTGTTCTAGCAAAACCGGTATCAATTTGCAGCCGATATATCCCGCTCCGCCTGCTGCCAGTATTCTCATTCGTGTAGCCTCTGATGTAGTGCGCTATTGTTCTATCAATTCGTTGTACCTGTCACAATTAAGCGATGTATCAACTGGGACGTTGAAGGGAACATCATTTACCGACAGTTTTCCTATAGCCTTTGCCGCATGCAGACTCTTTGCATACTCAAATACTGTCTTTCGTTTTCCTCCAACGTATATAACTCCCGTGATATCTTTGTCAAGCAATTTGCTGATCTTCCTCGCAATGACTGAAACAGTCTCCCTGCTGGTCCATTGATCGATAAAGGCCTTCTCATACGGGAAGATATTTGGCCCGAACGATGTTCTTATTATCAGAGATTTATCGTACATCCGGACTGCACATTCCCCGCCTAACTTTGACCACGCGTACTTATTGATGGGATAAACAGGGTCATCCTCCTTATAGTTGCCTTTATCACCTTTGAACACGTAATCGGTAGATATGTAAATTAACCGAGCACCGATCTGCATACATAGTTTTACGACATTCGAGGTGCCGATGATATTCACTTCAATCGCTTTCAATGGGTCCTTCTCGATCAGTGGCGGTGATATAAACGCTGCCGCGTGGATAATCAACTTACAACCGTTTCCTTCAACATACATTCTCATCTGATCGAGGTTAGTAATATCAAATTCTTTGGATGAGGGGTAGCGTATATCCGGCAGCAGTTTCCTAAATGCCGATCCCAAAAGCCCGCTTCCTCCAGTAAAAACAATGTGTGAACTATCTGTCATCTGTTCCTTGCTCCCGAAATTATAAACCCTGGGACAGGCTCTGCCGAAAACACCGAGTCGCTAAGTAGCCCCCTCATTTCGGTGTCTCACAACACATCCCTTTCTCCCAGACAGTCTGGATCCTGCCGCTTTTCTTCCGTCATCTATGCATCTATGCCACGAAGGTACGCAAACCATCTATCGACCAAGGCACACATTCTCAGATTCAGCCTCATTGCTCTGAACCATCGCCTCAAGAGAAATGAGCTTCACTTTGTCAGGGTACGAGTCAGTACCGGATCCCGAGCAAAAACTTTCTTCTCACTTTTCTGAACAACTTGCTAAGCAAGACTATTGTCCAACAGTAAAGACTGACTCTCAAGTCTTTCAAATTAACTAGCCTAAATCTCTTTTTCCCCATATAGGAACGAAAAACGTCTTTAATATTGAGACAGCGTTTTGAAATCGAAACCGCTATACTGAACAAATCATATTGGTCATCAATCCAAAATGTTTTTCTCGTGGGGGAGGCTGCCGGAAACGACTTCCCCGTGAGGGCTGAATAGGCTATCAGCGAAAGTCTGGTCCCATTGATTGGCGCGATAAACGATTGGGCATTCTGCCTGCCCACTGTCGGCTCCATGATGTAAAACTGGTTTTTGAAAGGATGCCTTTTGAACTCCACTGAGCCGAAACCTTTGTACTGCAACTGGTTAAATAGCCTGATGCTTTCTTGGCGTATCTCTGTTGCCCAGGGTGCTGGTTCAGCGCAAGTTGTCTGGCCTTTTCCTACCGGCCATTGACGCAGTTTTCTACCGGTAAATTCCCCAATACATTCTGATTCTGAGTTATAATACATCAAATGAAAATATACTTCTCTATCGCCTCCAGGAATATACTGCTGGATTATCAGATTGTTTTCGATGCGCGCTATATATTCCAAACCCTTTTCTAACTCACATTTTGAATTAAAGATGTATACTTTTCTTAAACCAGCATTAAGCCACGCCTTGCTTCTCCAGAAAGGCTTCAGCACACATGGGAAGGTTATACTGCCAGAATGTTGGTCATAATCCTCAAGGGAATTGATTATGAAAGTCTTAGGTATGGTGTATCCATTCTCTGCCGCAAAGCGCGCAAAACGATCCTTCTTGAGCAAGATGTCAACGATGTTGGATTCGGGGAAATCGATTAGATAGTGATTCTCAAGTATTGCCCTATGCCTTTTAAAGAAATCAACATACGGATCGGATGCTAAGTACATAACAGGCTTTTTCCGTTCTTTCTCAGCAAAGTCTATGAGCTCCTCCAATAACTGTCGTTCGCTATTGAAAGCAACGTGCGTTGCTAATCGTGTAACTCTCTCTGGCCATTTGCGACTTACATCAAAGACATAGATCGGAATATTGTATTCAGAAAGCTCTCGTACGATACCGTAGCCTGTATGATATAAACCCAATATCGCAACCTTATGAAGGTCTTTTTCTCCTGTCGTGCTGTGAATCTTCATATCCCAAATTGCTATCGACTTCGGCGAAAACAGCTTCTCAGCCTTCGCAGATACTCTACAGCCTGGTACGCACCATTTACTTTAAGCTTGAACTCCAGCATGCTATCCGCCGCAGAAACCGCAAAACGCCCTATTCTTATATCATCTGGTGAGCAATCGACTGTATTGGGTTCTATCGTAAAGCCAAGTTTATACCCGGCGTCTTTGGCAGCGCCGCAAACTCTTGCGTCATGCGCACCATATGGGTAACTTATTCCTACGACTTCGCGACCAACAACTTTCTCCAGTTTAGCCTTAGACTCAAGCAGCTCATGTCTTAGCTTATTCTCGTCAATCTGGGTCAGCAGTGGATGTGAAATAGTATGCGAGAAGATTTCAAATCCATCCTTGCCCAGTTCTGCAATCTGTTCCAGGCTCATAACGGTTTCGTTCTTGTCGGAACATCTGTTGCTTATTCGCCAACCAGGTGATAGTCCAAGGCTACCAGTGGGAACAAAAATACCGGCGCTGAAGCCATGTTTTTTCAAAACCGGTATGGCGTTCTGGAGGATGCTCACAAAAGCATCATCAAAAGTTATCGCCACAAGACCACCTCGCCCCGCAACTCGTGCCGTCCTTACCTCCGAAGGTTTGACAACTCTGCATTTATTGGCCAGGTATGCCATCTGTTTTTCAAACTGTCTAACATCCTGTCTCTTTAAGCTGTGGTAGTATATAACAACACGGCTTGGTTTCTTCTGTATTAGTGGCAGAAACGCCGCGTAAATCATCGCAAAAATAATCTCGGATATTTCTTTCAGACCATCCAACTTAATGACTTTGGGCGAGACGACTTGCTTACCAATTACCGACAGAGATTTATCACTTGCCACTTTGTCTGTGACTTCTTGAGTTGGCGATGTGCCAGGATAATGCAAGATTACTATTACTATTCTGCAAAACACTTCTACAACTAAGTCTCCCGCATTCTCCCAACCTGAACGACGCTCCGATCATTCCTAAAACAGAATAGAAAAGTGCGGGCATTTGCCCGAAGAAACTTACTCCCTGCCACAGTGCGATTACTCCGACCAGCGTGCTTCCCATCGCCCAGTATAGGGAACCCAATTCTTCATCAGTGGTTTCTCTGAAAGCGCGTACAAGACCGCGAAACGCCGCCACAAGCACCGCGCAAAGAGCTACTATGCCAAGCATTCCATAGTTAACCCCCGCCATAAGAAATTCATTGTTACCATCAGTTTGGTTCTTGCCGAATGCCCGTCCCCAACCGGGGTCATTCCCCCCGTAGCCAGCCAACCACCACTCATCAATGCGCTCCACTGCAAGGTCGATCAGCTTCGCCCGCTGCCACCAGTCGCCCTTGGTCAAGTTGAGGTAAGAGAATATCACGTGGTATAAAGGCCTGTTGCTCCCAACTTCGGCAAAAATGCATAACACGACTAAGCACGCAAGGACGACCTTGGTCCAACGCCTGTATTTTTCCAGGAACAGGCAGAAGACGACCACAAGCAGCATACCCCACGGACCGCTGGACATGCTGCTTATGGCCCCAAGAATAGCCATTGCCGACAACGGATAAGCCAGCTTCCCCCAATGGCCACGCTGATGCCGTAGGGCCCATATCAGCGGCAGGAACATAACGAAACAACCTCCGAACAGAATGGAATGGCCGAAAGGCCCGTTAGCTCGGCCGAATCCCCAACGACCCGGCACATTGTATGTCTCGGCCGGAGTAGTCCAGGGACGAAAACGCCTCAGAGGAAGGAAAGGCTGCCAGAAGGTGACAGACTCAATTACACCCAAAATTGCCAGCGATGTCAAGATGATGGCAGCCGTCTTGGTAAAGGATATTAGCGTCCACTTGTTCGTCAATATCAGACGTGCTGCAAGATAACTAAACCAGGTATCCATCAGAAATCCACTACGATTCTCAACTGCGTCTAAAAGCGGGTGATGGGTGATACAGTATACCCCCACATACACAACCATACTCAACGCTACCAGCGTGTCCAATCGAGACCACGAAAATTTCCCGCATATTTGCTTGTCACACAGGCATCGCAAGAGCAGTACGGTAACGACAATTCGCCCGGCGGATATATCTATCGTGCCTATGCTGACTCTCAGGTAGTTAGGATACCAGACTAAGATCGTAACATAAGCGGCCAGAGCATAGGGAAGGCGTAACAATAGAACCAATACGCATCCCAGAATGCCGACCGCTAAGGTAGTGCCTTGCATATTTACCGCCTATCCGACGTCATAATAAAGATTTAGCCTTTTGCCAGATTCGCCTTGCTTTGCGCAAAACCTGATAAATTCGCTCGGTCATCCCCTGATTTAGTTGTATCTCGGCAATGGAAACACGTCCAAGGGCTCTGGGCCTTGCCTTTAACCTCGAATGCGGTTTATGCTTCTGATGGAGTACCTTATTCCGAAAGGCCGAGGACCAACGTGCCTGCTGCTTTAGTGAAATATCGAGATTTGTCAACACATCCAACCAATTTAGGGGGATATAATGACGGTTGATCCCGTGTCCACTAAAGATAGTGACCGGCCGGCTCTTGCAGGCTTGAGATTGAATTTGCTGTTGAAGATCAACAACTAGGGTGCGGATTGCACGAGAGATCACGAAATCGATCGGAACTGGAAAGTCGTATGTGAACTCATTGTCTACGACATACCACTTGCTCCTATCGACCAAAATATTGTGGGGCACACAATCGATGATTCCACAACGCAAACAAGGCACGGGTCGGGAGATTTCAGTATCTGGAATTCCGAATTCTCTCGCAAATTCTTTTGGGATACAGTTTTTTGCGGGCAGCGCCAGCAAGAACTGCACGTATTTATCTATCCACCGTCTTCCAAATGCCAAATCACCGTTTTCTATTGCCTCAGCCATTAATTCAACCATCGTAGGTAACGACATATAAGGGTAGATTAGACAATTGCCGTTCAATGTGCCACTTACCACCTCTGCCTCATTGCCAAAGAACCTTTCTGCCAGCGCCTCTCTTTCAATAATCTCACGTATAAATTTAACACCTTCATCATTGTCAGAGCTTAGTATAAATAGTTCTTCTTGCCCATTCCGGTATATTTGTTTATTTGTTCTGAACTCCTTTTTTCTCGCCATATTTGCGCCAATGAAACGTACACAGCGGGACTCCGGGCGAACATCTTCGGCCCGAGCGATAACCAGAAATGAGTTTGCAAACTCGCCAAACAATCCTGCCTGTGCTAAAGTTTTCCCAAGTCTTTTCTCCGATATAATTTCCTTGCGGCGGCGTCTCCCGGTTCTTGCCGGCAATAAGCGCCAAATGGAATCCAGATCTGTTAGCGCAATTTCGTCCGATATGATTTGTTGCGGCATTTTGTAGTCAGGCAAAGGATAATACCATTCCAAGCCGAAGAAACCAGCCGCATGTAGAATCCCAGTGAGTTCCTTCTTGCTAAAGGTGCGGACTCCATCAGAATATGGATAACCATATATCGAGTCGAATACTCTGCCCGTATGATCTTCCTGAGCCCCACATATGTACTTAAGACCGATTTTGTTTTCGATTGCCAGGATCAGTGCGCCATTGGGACTCAGCATTCCTCTCAGTTTGGCCAAAAAGGATTTGTGTGGGTTTTCCCCACCATAAAACGTACCGGCGTATTCAAGAACGCCAATTACGGTGATATAGTCAAACTTCTGATCAGGCACAAAATCTTGTAGCCCTCCCACAATTACCTCGAGGTTGGAGCATCGAGAATGCCGCATGGCTGTGATTAAAGCTCGCTGCCTGCTGTACTCTAAGGCCGTGACGCTTCTTAATCTTTGACATAGGAGTCCGGTTAGGGCACCGCACCCAGCTCCAACTTCAAGGGCAGTCCCATTGGGGTCAAAGGGGAACCATTTTAAGAGATTAAGACGAAGCGGTGAGAGATGGTATTCTTCCACCCAAGACGAAAATTGGGTGTCTTCGTTGTACGCACCGTAATTCGGGTCGTTCTTAAACTTCATATACAGTCGCTTTTCCGGCATCCCGTCGCTGTAGATCGGTCCCTCTCTTTCTTTGGCATCGATGTATTTAACTAGAACATTTCCTATTTGTTCGGTTCTTATAAACTGCTTCGTCAACTCTGCACGCTCCGAATTAAGTTGTGCACTCTTCTCTTGATGCCCCGAAGTCTCCCGCGCCAGCCAACGTAGTATTTGACATCCCACGGGTCACACATCAGGTTATGAAGTACATATTTTCGCCTGTCCCACCGCTCCTTCATCGTACTTATATTGTGTTCGCGAAGCACCACTGTCACATCACGATATTTGCGAATGCTTTCGTCGTCCTTCAACATGCAATGCTTAGATTTTGGGTCGTCCATGTGCTCCTGATAAATGAACGGGTAGTAGTATCCGTTTATGTATCCACCCAATGCGATCTTTAACCAGTACTTTGTTGTCCCCTTTCCTTGAATTGCACCAAATCTCTCAAATGTATTTCGCTTGACTAAAAGTCCCGTGCCACATGTCCAGGGGTGTCTGAAAATCCGATGTCCATTAAAGGTGTGAATCTTATGTTTGGCACGTTCATAATCAAAGTCCTCTGGAGGAAAATGCCAACAAGCCACAACTCCTAATTGAGGGATATCTTCGTGTGCTTGTGCCAGTATTCGAGTCCAACCTGGCGTAACCAAGCAATCATTGTCAAGTTTTCCGAGTAAATCAGCCTTTGACCTGCTCCAGACTTGATTTACCGCAGCTATCTGGCCAACGTTTTCTTTTGAAAAGATAATATTAGCCATTCGCTTATCGCTCATTTCATTCTTGAGATATTCGACCGTGCCGTCAGTTGAGGCATTATCCCAGATGGTAAGTGAGAACTCTTCTGTCGGGTCAGCTAACAAAGAGGCTAATGCCAGCTTAGTATATTCCAAGCGGTTGTAAGTTATGAAAATCAAGTCTACTGTCATCCCTTATCCCCTTCTGGCCAAAGTGCGCTTACACTCAATCTGACGTATCGCCACGGGAACAACCAGATCAAGCTATTCCTCTCCAGTCCAATAAACGTCATAAAACTGGCCTTCCTGAACAAGTTTCTTTGTGTGCTCCTCGTCTCGATATCCAACGATCCGGGTTTGCGCGCTGACAACTATAGCGTTTTCCGGTATATTGCCGCTGACGACAGTCCCCATACCTATGATGGCTCCGTCTCCGATAATAGTCCCTGGGGTAATGGTTACGTTCATACCCACCCAGACATAACAACCGATATGAACGGGCCGTTTTACAGACTCGCTGTCAAAAGGTAGTGAAGTGCACCGCTTAAAGTTGTGGTCGTATGAGTAAATCACCACACGCCGGCTCAGAATGGTGTGCTCACCAATAGTAACACCACCTTTGCAGTTTATGTAAGCATCGCACCCAATATATACATTACGTCCCAAGGTAAGATTCTCGGGATAAATAAGCTTAATCTTGCCTGCCAAGCATAGTGCTTCGCCTCCTTTGACCTCTCTGAGCAGTTGCTGTCGGTGAATCTCAAGGAGCTTCTTTTCAACCTTTCGCTTGAGCTTGCGATAGACAGCTATAACTAAATCCACTGTTTTCCCCGGTTGACTTTTGCCTTTATGAATACCAACTGAATCCTTAAGTTCTTTCGTTTTTTGGAAGTATGAGTGAAATATGCCTGGCGAAGTCACGGAGCATCTGCGTACCGCCCGGTATTAGACACCACCCCAACAAATACGCCAAAAGGCCCGTAGTAAAGCAAGCCAGGATTACTACGGCATCATGCTGATGGACAAGAGATACGCGAACCATCAAGATAGCCGATCCCATAACGAGGCTCGCGATTGCCGGTCCGGCAAGGGCTTTTAGAAATCGTGCTGTAGAGATGGGTGTCAGTCGAAAGCAATACCAAAGTGTGGGAAGCATTATCAGGTATTCACCAACAGCATAGGCGGCTGCGATACCACAGGCACCCCAGGGAACGCCGATAGCAAAGGAGATGACAACAAATGCGCTCCGAAATACACCCCATTTTAAGTATCGTTTGCTTAAGCCCAGCGAAAGCAGGACAAGACCAGCAGCGGTCTCGACAGCCTGAATAAAAGCCGCCACAGCTAATATTCTGAAGATAGGAATTGCGCCCATCCAACGCTGACCGAGCAGTAGACGGATCGTGTTTTCGGAGCAGACAAATAGAAAGGCCGCAAGGGGCATTGTGATAAACGCAAGTAATGATGCGAATTTACAGTAGTACCTTGCATACTCGCGGGGTTCGTTTTGCACGCGGCTTAGGGCGGGCAGGGCTACCGCGGTGAGCGGTGCACGTATCTGTGAGATGGGCAGCATGAAGAGGCTGTAGGCTTTGCTATATAACCCGGTAGCATAAGGGCCATAGAACCGACCAAGCAGAATCTTGTCTGCGCTGCGAGCAAAGTGATTTACGAAGTTAAAGGTTGTAATATCTAAGCCAAAGTGGAGCATAGAGCGGACACCTGAGCCGCGGACGGGCATGCCGGGCCTCCATTTGCAGACAAGCCAAAGCATTATTGTGCCGGAAACTGTAGTCCCGACCTGCATGGCTACTATTGCCCAATAAGCCGCCCCAAACCAGGCCAGCAAGATAGCCAGCACGATTCCGACCAGCATACTGGCAATATCTCTGGTTACCACCGCTCCAAAACGCATCTGCCTTCTGAGCAGCGCCTGGTGCTGGATACTAAGGCCAACAAATAAGAAGCTCGTTGATAATGCTAATCCAATCCAGGTTAGTCTCGGTTCGTGATAGAACCAGGCAATAGCCGGTGCCAGAGCGGCGCAGATAAGAGTTATGACAGCGCTGATGGTAACGTTTATCCAGAATAGGGTGCTGATTTGAGCGTGGTTGGTATAGGCCTTTTGGACCGTAGCCGTCGAAAGCCCAAGGTCCTTAAAGGTCATCATGAACCCCGTTACAGCCGTGACCATCGCAATCAGACCGTAATCCTGTGGAGTCAGCAGCCGTGCCAGAACAATGGTTGAGCCGGTCTGAATGACAAACCTCGCCGCCTGGCCAGCGACGGTAATCGCACTGCCTCGCACCCATCGGCCCTTGAAGTCGGCCTTCAGATGAGCCGTGTCAAAAAAATCGTTCGCCCCGGGTGTTTCTGTCAATGCTTGCTCTTCTGTCGCCAATGTAGTATGTAGCATGATCAACGCTGATTGCCCGCTGGGTCTGCCAAGCACTAATAGTCCGCTGCGCACTCCGTCCCTGTCGGTTGCATGGCAAGAATCGATGCAACCGTCTCCAAAAGAGAGGCCTCATCAGCTCTCTATGCCAGTCTTACCCGCTTTCGGCTTTGCCAGCTTGGTCGCACTGCGCAATGGGCCAGACATATCCACTACCTTGGCTTCATCCTTTCGCCGGACACGAATTCGAGCGAAGGCCTGACCACAGCGTTCGGAACTGGGCGGCGTCTACCCCACAAAGAAACATCAGAGGCATAGGCCAAATCGCGTACCATTTTTGGGGTAGCCTGCCGGTAGAGAATGCTTTCTCTGACCGTTAGCTGTTACCATAAGCAGCGGATACTTGCAGGCACCTCCTCCCTGAAGCACCTGATTTAGTTATCAAGATACCCACTTAATCGTCCGTTTGTCAAGGCGGATTCTCAAAAAAAGCCCTATTCGCAAGAATTTCTGCATGACTTCCTATAACCAGTTTTTTAGTTTTTTTCTTTACCGCTGAGAAAAAAGTCCTATAATCTAAACAAGCATGTGCAGCCGAAAGGCGTAAGTCCGTGCTTGCTTCAAGGGAGATTTATTATTACAATTTAGTTGGCACTCGGGCAACATCGAGTAACCTTTTGGTAGGAGGTCAACAGTATGGTAGATTTGGTCAGTGCGAGTGGGCGGCCGCGCAGCAGTGATCGGCATGCCTTGTATGTTTCTTTCGTGTTGCACTTGCTACTTGCCGGCCTCCTTCTCATCACGGCTTTCGGCGACACGGCAATCGCAGCAACGTACTACGTTGATGCCGTTAACGGCAGCGACAGTAATGGTGGCACCAGCGTTGCGCCATGGAAGACTATGGATAAAGTGAGCACATCCTCACAAGCGGGTGATACTATCATCATAAAGCAGATAAGCGCAGCCACGTTTTACCCCTACGGCTCCAGTGCCCAACCTTGGCCTGGGGGAAGGACGTATAAGGCCGGCGGCACTACCCAGTGGGGTATTACCTGGACATTTGATCAGAATTACACTATCGGCCGGTTTGCCAATGGGGATTATTGGGTGGTGGGACCGGTGACGATTATAGCAATTGACCCACCCTCTACTAAAGACCTAACAACGGGCAGAACAATAAACGGCTCAATGCTCAACATAACTCCTCAAAAGGATGCCAAGCAGGGATTTGACAGTGTGGCTCCTGGATATGACAGTAGCTACAACGTTGCCAGGCCGAATGGCAATGATTTAGGTGTAAGTAATCTTTTGGTTATTCAACCAAACCACTCTTTGGTTTCATCTATAAGTGTTGCTGGAGGAGGCCAGATTCAGGATGCTGCTGTCTTAACCATACTTGGCAGTGCACCACCAGCAAGTAGCTTTCGTCCATCCTGGGCAGGCACGGACAAGACAATCAAACACAATGTAAGCGACCTTGATTATTCAGGTCTTAGCAGTTTAACTCCTGTAGCGAGTACACCGAGGCTAAAACAATTGGCTGGTGATAAACAATCTGATTCTGTAGAGCGGATGTTTGAGCGACTCTGGATTGATTTCCAATTTAGTCTTGGTAATACCCACCCTTCAAACAATATGCCTGCATATGGAGCAAATATGGCTCAGCAGATGGGCGATGCGGCGTTAGTTTTGAATCTCAATTATTCCAACAGCGAAAAACAGACTCTTATGATTCGTCTTGTTCGGTTGGGAATCGATTTCTACCCGTGGAAAAACAGAATTTCGGCAATAAACCTTTCGTTTGAGCAAATATCTGTTATAAAGCAACTTTGTCCGAAAGTTGAGGCGGTTGTAGGCCGGATTGCACATTTGCTGACTGAGTTGAGTCGATAGTAGGACAGTCCGTTCAAGAGCGCAAGAAAGCAATGCAGAAAATTCGCGATCAACTATTCTCTTTTATCGAACGGAAAAATAAAATTATCCTTTCGTTTATTATTGTAAGCGTGGTCCTGTCCGGGATAGTCTACAGTCTCACGCTTGCGGACAAGCTTCGATATGCAGATGAAAAGGCATATTTCAGTTTGGCACGCAACATCATATCAGTACATCAATATAGTCTTGACCGAAAACAACCGACGGCATACCGTCCTCCTGGATATCCTTTGATTCTCTCACTCTTTGTCATTCTTGGAGCCAATATAGTCCACCTTCGCATTCTGAACTTCGTAGCACTCGGATCGTGCACATATTTGTTGCATAAGATACTTATGGAACAATCCTGCCCCTTGGCAGGCATAATCGCTGCTCTTCTTGTTATCTGCTATCCTGTCTTGTTTTACACCGCCGGGACGTTGTATCCACAAACAATTGGGTCGTTTCTATTTCTACTCATAGTTTTTCTTTTAACAAAAAAAACAAAGTCATATCGGACATTCATTTTATGCGGTTTCCTGTTTGGCTACCTTGTACTCACCATCCCAATTTTTCTATTCATCTTAGTTCTATTCGGTATCTGGTTTTATTTTTTTGAAAGGTCGATCAGGGCAAAACTAACTTTAATAACTATCCCCATCGCCTTCTCTCTTATCGGTGTTTGGTCAGCGAGAAATTACGCCGTGTTTAAGTCTTTCGTATTTGTTTCATCCAATTCTGGGTTTATGCTACTCACTGGTAATTCGGAGAACACTACTCCAAATGCTGGCCCAACAGTGGATATATCAAAATACGCTGCCGAGGCAACTCAATTGCAATTAAATGAAGTTGAACGAGATACTTACTACAGATCAAAAGCGATTGAATGGGTACTGAATCATAAAGTGAAAGCATTAAAACTATTTTGTCTGAAATTTCTAAATTATTTCAACTACAGAAATACTTTAGCGACGAAATCAGAAGCCTCGGTGGCCAAGGATATTCTTATGCTAGTTACGTATGGTGCATTATTGCTGCTGTTTGTCTCTCGTATTCTATTGATGGGACGTTTGAAGCCTTCCGCATTTGAGGTTTTACTCATTTTACTTTATGTTTCGAGCGCTCTCTTTTACGCCATTTTCTTTCCACGGATTCGATATAGGTTACCTTTTGATTTTTTATTATTGGCGGTCGTAGCAATGTTTTTACAGGATATCCTTGATATATGGCTTGCCGGACATAACGCTCTTTCGGGCCCATCCTCGCATCGAAATGAGGTCAGAACCTCAGGGCCTATTCGTCCTATAGAACCGATATACGTGTAAGACCGGCAGCCCACTGGCCGAGGAGATGACGTTTGCCTTTATTGCAATTTATTGTTACTATTTATATGTTAACGCGATGTACAGGTTTTCCCATCAAAAACCTTGTCTTTTTTGCCTAAGAATGAAGGTTTTCTGAAATCTGTCAGATTTCGTTGCTAAAAACGCCCTCATTTTCAGCCTAAAAACGCGTTTTCAAAAAACTTGTACACGGCGTTATATGTTAGAGCTGCGACGACCTCTTTGGGGAGGGTAAACGCTTATGGAGAATAAAGTAAAAGAGTTGGGGACAGGATGCGAGCGGTGGCATACGGTTTGCCGGTTGTCTTTTGTATTCTTGTTTCTAACCGGCGGCTTATTTTGCCTTACCTTTGCCGCAAACACGGCTGGAGCAGCGAGTTACATTACTCAATTTGGAATTACATGGACGTTTAAATATGAGATTTCCTTAACCGATGAAGCAGGCAAGTACCATTACGGTACTTTTGTTAATCGGGATTATTGGATTATACCCAAGGCAATTGAAGGTCCAGACCCCAACATTATAATAACAGCAATTGACCCAGCTTCGACCATAACAGGCAATAGAACAATAAATGGTTGTATGCTTGACGTAGTTCATAAAAAAGACGTCAAGCAGGGGATGGATAGTTCTGCTCCAGGATGGGACAGTAGCTTAAATGTGGGCAGGCCAGGTGGCAGTGACTTAGACGCGAATAATCCTCTTGTCATTCAAGCTGGTCATTCTTTGATCTCGTCAATAAGTCGTGCTACTGCCGGTCTAAGACCCCAGGTTCAGGATGCTGCTGTCTTAACCATACTTGGTAGTGCACCACCTGCAAACAGCTTCCGTCCACCTTATGCTGGTACAGACAAGACAATTAAGTTTAACATAAGCGACCTTGATTATTCCTGCCTTGCCAGTTTAACTCCTGTTGCCAGTACGCCAAGGCTAAAACAACAGGCTGGCGATAACTTAGGAGATTCTGTAGAGCGTATGTTTGAACGGCCGTGGATTGAGTGGCAATCCCTTGATTATACCCATCCTCTAAACAATATGCCTACATATGGAACAAATACGGCCAAAGCAATAGGTGATGGTGCATTAAGTCTGAATCTCAACTATAGCAATGCCGAAAAAGAGACTCTGATGATTCGATTTGTTCAGTTGGGTATTGACCTACACGCGTTACTTATCACTGATGAGGCTCCTATGGGTGATAAATTATGGAAAGGATACGGAGGTGTTCCGTTTGGTCGGAAACTGCCGGTTGTATTTGCAGCACATGTGCTAAATGACCTTGAGATGAAAAATTCTATCAGCAAAACAGGAGATTATGTATACAGCAATGGATATGGCCCAGGCAACAAGCCGCCAGATTATTACCACTTTGCAGAAGATGACCAGACATTTTATATAGAAGAGGAGGATGTTTATTCGCAACCATATACATTGTATTACACGGATATGGGTGGTGGTGTAGGCTCAAAGACCGGCCACGTGAAAGTTACGCATGATAGTGACACTGTTGAGGGCGTAGGTACAAATTGGCTGAGCATAAATCTTGGAAGCACCAAAATGTTCGGTGTCAAAGATGATGTTGAAGCATACAAAACAACGAATCAAAGTGCATACATTATAAAATCCATAGATTCTGATACACAACTTAGGCTTATTGAAGTATATAGAGGCAATACTGACCAAACAGGCAACGCAGAATATGCTATATCGTCTCGGGTATGGTATGGACATGGCAATGATAAATATATAGTTGATACCAATGAGTATACTGCTGCCGATGTGAATTTGCCAGAGTGGTCTCCAGACCATGCTACGGTGCCCAATCAAGCTGGGCGCAACTGGGATATGACTTATCATGGAACTTGTGGTGAGGCATTATGCAGCATAACTTTCCCCGCTCTTATTATGGGCTTAAAGACATTATGGAATCATGATGCAATTTTTGACCATACAGATAGGTGGATGGAAGTTATGGTTGGGCAGGCAGCCCGTTCTGGATCAGATTTTTCCGAACATATGTGGGACGCTTACCGAGCAAAGTTTGGGGGTGTTTGGACTCGTTTTGACCCAACTGACATATATTCAAATGGCGCGAATCCTGCCAATTCTGATTCAGTACCGCCGCTGTACCCAACCAACCTACTAAGCCCGAATCAGACAGCATCATCGATTAGTCTTTCTTGGACAGCTCCCGGCCCGGCCTCTGATGGCGACCAAGCTTCAGGCTATAGAATCTTACGGACTGGTACCATGATAGGTCTTACGACCGCCACTTCTTTCCAGGATACCGGCCTTACTGCGCAAGCCAACTACAATTATGAAGTCTATAGTATCGATGATGCTGGGAACCTGAGTGTATCCGCTGCAACAGGGACATTTTCCACTTCAGCTAAAGTGAACCAGCCTCCAAACGCCAATGCCGGAGTTGACAAGACTGTTACTGATAGCGACGGCAATGGAAGCGAACAGGTAGTACTGGATGGGTCAGGTTCTACCGACCCGGACGGCACCATCCAGAGTTATGTATGGAGGGAGGGCAGCAGCCAGATCGCGACCAGTGCAAAGCCAACTGTGACGCTGTCACTTGGCCAGCATATGATTACTCTTACGGTTACCGACAATGGTGGCCTGGCGGATACAGATGCGGTGACAATAACAGTTAGCGCGAGCGGCAGCACTGATAATAATCCGCCAAGTGTAACTAAATGCTCACCGCAGCCCGACTCTGTACAGATCCCATTAAACAGCGTGATAACGCTGCATGTTGTGGACACCGCCAAAGGTATAGATGCCAATTCTGTAATCATCAAGGTCAATAATGGGACCGTGTATACGGGCAATACGACCCATTACAGCAGTGCTACCGGTGATTGCCGAAGAACGGGCACAAAGGCTGACTATGCATTTGCCTACCAGCCAAGCCAAGCGTTTGACTTCGAGCAACAAGTAACAGTGGCCGTAAATGCCGCGGACCTTGGCGGAAACGTGATGAACGAATATAGCTACTCTTTTTGGACCGAGATGCGTTCGTTCGGGAAAAACAAGAAGGTCAGCTCAGGCTTGGACAATCTCGCTTGCGGGTCGCCCGCAACGACCCGAGATAGCAGCGGGAATACATACGTAGTCTGGCATGCAGGACCAACAGGCAGCCGGGATGTTTATGTCAGTACACTCACAGAGGGGGCAGCCGGTTTTGGCAACGTCGTCCAGCTAACAGCCGACCCTGCTGACCAATGTAATCCTGCCATTGCCTTAGACAGCAGCGACAACCTATACATTGTCTGGCAGGATAACCGCCGGGGCAACTGGGATACCTATATGTCCAGCTCGGCTGACGGACTGAACTGGTCGGCCGAAAGCAGAGT
>Ga0315312_1000785_pt1 | contig 30622 bp, 30 predicted proteins | sample TDP7_MG_FD_203629 | JGI IMG/M metagenome (GOLD analysis project Ga0315312, IMG submission 203629) | Freshwater sediment microbial communities from Lake Towuti, South Sulawesi, Indonesia - TDP7 | ecosystem: Environmental > Aquatic > Freshwater > Lake > Sediment | place: Indonesia: South Sulawesi... | reverse complement strand
TGAGTAAAACTTTCCTTTCCTGAATAGCTACTTCTCCAACTGGAATCTGGGTCTTATCAGAAATAATTCTGGCGACATGTTCTGGTAAGACAATTTTACTTTTTGTATATCTCGTGACATAGACGGTAATTTCATCTAGCAAATCAATTGCCTTTTTGGGAAAGGGAATTTGGGGTAAATAGCGAGCGGAATATTTTACTATGTCTCTGATGGCTGGATAGGGAATGAATATTTTATATTTTCCTTCAAAATAGGGAACTTGATTTTCCAAAACCAAAATGGTTTCTCTTTCAGAAAGTTCTGAAATTTCAACTTTTTCAAAAAAATTTAAAACTGGACTTGGTTCAATAAAGCGATGAAAACCCGGGAAATTAGTGACAGCAATTAATTGGAAATTTGGTAAAGAAAGATAGCGGGAAATCAAACCAGAAATATCAATTATTCCTGGCTGAGGAATTTGACCAACAAAATTGTGGAAATCATCAATGACTAAAATAACATTTCCGGCGAAGGCTGTTTCCTCGAAAATTCGAGCCAAAATTCCCTCAGCCTCTTCCGAAGATTGGCTTTGAGCCAAAATTGAGACTATATCTAGACTAACAGCTCTTTTTGAGTTTATCTGGGGCGAACTTAAATTAAAGAGAGCTCTCCTAGCTAATTCCTGAACTATTTTCATTCTGCCGGCTCCTGGCTCACCAATTAATAAGACATTATTTACTGTTTCCCTTGATAAAATCCTTTCCGTTTGGGCAATTTCTTTTTCATGACCGATCATCTCTTCAACTCCATATCTTGACATTACCCCTGACCAAACGGTGGAAAATTGATCAAGGGTTATAGTATAGCCAGCTGCCCAATCTCTGGCAATTGAACCTCGTCTAATTAAATTCTCATATTCCCAAAATTTTTTTGATTCAGCAATTTTTTTCTCAAGGGATTCCTGCCACCAAGTTAGATTTTCAATATCCTCAATTTTTAAATTCATTTCAATTAAAATTTTTTTGAAAATTAAATTTTCTTTTGCTAAGGCAGTCAAAACATCTCCTATCCCTATTTTTTGATTCCTTTTTCCTTGAGCGATTTTTAAAGATTCAAGAATAGAATCTTGAAAATCTTTTGAATAAATTTCCTCACTACTACCGGAGGTGGTTTCCTGAAGAATTAAATTTTGACCTTTAAATTTTTCTATTTCTTCTTTCAATCTTTCTTTTATCTCATTTAAATTTAAAAGAGCTCGATAAAAAACAAATTCCAATTTTGGATTATCGGCTAAAATAAAATAAAGAAAAATTGTCGAATTAATTTCTAACAATTTTTTTGATTTGGTAAATTGTAATGAGCGATGCACTGCCTTAGCTACTTCAAAACTCAAAAATTCAGCCAAATTAAATTCTTCAGAGTTTGAAATTGCCTGGTCAATTGGAGCTAGGAGTTTAGGATTTTTCAGCTTAAAATTAAAGAAAGCATCGGCCAAAAAGAAGAGACCACTTAAACTCAAAAAGAGTAGAGAAAATGAGGGAGAAATAAATAAAAATATTAAAAATAGTCCAGCAAATAATCTCTTTAAAAATTTAGCCAATCGAAAAACCGGAAATCCTTCCCAAATCACCGCTTGATAGATTCTCGCTTCTTTTAAATTAAACATATTATTTAAGGCTAAAAATTAATCCGAGAATCAAAAGAGCTGGTAAAATTAACCAGCCAAAAAATAAAATTGCCCCTCCGAAAAAAATAAAAATTTCTAAAAAAAGCCCAATAACTATTAAAAAGCTTCTCATTATTGCCCCTAAAACTCGAGAAATTAAATTGGAAAAAAATACCTCAAGATATACTGGGATATCAAATCCTCTGGGATAATACCATTTATATTGCCTCCAATGATAAAAGAAAGTTTTAATGAGTATGGGAACCGAGAAATAATTTAAATTAAATAAAAGAAAATTTTTCCAGGCCTTCAAGATTGCCTTAGATTGGTCGTAAAAATGCCAGACAAAATATTGAATTAAAATATTCTGTGAAATTTCCGCCATTGCAATTTTATTATTTACCACAGCCCCACCCAAGGATGGGGCGTTTCGCTCCGCGAAAGTGCCTCGCGTCCCGACCACCCTCCCTCGTTTCGCTCGGGCTTTAAAGGTAGAGTTATTTTTTATTATACCACAATAAAAAAACCGCCAAAAGGCGGTTTTTTCGAAATCATTAAATTTGTTCGAAGACTAATTTCCTCTTTTTACCCCATAGTACAAAAAAGTTGTACTTACGGTGTTTAGTTAAAATCAAAACTAATTCATAAGTTCCGAACAGAACAATAGTGTAAAATAAATCACCAAATAAAGTATTTCGGAAAAAGGGCAAGGCTAAAATAAAACATTGGATTAATCCTGATAAAGTTTTTGGGTACCAGGGAGTAAATTGCCAAACGACAAAATTAGTAATCAAAAAAAATAAAACTGAAGCTGTTAAACTGCCAGCCAAAATAGTTTTCAGGCTTTTATGTTTTTTTATTGCTAAGCCAATTAAAAAAATTAAGGCAAAACTCCCATAAACTGCTAGCATTAACTTCCACTCATAAAAACCCAAAAAAATGTCACTGAAAAACATTGCCAAAATTGGAGCAAAAAAAGCATATTTTTTTCCTAAATAAACACCGGAAAACAAAGTAATTGCTGCAATTGGCGTAAAATTCCAAGGATGAGGTAACAATCTAAAAACTGCCCCTAATATTACTAAAATTAAAAAACTAATATTTTGAGTGTTAGCGAAAAATATCCTTAGAGATATAATTTTAGAATTGAGCTTTAACATATTTCCATTCAATTATATCACCATCTTTTAATTTATAAAGACTAGCCCCTACTTGAGCATACTCGCCATTTACCCAATACTGCCACCATTTATTAGTTTTAATATCGTTAGTAACATTGTCAATCGATTCAACAAAAACTCCCAAATCAGAATATTCTTTGTAGGAAAATTCTAAATCATTTTCTTGAGTCACTTTTTTAAGTAAATCAAAAACTGTTTTTTCTTTTTCGAATTCAATATTTTCGAATTTTTTAATATTTCCTTCACCAAAATCCAGTCCAAGGCTGACTACTATTTCTGGCTGAACTTCCTGACTTTCTTCAATAATAACCGATGGCTGACCAATTTTTGTTAAATTAACTAAGTTTTGCACTAAAAAAATCCCAATAACTAAAAAAATAAAGAAAATGAAAATTTTAAGTGGAAGTTTCATATTTTCTCTAATCCATTAGTTAGTAGAGGTTTCAACCGGAAGATTTTCTGGTGGACTCCAACCCCCCCCTCCGCCCTCCCGCTTCTAGCAGGCCCCTCGCAATAATTTTTTTCAGCCTCTTGTTTCGCCTCTTTAAATACTTTATCAAAAGAAGTCCAATTAAACAAATTACTAAAATTCCAATACCAAACCAAGGCCAATTTTGGAAAAGAACTGCCAAAACTGAGGCCAAAAAGATTGGTCTTTCTTCACGGATATTTAATTTTAAAGGAATTTTTAGCCCAGGACCAACACTAAAACTCGAGCGATCTAAAGGAGTAGCTAAAACTGAGAGATTAGTCGCTTTTCTTCCTCCTTCTTTTGCTAAAATCTTAATTTCTACCTTTTTATTTTCCCCGGCTTCTAGTCTAAAATTATCAGGCGTAATTTTTAGCCAATCATCTAATTCGTCAGGAAAAACCTGGAAAATTCCAGCTTCTTGAGAGAGATTGTAAACTAAAATTTCAGCTGTTTTTAATTGGCCAGTTTTTAGTTCAAATTCTAAAAATGAAGGCCTAGCTCCAACCCCAATAGCTAAAACTGAATTAATAGAAAGAAAAAAACAGAAAATAAAAAATAAAATTAGAAAAATGTTTAATTTCATCATTGACTAACTGCCCAGAAAGTTAAATTACCTTCTTTAATTCCAAAATCTGTCCAATTACTGGGAATAGTCAATCCGACTAAAACATTCTTAGCTGAGCCAGTATTAATAATCGTACTAAAATCTAACCAGGCCAAATTATCTAAAGTGATATTTTCTCTAAAAATCTGACCGCCACTGACAATTCCTTCAAGATAGATTCTGACATTACCGGTATTAGTAATCAAAAGTTGGTCACTGACCTGGGCTCCGGGAGCTAAACGTCCAAAATCAATTTGCTCTTTATCAATAGTGAAAGCGATTTCAGGAGCTGGTGGAGCGGGTTGAATTATCTCTACTCTTAATCCAACATTTTGACTAATTCCTTCCCCAACTAACAAATCCAATCGATTACTTCGGATATAACCTGATTTCTCAGCATAAACTTTATAAATTCCTGGATTGTTGATGACTAAGTCAGCCTCGCCATCATTATCAGTAGTAAAAGTCTGGCTATCAATATAAATTGTTGCCCCGGCCAAGAGTTTCCACGAAGAATCTTCAAAATATTCAACTTTTGCCTCTAGATTATTTCCTAGATCAACTTTTTGACTGGCTAAAGTTAATCTAGTGGGTTTCCAGCCCCATTCCCCAAAATACCACAAGACATTATCTCCCGGTTCCAAAATATAATCAGCTGCCCCAATCATTGGAAGCTCATAATTAACAAAATAAAGCCGGCCGATCAAATCGTGAGCTTCTTCATCATTTATCTTTTTTAAATAAGGTCCCCAACTAGTTTGCTCAATGAAATAAGTGTAACCACAAACAGTCGAACCATTTTCAGCAATATCTAAGGCAGTTTTTGATTTGATATAAGCATCGCAAATTTGGTTATTTTCTCCTTCAATTCTTAAATGATGTAATCTATTTATTGGATAATAATTTTGAGTTAAGGCAATTACTGAATAGGCAGTTAAAATCGAATAACCCTTATCTTCAGAAGTAATCCATTTAAAAGAACCATCACTTCTTTGCAAAGATTTTAAGTGGCTAACTGGATTTTCGCCATCTTTTTGCCAATCTTCAGGATTTTGGTCCAATTTATAAATTGCTGAAATTATCCAGGAATCAGAACCAGAATCGGATTCGCCACCGGGTTGGTAAGAAAAACCACCGTCTTCATTTTGATTTAATTTTAAATAATTAATAGCTTTAACAATTGCTGGATCATCTGGCTTGGTTCCAACTTCCAATAAAGCCATAATGGCTGCAGCTGTGTCATTAGTATCACTAGTCCCACCAACTGCATAACTCCAGCCACCATTAGCATTTTGATTAGTTAGAATAAAATTTTTAGAGTCTTGAATAATTTGATCAGAAATACTCTCTCCAGCTGAAACTAAAGCCGAAATCCCCCAGAAATCATCATTTAATAAATTAGGCGAGCCAATCTGATTTGATTGATAAAAACTTTTTAATTGAGCGACGAAATCAATATTGCCAAAATTTCTTGGGTCTTCGCCAACAGCGGTTAAGGCTAAAATTGTTCTTTCATAATCAGTGGCTAAATTGCCAATAACTGTTTTAAGATGATTTAAATCTAAATCGGTTTCACCAGCAGCAGCTAAAGCCATGGTTATCCAAGGATCTGGAGGCTGAGTTTTAAGATAATTAACAGCTGATTGAGTATTTTCTGCCCAGATAGGATGATTGGGGAAAATCGGTAATATTAATAAACCAATTAAGGCAAAAATAATTAATTTATATTTCGAGCGAAAGCGAGAAATATCCCTAGAGGTATTTTTTATCTGAAAAAATTTTTTCATGGATTAAAAATCCACTCTCTTCGAGTGGAAAAATTAAAAAAGCTTTTTCCCTTGGCTCGAAGAGAAATGATGAAACTTGTTTAAGGCAGAGTCAGCTTTCGGACTTATCCCATTTGGGCTTTACCGCTGCGGCCCAGCGCCGGGATTTCACCGGACTTTCCTGACCAGCCTTTTAAAAAACCTTTATTCATTTTAGTTTCATCCATACCTCCATTTTTGTCAATCTCTAATCTGTGGAAAACTTTATCATAAATAAAAGGTGGGCGAGACAGGATTTGAACCTGTGACCTCTGCAATGTGAGTGCAGTACTCTAACCACTGAGCTACTCGCCCGTTTTTTAATTACGAAGTAATCAAGGTTCTGTGACGAAGTCAGGTTCTTATATTAACAAATTTTTATTTTATCGGCAATTCAATGTAAAAAGTTGAGCCCTTTCCTTTTCCTTCACTTTCTGCCCAAATTTTGCCATCGTGCATTTCCAAAAATTTTCTGGCAATATAAAGGCCTAGACCTGCTCCTTCTGTCCAGAATTGATAACCGGCTCTGCCTCTGGCAAAACTTTCAAAAAGCATATCGATTTCTCCTTTTGCCAGACCGACACCCGTATCAGAAACTTTTATCTGAACTTCAGAATTCTTTCTTTTCGATTCAACTTTCGCTCCTCCTTTTTCAGTATATCTTATAGCATTATCGATGACATTTAAAATTACCTGCCTGATTTTTTCTTTATCAATTAAAATTTCTGGTAAAGGGGGCGTTGGCTTTTCAAAAATTAAATAAAGATTTTTCTTTTGGGCCTTGATTTTTAACTCATCAATAACAGTTGAAATTATTTCTTCTAAGGAGGCTTTTTCAAATTTAACTTCCATTTTCTTTGTCTCAATCTTTGAAACACTTAAAATATCATTGACCAATTTTATTAACCTCTCATTTGAAACAAAAATATTCTCCAATGGCTTTTTCACTCTTTCTGGAACCTCGCCATAAAATTTTTCCAAAATCATTGAGGCATAACCCTTGATAGCTGTTAAAGGAGTCCTCAATTGATGAGAGGTAATGGCAATAAATTCAGTCTTCGCAACATCCAATTTCTTCAATTCCTCATAAGCTCTTTCCAGTTTCCCTCTCAATTCAATTTCTTTTATCACGCTTTTAATTAAAGAGTAACCAAAAATACTAAACAATAAAACGAGAGCAATTCCAAGAATTCTTAACAAAAGAACTTCAGTTGTTAGTGCTTGAACTAAAAGAGTTAGACCTGTCGCCACAACCAAAATCTCAGTTAAAATAACCCGAATTTCAAAGAGATGGTGTTTAGTAATAGCATAAGTAGTTAGTACTGGATAGAAAATTACTAACACATTCCCAACCGGAGGAATAGGTATTCCATACCATAAAAAATAATTAGTCGAGCCACCAATAAAGCCAATTAAAGAGGCGGCTAAAACGTATTTTATTTGGAGTTTCCATATTCCAGTAGTTTTTTTGTAAGTTTTAAATAATAAATAACAACCGTAAACTATATAACTGAAAAACATTACTAAAAAAGGATGATAAAATATTCCTGGCTTTGGCCAATAAGGAAAAGATAATTCAGGAGCTACATTTTTTACAAATAAGGGAGTGAAATTTAGAATAAGAAAAATCGAGGCAATGGTATAACTTAAAATTAAAAATAATTTCTTATTTTGATGTAAATTTAAAAAGACAAAAACAAAGTGTAAATAAGTTACTGGAATAAAAATAGCGCCTACCATTAAGGCCCGAGACCAAAAAAGAGCAGATTCTGCGGTATTAGATATTTGCCATAAGTAATAAGGGAAACTCCAGAGTACAATACTCAAACACATTAAACCGAAAGTCTTATTAAGGAGCTCTTTTTTATTTTTTAAATAAACAAAAAGGCCAAGAAAAATACTTCCAATTGCATTTACTAAACCTGTGATGGCATAAAATAACATAAAAAAAATAATTAAATTATTTCTTACAAATTGCTACATTATGAATCCTTAATGGTTCTTGGATAATTTTGCAATTTTGAGGATTAAATCCAGCCTTAATTATAATTTCAGAAAGTTGTTCTACTGTGCGATAAATCATTGGCCAATTTCCAACCCAATATGAAAAAAACTTTTCTGAATTAGGAGAAATGTTACTTGTTATTAATATTCCTTTAGGAACAAGAGTATCGTAAATTCTTTTTAATAAATTTATTGCATGTTCACCTGGTCTATATTCTAAAAGTCCTATTACTTCAACTATATGAGGTTTGAATTTACCTACTACACTTTTTAATTGTTTTGTACTTATATTAGCAAAATCTATTTGATTAATTACTTCCGCCTGTTTGGCTAAATTTTTACTGTGTTCTATTGCTGTTGGATCACGATCCAAAAAAATGGCCTGGACAAAAATACCTTTTTGTTTAAATTCTCTCATAATCTCTATTATTCCCTGAGCCGCGCCACTGGCGATTGAAGTTAATCTGATTTGTTTTTCATTCTTTGAAAATTCCTGGACACTCTCTTTCAATAATTTCTTAACTAATCGCAATCGATTCCGAACAGCTTTAATATTTTTTAATCCATTCCAAAAATCAGTAACTCGTCCTTCAAAACTCTTATCTCTTTCAGGACAATAATTATAAATAATATCTAATGCTTTCCAAGTAGTGGCATTTTCTTTTACCTTTCTACAAGTAGAACTTAAACCATCAAACCAGTATGTATTAAGTTTCAATTCAGAACCTAAAATTTTTTTCTTTAAACCTACCCATAAAGCCAATACCCATATCAATGGCAACCTAAAAATATATGACAATTTATTCTTTTCATATCCTAAAGAACGATCCGCATCTATTATTATTGGAATTTTATTCTCCATAAACTTTAAAATATTTTGCCTAAAATTTTGAATCGAGCATAGCTATATTTCAATTATAACCCAATTTTCCCAAAAACAAAAGAGCCCCTTTGTTAGGCTCAAAAACAGTTTGGAATTAATAAAATTTAATCTAAATTTACCCCCAATTTTTCTTTTAGTACAGTTTTGACTCTTTTTAAATCAGCTTTCATTAATTCAAATTCATCTTCCAAATCAGCCAATCTTTTAAGAAATTTATCCAAAGTTGTTGTAAGGCGATCAATTTTTTGATTTATCCTAATTTCCATTTGCTCTAATCGTTTCTTTAAACCTATCATTTCCTGATCAACCACATTAAATCTCTTCTCTAATAACCCCACCTTCTGATCTACAGCGCCAAGAATTACAATCGTTTGTTGATTAAGGAGTCTTTCAATTTCTTTGATAGTTAATTTTTTAGGTGATTTTCGTGGCATATTATTTCTTGCTATTGTTGCTCTATTTTTATGATAAACCTGTGAGTCTCGTTGTCAAGGACAAATTTAAAACACTATAAGCCTTAAAATAATTCGTCTAAAATTTTGAATTAAGCATATTTTCGCTATATTCCCATTTTAACCCAATTTCCCCAAAAACAAAAAGCCCTATTTAAGGACTCTTGAAAGCGAAAATAGAATTGAAATATTTTCTTATTTTAAAGAAAAATAGAGTTGATCCTATTTAATATTCTTACTCTTTAATTATTATCTTTTATGCTCCGCCAATTCTTAAAAAGATCGTATATATATATTGAAGTTGTTAAACCAATTAGTGATAAAATAATTCCTGTAATAGCTAAGTTTTTCTTAGTTGATTTTAAGGCTAGTATTCCAAGGATTATTCCAATTATTGCACCGGGTACTGTTATTAAAGAAAGCATCCATGCAAACATTACAGCACGATACATAGTTATTAAAGTAAGTAGAATTGGCAGTATACTAATAATCCCACATATTAAAGAAAATTTTGCTTTTGATACAGGATCGGGTTTTGAAGGGGTTTGAATATTATTCATGTCTTTGTATATTATTCTGTATCTATCTTATTCTTCGACCTTTTACAAAATAATAAAAAGACTTATCATAATAAGTCTTTAAAATAAGAGATTAACTCATCAATAATATCACATATTTGCTCTTGAGCAGTTGGAGAGATAATCCAATCTTCTGCGGTTGGATCTCCATCGGCTTTAGTTCGTATGTCATTTTGTAATTTATTTACAGCATCTTGGTATTCTCTGTTTTCAATCTTAGCGAAAACTTCTTCTAATTTGTTTCTTAAAGCATTTTTCCTTTGTTGCGAATTATCCTTAAAAGCTTCATTAGGCCGAGTCTGGATGTAATCACTTAATAAAAATAGATTGGCTCCGTTTTCCATTTAGAGTTGATCCTATTTCCCCTTCTATTGGAATTGGCTAACATATAAAACGAAAGTAAGAATAAGTAGTGTGACTATAATTCCTAGGCCTGATAATATTATTCCTAATATAGCAATTTTAGATTGTTTTAGAGTTTTAATTCCTATCGTTAACCCAATCACTCCACAAATAAACGCAAGAAACAGAAAGTAAATGAAGTAATCTCCTATATATATGCCAAATATATATTCTCTTACTATGCCAAAATAAACTACCGCTAAGCTAATTATTCCTAATAATAAAGAAGTAATCATTCTTCCTTTTTCCTGTTCGGATTTAGATTGCTGACTAGTTGAATTATTGTCCATATATAAAAAATACTTAATTTTTATTATCGACCTTTTGGTTTTTATAATTAAATAAACCGATTTATTATTTTATCACTTTGATCGTATCCAAACCCTCAAAATAAGAATAGTTAAAGCTGTAGAAGTCCAACTTCTACAGTTTACTAAATAAGTTCTGTTGACTCCCCGGTTATTTTACTTTCCTTGAAATTGAAAAATATAAAAGATAAAAAACAATGCGGTTATTATTCCTAAACCTGATAATATTATTCCCAATATAGCAATTTTAACCTGTTTTAGGGCTTTTATTCCCGTTACTAACCCAACTATTCCGCAAATGAGAGCGATGGGAAAAAGATAAAATAAATAATCATCAATATATATACCAAATATATAATGTTCTCTTCCTGAACTCATAAGAATTGTTGCTAGAATTAATAGAATTAAACTAATTATTCCCGACAGCAAAGAAATGATTGCTCTTTTTTTTTGCTTAAATCTGGATTGTTGGCCTGTTGAATTATTGTTCATATATTAAAAGAGGCTTAATTTTTTGTCGACCTTGAGTTATCTTTGGGTCATCGAATAACCCAATTCATTATTTTGTTACTCCGATTACATCGGAGCCTTCAAAATCTGTATAGCTACCATTGTAAAAAACTTTACCAGTTAGGGATAAAGTCACTGCCTCGCCAGGACTGAGGATAGCTTGGACTTTATTCCTCTCAAACTTAACCATTAAATCAGATATTCCATCGTTATCGTAATCACTGATTTCCATTGGTTTGACTAATGCCGGAACCAACCCATTTAGTATTATACTGGAAATATCAATTTGGTTTATATCAAAACCTTGTGGAAGCTCAACGTAGACGGTGACAAACTCGCCTTTACTTTTAAGATTTAGAACATCGGGATCAAAATCTATAGTTGCTGGAATAACTTCTCCACCACCAGTGTCAATAATGCCAAAGATAAGGTAATATTCCCGGTCATTATAAGTAGTAGTATCTACAGTCATTCCGTTTTTAGTTTCACCGACATTTATTACAACTTTATCTTGGCAAGTAGGCTTTACTTCGTCTAGAGAGGTAGCTTTTGGGCAGATATATACCGTACCTATACCACTTGAAGGAATGAAAAGAATTTTCTCTTCTTCGATCACCTCTGGCCAAGAGAACATATATAAAATCGACTTTCTTGTTATTAAATCAGTATCAGCTACTAAGGTAAAAAGATTTATATCTTCAGTCGCCTGCTCAAAATGAACATTTATTATTCCAATTGGTTTTTGTTCTGAAGCCATTTTCGTGATGAGAACTGATCCCGGAGTATTTTGTGGAATTTCAGCAACATTAATTGTCTCATCGAACAGCAAATTAGGAATAATGAATTGTGGAACTTTAAGTTTAAATTTAGGTTTTACCCATACACTCTTCTCAGTAATTCTTTGAGTATCATCAATATAGGTTATTGTTACCTTTATAGTATATCTCCAAAGAATGAATGTTGAATATGAATGTGTTATTTCACACTTTCCGGATTCATCTATAATTCCATCTCCAAAGTCCCATTTACAAGATTTAATATCTTCTTCTCTTGCCTCGTCTTTGGCAATAAAAGTTATTTCTTCATTAGGGGCTGGATCTGATGGCGTAGAAATAATATAAGGAATTGGTCGTTTAATATCATCAGGAGCTATTTCTTTTGGTATTCCTTCTATCTTTGAGTAATCAATATCTTTTGTTGGTCTCTCAACGTCTTTTATTTGAACGATCCTAATAACATTTGTGTATTCTTCCTTTACAGCTTCAGTAACTATACTCCCAACGGTCGTTCCATTAAAATGGACGTGGCCGGCGAACGAGTATGAATATTCTTTAAATAAAGATGGTAGATAACTGGGTGCGTGAGAAAGGAGAATATCAGCTAAATAATTATCGATCCATTTCGAGGTAACTGAATATACATGACCAAAAGCACTCCACCACTTACAAACGCGTCCTTTTTCGCCTCTCCATAAATTATCTATACCAACAAAATTTATCCTTTTATAGCTAAAAGCATAATTTTGAAGATAAACTTCCCAACCCGGCAACTCAGGTAAAATAACAGGGGTATCTTCCTTAATCCAAAAATCAAATAATTCTTTAATCTTTTCTAAATTCTTATTGGAAGAATCCCAGAAAATTTCTTCAAAATATTCGTCTCCAAGTTTGTCTCCTTTTTCAGGATCTGCTATATCATTTTCATTAACTGAAGCACAATCATAATTTTTCCTTCTATCTGGGTCAATTCCTTCTTTTTGAGTGTAAGGCCAGACATCGTGATTACCTATTAGAGGAATATAAGGAATGCCGTCTGTCAAATTTCCATCACCATTTGGATCGTTTAATTTATTCAGAATATTTCTGGCTTTTAACAATTCAGAGGATTCAGCCGTATCTGAAATATCTCCAAGAACAGCTACGAATTTAATCTTATAATCATCTTTAAGCTCATTTATCCGATTGATTACTGCTTCTAGCCTTCTGGAAAGATAATAGTCTTGACCTGGCGAAGTGTTGTTATAACTATCGCCATCATAATCTGGAATATCAAAGCCAATATGTAAATCGGTGAGGATGGCGAAGGCCCATTTTTCTGGCTCGGGTGGTGCTTCCCAGTTACTTTCCTTTACAAAAGGATAATTGTCCTGGCCACCGGTAAATTTATAAGGCGTATCGCCTATTCCATCGTTTCCTGGTTGATCTTGATCTGGTCCTGATTTCTCATCTTTTCCAATATAATCTGACCAGTAATTTCCACCATCTGGATACTCATTATAAAAGACACTTTTAAATCCACAAATATATTCAGGGCCATAGGCTTCGGTATCCCAAGCTTGATAAGTATTGTTTATAAAATTGTTATGATAGATTTTATTTTCACCCGAACAATTAAGTTCGATCCCAGATATCCAATCAGAAATCGTATTATTAACTATAATATTAAAGCTAGACCGGCTTACAAGAGAAAGGCCTACAATGGTAAGCCCTCTTTCATTGATTAAATTATTAATCAAATTACTTTCAATAAGATTGTTTCGAGCGTATTGAAGAGAGACGGCATTATCTAAAATTTTATTTTGCCTTATTACATTATTACTTGAACCGACTAACAGAAAACCGTCTTCCCAATTATCACTTACTATATTATTGATAACCTCGTTTCCATCTGCTGGTCCCCAGCCTATCCAGATTCCCCTTTTCCCAGAACTTATAGCATTCTCTTTAAAAGTATTACTTGAAGAATAATCAAGAATAACTACTCCATACTCACTAAAGATTTTATTATTTTCGATAATATTTCCATATGAATAGGATAAATAAATTCCATAAGTAAAATTTTTAATAATACAATTTTTAATAGTGACATTTCTTCTATTACCCAAAGGAATGCCAATATAGGAATTTTCTCCATCGACAATATGATTATTACAATCTAAAGTAATGCTATTTGCTTGAATAACAATACCGTCGATTAAATCTTGGTTTAAAGTACAAGTCAAAGATTTTTCATCCCAAACACCATATGGCAACTCACATTGAGAAGGGATTAATATCGAACCCTTTTTATCAACAATCCAAAGATAGGTCGGCTGAGATATTTCTTGTAAAAAAGTGTAATTTCCATTTTCGTCGGAAACAAAAATGGTTTCATTTTCAAAACCATTTTGATATTTGAAATAAATTTTATTGGGCTCTAAATCTTCAATTGTCAAAATAGTGGAATTAATCTCATCTGAAGTTGATTCAATACTCAAACTTATTATTTTAGGAATTGACACTAAAACAATTTTTATTTCTTCACTGCTTTTCAATAAAACATTTAAAAATTCACTATCATTTATCTCAAAATATTTTCCTCTTCCCTCAATCCTTCCTGGAATCGATGGTTCTCTTGGTAATTCTGGTTCTATTATTTCTTCTTCACTGGCTGAAATTTGATTTATTCTTTGGTCAAAAGGGAATTGGGACAAGATTAAACCTAGTAAAACTAAATTCACCAATATAGTTCTTAGTATTTTTAATTTCATTCTCTTAATTTTTAATTATTCAATTAATTTGTCAAGGTTGGAAAAAGAAGGTAAAATAATATTGAAAATGCAGATTTTTGAGCTCTATTTTAATCCAAAATTAGGACGCCACCCACCCGCCGCCCTACTCACTAAGGGCGAGGCACCTGATTTAATTTTTGAGAGTTTTTGCTATGAACCGGAAAATGTTTATGAAAGGAGGTTGGGAAGTTTATATATGGTTGGGGAACTAAAAAATACCCTTCCTCAAAATTTAAAATTGATATCTAATCTGGCTGGACTAATTAAAAGTAAATTTTATGCTTTTCCAATTATTTCTTTAGACAGAAGTTTAGGAGAAAGTCTAAAAAGAGTTAATGAATTTTTAACTGAAGAGGTCAAAAAGGAAAATACCAGTTGGCTTGGTAATTTAAGTTTTGTTTTAATTTCTTTAAAAAATTTTGATTTAAATTTTACCAAGGTTGGCGATCTGAAAATTTTACTCTTTAGAGGAGGTCAGATAACCGATATTGGCGAACGTCTGGAATTTCAGGAAATTGAACCTTATCCCTTAAAAGTTTTTCAAAACATTGTTTCAGGAAAATTGACTGAAGGAGATTTAATTTTTGTTTCAAGTAAAGAAGTTTTTGATTTTTTCTCAAAGGAAAATTTAATAAATGAAATAGCTCAAATTCCAATTGAAAAATCTTTTGAGAAAGAATTAAAGAAAATTTTGAAGCTAAAAGAAAAGCTATTATTAGAAATTTCAGGGATATGTCTTTTAGTCTTTTTAAAGCCTGAGGTCTTACCAAAAGAAGAATTTGTTTTTAAAAAGAAGGTTTCATTTTTCCCATTAGAAAGACTTTTTAAAAAATTTGGCAAATTTCCAGAAAAAATAAAGGAGAAAATGTCCTTCGGGATATTTTTCGCTTTCGCTCGAAAGACAAAAGAAATTGTTTTTTCCCCTTTTAAAAAATTTTCTCTTCTTCTTTCAAAAATTAAGAGTTCTTTAGCTTTAAGAAGAAAGATAATTTTAGTTTTAATCCTGATTTTTCTCCTTGCCCTGGGATTTTTTATTTTCAAAAGAGAGGAGAAAAAAGAGATTAAAAAAAATGAAGTTAAACTGGAAGAAATTCAAAAAAAGATTAATTCAGCTGAGAATTTTTTAATCTTCAAGAATGAAAGAGAAGCCAATTCTCTATTAATAGAAGCCTGGCAGGAAATTTTGCCTTTGACTAAAGAAGAAGCTCTGAAAGAAAAGGCTGAATCAATGAAGGCGAGAATTGAAGAAAGTCTTTTTAAATTAAACAAATTAGAAAAAATTTCTGAACCAGAGTTGGTTTTTGAATTCCGCAAGGAAGAAATTTTTCCAGAAAAAATGGTTCTCCTTGACAAAGCTCTTTATTTTTTTAATTCTTATAATAGTTGGCTATATAGATTCGAAGGTGGTGAAAAATTTAAAATCGAGGCTGGGGAAAAGTTTAACTTAGCAATTCCCTTTACAGAACACTCAATTTTATTTTTTTTCAAGCCAGATAAATTAATTTCTTTTGAAGAAGGAAAATTCGGTGAGCCAATAATTTTAAAAGAGCCTTATTCTAATTTCAATTTTGATGATTTTACCATCTTCAGAAAAAATCTCTATTTTTTAGACGAAAGGGCAGGAGAAATAGTTAAGTATCCTCCATTAATTGAAGGCAAAGATTTTCCAAAATTATGGCTGTCTCCAGAGACAAAGAAAATTGAAAATCCAAAGTCAATTGCCATTGATGGTTCACTCTATCTTTTGACAAAAAATGAAATCCATCGATATTATGGTGGAAAATATCAGGAAACTCTGAAATTGGAAATTTTTCCTCCCCCTCAAAATTTTGACAAAATTTTTACCAAAGAAAATTTAAACTATCTTTATTTAATGGAATCGGTCCAAAAAAGAATTATTATTTTAGATAAATCAGGACGGATAAATTCTCAATTTCAGTCAGATCAATTTGATAATTTAAAGGATTTTGCCGTCTCTGAAAATGGCAGAGAAATTTATTTATTAAATGGTCAAAAAATATATCAAATAAATTTGTGACACACTTAACTGAAAAAGAATTAAAGAAAATGGTTTTGCTCTCTTGGCAAAGGATTGAAGAAGAGAAAGATGAGATTGATAAAATCAATGTTTTTCCAGTTCCTGATAAAGATACTGGAAAAAATATGACTCAAACATTAAAGGGAATAAAAGAAGCAATTGAAGATAAAGAATTTAAAAATCTGGAGGAATTGGGGAAAGTGACTTTGGAAGCAGCTTTAATTTCTGCCCTGGGAAATGCCGGCGTGATTTATACCGGCTTTTTAGCTGGATTTTTGCCCTCCCTTGATAAAAATCCAGTTGATGCTAAAAAATTGGCTTTGGCTTTTGAAGAAGGGAGGAAAAGAGCCTGGAAATCAATGTTCAATCCAAAAGAGGGAACAATTTTGGATGTGATTGATGCCACCGCTCAAGCTTTTCAAGAAGAGATAGAAAGAGAAAGTGATATTATAAAAATTTTTAAAAAGGCAATTGAAAAAGCAAAAGAGGCCCTCATGAATACTAGGGAAAAATTGGAAATTTTAAAAAAAGCAAATGTTGTTGATGCCGGTGGTCTTGGGTTTTTGGTGATTTTGGAAAGTTATTTAGAGGCTTTAGAAGGTGAAAAAAAGGAAGAGAAAAAGGAAGAGAAACCCTCAGAAGAAATTAGAAGATTTATCCAAGTCCTTGCAAATCGTTATGAAGTGGTTTCTTTAATTGAGAATCCAAAGGTCAACGAACAAAAAATTAAAGAAGATTTAAAAAAAATAGGCAACTCTCTAGATATTGTTCAGGTTGGAAATAAAATGAAAATCCATATCCATACTGATTATCCTGATGAGGTGAGAAATGTTCTCAAAGGAGTTGGTCAAATTGAAGACCTAAGAACTGAAGATATGGCAAAAGAAGTAGTTGGTGAAGAATCGGTCAGGAAAGTCTCAATTGGTCTCGTCACTGAGGATTTAGTAATGCTTTTGCCAAAAATTATTGAGAGGTATCAAATTGAATTAGCTTATACTAAATACGATTGGGAAGATGAAAAAAATTTACCTGGAGAAAATATTTTCCAAAAAATGAGAAATGCTTTAACAGTTGGTTTTAAAACTTTTCCTAAAACTTCCCAAGCCACACCAAAGTCTTATTTTGATGCTTATCAAAAACAATTAAAAAGGTTTGAGAAAGTTTTGTGCATTACCGTTTCTTCAAAGATTTCCGGCTGCTATAATTCAGCAATTCAAGCCAAGGAAATGTTAGACGAGAAAGAGAAAGAAAAAGTGTTTATTTTAGATTCTTTAAGTCTAACAACCCTTCTAGTTTTAAAAGCAATTGAGTTAATTCAAGAGCAAAGAGATATCGATGAGGTAATCTCGGAATTAAAAAATCTAATTCCTAAAAATTATGTTTACTTAATGATTGAAGACCCCAGATGGCTAGAAGCCTTAGGGAGAATAACTAAATCTCAGGCAAATTGGTTCAGAAGAATCAAAAAACTGAGACTCCAACCAATATTGAAGTTAAAAGACGGATTGATTCAAAAAGGCGGATTTGTTTTTGCTAAAGATATGGTTGAAGCTCTTTTTAAAAAAATTTTTAAGGAGAGTGAAAAATATAGAAAGGAGGGGAAAAAAATAAGAGTCTTTATTGCCCACGCTGATAATCTCAGTCAAGCTGAAAAACTAAAGAAAATGTTGAAGGAAAATATCAAAGCCGAAATTCCATTTATTATCTTAGGTCCACCGCTAATCTGTGCTGGTGCCGGTCCTGGGACATTAATTGTTGGTTGGATGCCAATTTAAACCCCGCATAACAACAAATTGTATACGGGGCGAGAATTTATTATAATAAAAGGTATGGAAAAAATTTATATTAAAGGAGTGGGAATGACAAAATTTGATTATTCCCAAAAATATTGGTGGCAATTTGCGAATGTCGCAGCTATGGAAGCACTTGAAGATGCCGGAATGAAAATTTCTGAGGTTGAAGCAATAGTTTTATCTTCTATTTCCAGTGCTGCTGGTCCCGATAGCGAGCATCAAACCCACAAGGCCTCCCTGCTTTCAGATTTATTCAAAACCAATGTGCCAATTATTGAGATACCGGCAGTTTGTGCCGGAGGTGGAGTGACTTTTTGGGTAGCTTCTCATTTGTGTTCAAATTTTAAAAATGCATTGGTTCTTTCAGGTGAGAAATTAGTTGATAATTTAACCGAAGTAACGACTGATCGAATTTTATCTGCTTCAGAAAGGGTAATCGAGCAGACCGAAGGAATGCTTTTTCCAGTTCAAAAGGCTCTGGTTTGGCAGCAGTACATGCAAAAATATGGGGGAACAATGGATGACCTGGCTCTGATTGCCTTTAAAAATCATCAAAACGCCGTCTTAAATCCTAAGGCCTATTTTTATCAAAGGCCAGTCTCTCTTGAAGAAATTAAGGGATCACTAGTAGTCGCCTCCCCTTTCAGATTGTATGATTGCTCTTTATCAATTAATGGTGGAGCGGCAATAATCATTTCCAGAGAAAAAACTGACATTGAATTAATTGGTTCTGGCTTTGCCACTGATTATTTATTAGCTTTTTTGAGAAAAGACTGCACTCATTATTTAGCAAGCCAGATAGCAGCAAAAAAGGCCTATGAAGAAGCGAAAATTAAACCTGAAAATATCGATGTTGCCGAGGTTCATGATGCTTTCACTTCAGAGGAAATAATTGCCTATGAAGACTTAGGATTTGCCAAATTGGGCCAGGGCCCTGAATTAATCAGAAAAGGAATTACCAATTTAGATGGAAAATTACCAGTTAATCCTTCCGGAGGTCTTAAAGCCAAAGGGCATCCAATCTCGGTAACCGGATTGGCTCAGATTTATGAGATTACAAACCAATTAAGAGGTAGATGCAAAGAAAGACAAGTAAGAGGAGCTAAAATTGGCTTAACCCATAATCTTGGCGGCAATGGCGGCAGCGTCACCGTCCATATTTTTAGAAAAGTATAATTCCCGCTTCGCGGGCCCCTGTAGTTTTTCACTTCGTTCAAAACTATGAAAATTTTATTAATTTGGCCAAAATTTCCTGAGACTTTTTGGGGGTTTAAATACGCCCTGCCTTTTATTTCAAAAAAAGCTGCTTTACCTCCTCTGGGTTTGCTAACGGTGGCAACGATTTTGCCAAAAGAGTTTGAGAAAAAACTAATTGATTTAAATGTTGAAAAATTAAATGAGAAAGATTTAAAATGGGCTGATTTTGTTTTTGTTTCAGCAATGGTTATTCAAAAGGAGTCAGCAAGAGAAATTATCAAAAGAGCGAAAAAACTTGGAAAAAAGATAGTTGCTGGCGGTCCCCTTTTTACAACTGGCTATGAAGAGTTTCTGGAAGATATTGATCATTTTGTCTTGGGTGAGGCTGAAGTTACTCTCCCCATCTTTTTAGAAGCTTTGAAAAATAACTCTCTGGAAAAAATTTACCAACCTAACCAGTGGCCGGATATAAGAAAGACTCCAGTTCCTCTCTGGGAATTAATCAATATGAAAAAATATGCCTCAATGTCCATTCAATATTCAAGAGGGTGTCCTTTCAATTGTGAATTCTGTGATATTATTCTCTTAAATGGAAGGGTCCAAAGAACAAAAGACAGGGATCAAATATTAAGAGAATTAGATGCCTTATATAATCGTGGTTGGAGGGGAAATGTCTTTTTTGTTGATGATAATTTTATTGGAAATAAAATTAAATTAAAAGAAGAAGTTTTACCGGCGATAATCGAATGGATGGAAGAAAAAAAATATCCATTTTCATTTAATACCCAAGCATCAATAAATTTAGCCGATGACCAAGAACTAATGAAGTTAATGGTCAAGGCCGGATTTGATAGTGTCTTTATTGGTATTGAAAGTCCAAATGAAGAAAGTCTCAGGGAGTGTGGTAAATTCCAAAATCTAAATCGGAATTTGCTAAATTCGGTTAAAACTATCCAGAGTTATGGCCTACAAGTCCAGGCAGGATTCATTTTGGGTTTTGATTCCGATACTCCTTCAATCTTTGAGAGAATAACTAATTTTATTCAAAGAAGCGGGATCGTCACTGCTATGGTTGGTTTGCTGCAGGCACCGCCAAAAACAAGATTATATGAGAGACTAAAGAAAGAAAATCGTTTAATTTCAGAACCAACCGGTAATAATACCGATTGCACTATTAATTTCCTTCCGAAGATGAATTATCAGGTCTTGGTTTCAGGTTATAAGAAGGTTATTAACAAAATCTATTCGCCAAGATATTACTATCAAAGATTAATCGAATCTTTAAGAAGATATAAAATAAAAAGGGTAAAAGTATTTCGTTTCCACTTCCAAAGCTTTTCCGCTTTTATAAAATCAATTTGGATTTTAGGAATATTAGAAAAAGAAAGGGTTCATTATTGGAAACTTTTATTTTGGACTCTTTTTAAAAGACCAAAACTTTTTCCACTGGCAATAGAATTAGCAATCTGGGGATTCCATTTTCGAAAAGTTTCGGAAAGTTATTCATCTTCATAAAAACCATGTTTTATAAATGTCCAGGATGTCAAAGAGTTTGGCAATATCCGATTGAAAAATGTCCGGATTGTTTTTTAAAATTGCAGAGATTAAAAAGCCAGAATTTAAAGGTGATTGGTATTTCCAAGGTCATAATTCCAACAATGTTGCATCCGAAAGTCCCCTATTTTGTCTTACTTTTGGAAGATGAGAATAGAAATAAATTTATTCAAAAAACAATCAAAGAATATAAAATTGGAGATAAATTTGGAATAGAAGTTAATGCCAATAAAAATGCTGTAGCACTTTGGAGAGTAAAATATGATATTTTTGAAGCAATCGAGAAAACGGTTTCTTTAATAGGCGGACTCCAACCCACCCGCCACCCTCCCATTCGCAAAGGGAATGGGCCCCTAAAAATTAATGAAAATTCAAAAATTTTAGTTTTGCCAACTTTAATTTCTGTTTCTCACCCCCATTCAAGACAAAATACTCACCCCGAAGTTCTAGGTGAATTGATAAAATTTTTAATCAAGGAGGGAGTAAAAGCAGAAAATATTAAAGTAGCGGGTCAAAGTTTTACTGAAATTCAAATTGAGGCAATGGCAAAAAAATCTCAGTTATTATCCATTTGCCTTGAAAATAAAGTTGAATTTTTAGATTTAAGTAAAAGAAATTTTAAAAGAATTGAAAAGGAAGGTTTGGTTTTTGAGATTTCTGAAGAAGTTTTCAAAAATGATCTAATAATAAATTTGCCGATTTTAAAATTAGATTCGAAATTAGGAGTTAAAGGGGCTTTGGAGAATTTAACTAAGTTTTGGAAAAAAGAAAACTTTTTAGGCCAGAAATATCTTTATGGAGACGAAGAATTAATTTTAAAATTAAAAGAGGTATTACCAGAAATTTTAACTATTGCTGATGCTACCACTATCCAAAAATCAAATTCCCAGGCTGTTTTTTTGGACTTAGTTTTAGCCAGTTTTAATCCTTTAAATTTAGATAGGGTCTTTGCTGAAATTTCAATGATTAATTTGCCAGAATATTTAAAATCAATTAAAATCGAGGAAATTCCAATTTCTGGTCGAGAAATTGGAGAATTACAACACCAATTAGAATTTCTTTAAAATTTATGTATAACTTTCAAAATAAAGTAGTTTTAATAACCGGGGCAGCTGGTGGCATTGGTCAAGCCATGGCTAAAAAATTTGCCCAAGGTAAGGCAAAATTAGCCCTAAATGATATCCCTCAGGCAGAAGAAGGACTTAAAAGTTTAGTTGAAGAGTTGAAAAAGATAGGGGTTCAAGCAAAATACTTTTTGGCTGATATCTCAAAATATGAAGAGGTTGAAAAGATGATGGAGGGAATAAAAAAGGAATTTGGTAGATTGGATGTTTTAGTTAACAATGCCGGAAACATTGCTGATAGAACCTTAGCCAAAATGACAAGAGAAGAATGGCAAAAAGTGATTGATGTTAATTTGACTGGTGTCTTTAATTGTTCAAGGCTAGCTCTACCTTTACTTATTCCCAATCAGGGAAAAATCATTAGTATTTCTTCAATTGTTGGAGAAAGAGGAAATTTTGGGCAGACAAATTATGCTGCTGCCAAAGCCGGAATTTTAGGATTTACAAAATCTTTGGCAAAGGAATTGGGAAGATTTGGAGTAAGAGTCAATGCCATTTGTCCTGGTTTGATTGAAACAAGAATGATGGAAGGAATGCCAGAACAAATTAAAGAAATGGTAAAACGTCTTACTTCCCTTGGCCGATTCGGTAAACCAGAAGAAGTTGCCAATGTCACTACCTTTTTAGCCTCAGATGAATCAAGTTTCATTACCGGCGCCATCATAAACATCGACGGCGGCTTATCGATTTAGAATTTATGGCTTTATCAAAAGAGGAAGAAAAAATATTGGAATCTATTATCGTTCCTTCTGAGAATGATCCTAATAATCCGGAGTTTCCTCCTGGTAATCCGAAATTTCCAGCTACTCCAACTTTTCAAATAAAAGTCCCGGGCTTTGAAAATGTTTGGTTAAAAGATGAAAGCCAAAATCCAACCGGAACCCATAAAGATAGAATGGCTTGGGAAATGGTTGTCACATATCGTGATTTTCTATTGGCTAAAAAAAGAGGTCAACTTAAAGGATCTTTGCCCCAAATGTCCATCATTAGTTTTGGTTCGGCGGCAATTGCTATTCAGACAGTATTGAAAAAATACCAATTGCCGAATTTGAAGGTTTTATATGATAGAAAATTTATCGAGCCCTTTGCTCTAAGGTCTCTCAAAAAATTAGGTTGTGAGCTTTATGAAACTGATTTATCAAAAAAGCCATTTAGTTGGAGAGAAATTCTTATTTTAACTCACAATCGAAATGGATTAGACATTACCTCTAATGAGGCTTTGGACCCAACAACCAGATTTTATGATTGGATGAGTTATGAAATAATCAATAATTCTCCTGATTATTGCTTTATTCCTTTTGGAACTGGTAATTTATATGAAAATATATTAAATATTAATAAAAAAGAGGTCTCGACTGAAAATCATGACCCTAGATTCAAAGGAAATGTAGAAATATTAAGAAAATGTAATTTCCTTGGCGCAACCACAAATAACCCTCATAGTAAGGCAGATAAACTTTACTCACCCCATCTGCCTTTTGTCCATTATGACGAACAATGGATTAAATTATATCGGGCTGCCGGTTTTTGTGGTCCTGAGTCTGACGTTCACCTATTGAAAGAAGAATATTTAGATGAAGCAATGGAGTTGGCAGAATCCCAAAGAATAAATTGTGAGCCATCAGGAATTGCAGGACTGGCTTTGATGTTGCAAATGCGAGATAAATTACCCAAAGATAAAAAAATGTTAATAGTTAATACTGGAAAAACAAAATACCCAGCTTTATAATTTTTAAAATCAATTAGCGGAGAACAGTTCTCCGCTAATAAATTTAAAATGACTAAAGAAGAAATAAAAAAGATAATCCCCTACGATGAGCCTTTTTTATTTGTTAATGAGGCAGAAATAATTGGTGAAAATGAAATTACAGGTTCTTTTCAGACAAGAGTTGAAGATTACTATTTTAAGGGTCATTTTGTTAATTTTCCGATAATGCCAGGGGTTTTAATCGTTGAGGCCTTAGCTCAACTATCAACAATTCTATTAAGAAAGAAAGTTGGTGAAGATCACAAAAATTATCATTTTTTAGCTTATGATGTCAAAAGTGTTCAATTTTTCAAACCGATTTTTCCAGGTGATAAAATTACTTTAAAAGCCGAGGCCCTAGGGATTTATTCAATAAATGAAAAAGCAAAAATTGCCAGGGTAAAAAGTCAGGCCCTGGTTAAAAATGATTTAAAATGCGAAGCCAGATTTTCCGTCGCCATTGTCGATAAAAAAGACTTCAAAGAAAAACATGTTTGAAAATAACAAAATTTGTCAACTTTTAAATATTAAATATCCAATTATTCAAGGAGGGATGGCTGGAATTTCTGAAGCGAATTTAGTTTCGGCAGTTTCGAATGCCGGGGGTTTAGGAACTCTGGGAAGCGGATTAATGCCAGCTTCTTGGCTAAAAGAAGAAATTAGAAAGACCAAAAATTTAACTAAAAATCTCTTTGCTGTTAATCTTTTCATGCAAAATCCAAAGATTGAAGATTTAATAAAAGTGATAATTGAAGAAAAAATCGAAATTGTTTTCACCGGTGGCGGTAATCCCCTACCCCTGTTTTCTTATTTCCAGGCAGCCGGAATAAAAATTATTCCGGTTACCCCTTCGCCAAGACTGGCAAAAAAAATGGAAGATAATGGCGCTGATGCTGTGGTCGTTGAAGGATTAGAAGCTGGCGGTCATATAGGAGAAAATACTACTTTTTGTTTAATTCCCCAAACAAAAGTCATTTTAAAAAAAATTCCCCTGATTGCTGCCGGAGGAATTTACGATGGCAGGACGGCTTTGGCTGCCTTTTTGCTTGGGGCTGATGGAATTCAGATGGGAACGAGATTTTTGGCTTCCAAAGAATGCAAAATCCCTGAAGATTATAAAAAGAAGATTTTAGATGCAACGGTCGATGATATAACCGTTACCCTTCGCTTTAGTGGTCATCCTCTAAGAGTGATTAAAAATCGGCTTTCTGAAGAATGGCAAAAACTTGAAGAAAAAGGAGCCTTCCCAGAAGAAATTAAAGCAGAAAAAATAGTTAGTGGATTAACCGGAGATACTGAAAAGGTGCCGCTTATGGCAGGGCTTTCAGCTGGAGGAATCTCCGAAATTAAAAGTTGCCAGGAAATAATTGAAGGAATAGTAAAAGAAGTTGAAATATTAAAAAAGGAGGTTGAAAAAAATTTATGAATATAGTTCTTTCTCATTTTTGTAATATTTTTCTAAGACCGATAGTTAATAGGATTTGGATAAAAAGGGTTTCTGGCCTTGAAAATATTCCAAAGAGAAATTTTATTTTGGCAGCAAATCACCAAAGTCATTTAGATCAAATAGCGACAGGTTATATTTGTGTTCCAAGAAGATTTCATTATATCGGCCAAACTGACAGATATAAAGGATTTATTAAAGTCCTTTTATATATTTTATATTTCATTACCGGAGTCATCCATGTAAATAGGGAAAAAGAAGAATCTAGAAAAAAAGCAACTGAAAAATCTATTGAAGCTTTAAATAAAGGAGCTTCGTTAGTAATTTATCCTGAAGGTACCAGAACAAGAACAGGAGAAATTCAAAAAGGGAGACCCGGTGTTGCCAAAATTTTTTTAAAAACTGGTGTCCCGATTCTACCAGTTGGGATAAAGGGAACCTTTGAATTAATGCCAGCTGGTAAAAGTTTCCCCAAAATAAAAAAAGAGGTTGAAATTAATATTGGAAAATTGCTCTTTTTTGAAAGGGAAGTTTTTGAAGCACGAAAATTTGATGAAAACTCAATTGAATATGAAGAAATTTGTCAAAAAATTACAGATAGAGTAATGGAAGAAATAGCAAAATTAGCTGGGAAGAACTACAAAGAAAATTCTTTGAAGAGTAGTTAAATTTGAGAAAATTGCCAAAAAAATTATTGGATAAATCATTAGAGAAAAGTTAAAAATCCCAAAAATCAGAGAAAGGAAAATTAAAAACAATCTCTCTGGCCTTTCCAAAAGGCCTTTTTTTAATTCCTCTTTTAGTATTTCTTTCTCTTTTCCAGCTGCCTTTGAATAAGTAGTCATTAAAGAGCCAAAAAGAGCTAAAAAAATCCAGATTTTCGAATCAAAATAAATTTTAGGAAAGTCTAAGAATAAAAAACCAAAAAGAAAAATTGCTTCAACATAGCGATCACAAATTGTATCTAAATAGGCTCCGATTTTAGTCTCTTTTTGCGAAAATTTAGCAACCGCTCCATCAATAAAATCTAAAATTGAAGCTAAAAGGAAAAAAAGAGTAGCTAAAATAAATTTTTTTTGAATTAAAAAGGGGGAGTAGAAAGTGGCAAAAAAGATTGAAGCTATTGTAAAATAGTTTGGTGGAATTTTAAATTTCGAAAAAAATTGACCGGCTTTTTGAGAAATTATTTCAAATTTTTCCCTTTTGAGCATAGGTTTTTGCTTTAGCTAAATTTCTCTTAAAATGGTCAGCTAATTTTGTTAAAAAAGGAATTTTTTCGAAAACTACCTTACAATTTTTCTTTTTTATTTCCTCCAAAATTTCTTCTGGGCTCAATCTTTCTTTTGGAATTTCAAAATAGGCCTTACCAATTAAATCTGGTGAGTGGGCATCAGAGCCAACAATAAAAGGTAGATTAAAATCTTTGCAAAATTTAGCTGCTAAATTGTTTGAGAAATTAAAAAAAATTGAGGCATTAAAAACCTCAATGGCAACTTCCTTTTTCTGGAAAAAATCGGCTAATTTTTCAATTCCTTCGAAGGGCAAGAAAAAATCAAAAGGATGGCAAACCACTGCCAGACCCCCTAGGCTAATTATTTTTTCAATTGTCTCTGTAGCCGATAAATGATCTTCAATTTTTTCTTTAACATTTATTCCTAAAATATCTCCCTCCTTACTTTTAACTTCAATTCCTGGTAAAACCAAAATTTTCTCACCAGCAATTAAGGTTGCCTCAATTGCTCCTCTTATTTCTCCGTGATCAGTAATACAAATACAATCTAAATTTTTTGAAATTGCTGTCTCAACAATTTCCCTAGGTGTTGACAAGCCATCGTAAGAAAAATTGGTGTGCAAATGGAAGTCTAATTTCATTTAGGAAATTTTCCTCTTAATTCTTCAAGAATTTTTTGAGCTAAATCTTTGCCTCCCAAGCCAAAGGCAATGCCTCCAGCTAAAACTATTAAGGCCAAAATGGCAACGAAGATGCTCAAAATTAATTCCGGAACAATTTTCAATTGATACAAAATTGCCAGAGTTGCCAGAATCCAAATTGCTTTCCTTATTCCAATCCCAAGAAATTTTGAATAGATTAATTCTTTATCCCTGGCACTTACTAAAAAAATCCGATAACTAAAATCAACCAAATAGACAGTGATGATGAAAATTATTGAGGCAATGAAAATATTGGGGAAAAACCCAATAATTTTTTCTAAAAATTGGCCAAATCTCAAAAGACCCAAAATCTCGCTAGCTAATAATACAAAAATGGTAAAAGAGCACCACCTGGTAATTTCACCAAAAAATTTTGCCAAATCCAATTTAATTTCCCCTTTAGCAAAGGCTTCTTCCCAACCAAGCCGTTTTATAACCTGATTGAGCTTAACTTTATTTAAAAATTCCTTAATTATTCTTCCAACCAATTTCGAGACAAAAAAACCTATTAAAAGAGTTAAGAAGGCCCAAAAAATTTGAATTGAAGTTTTTTCAGTTAAAATAAAATAAATTTTTTCGAAATTGAACATGTTAATTAAGTATAAACTATTTTAAAGATTTTAACAAATTTACCGGAGCACATAAATCTTTATGTGCTCGGTTTAAATTTCCTGATCTGAAATTTTTAACCAGAAACCAATTTTATTCCCGAAAATATGGATGGGGATGGTCAAAACTAAAATTATCAGCCAATTCAAAATCGGAATTGGAAAGAAAGGAAAGGAAAATAAAAATGAACCAAAAACAAAACTTATCTGATCAAACGGAATCCAGCGTCTCCCAGGTTTAATATTTTTTCTTCTTTTAAAAAGACTACAGATTAAATCACCAAATAGAGCCCCGAAGGAAATTAAAAAACCAAGAAAAAAAATATTAATTTCTTGATAATTAAAAAAACTGATTTTTTCAAAAAAAGAAAATCGCCACAGAAATTTTTGAAGCCAGGTAAGTAAAATTCCTACCGAAGTTCCCAAAATTATTCCCCGCCAGGTCTTATGAGAACCGAAAATAGGTTTACCTTTTATTTTTTTTCCAAAATCAATAGGCCTTCCCAAGAACGCCAAAAATCCCAAACTTTTGGCAAAATAGGTAGCAAAAGTTGGAGTCATATTGGCAAAATAAGCTGGTAGAAAAAAATAAAGGGCTGCCAAAATGGAAATAAAGGCCATAAAAATTTACCTGGTAATGAAGAATTTTCACTACGGCTTCACTTTAACTCAATCTTGGCTCCAGCTACCTCCAATTTCTTTTTTATTTCTTCAGCCTCCTCCTTTTTGACATTTTCTTTTACTATCTGAGGGCCGCTTGCTACGGCATCTATCAAATCTTTTGCTTCCTTCAAACCTCTACCAGTGATATCTCGAACTACCTTAATTACCTCAATTTTTTTCTCCCCGACTTCTTTGAGTAAAACCGTAAAGATTGTCTTTTCCTCGACGGGAGTGGCGGCCGGTACTGCTGGAGCAACGGGAACTGCCTGAGGGACTGCAGAGACTCCAAACTTTTTCTCTAAAATCTTGACCAATTCTGCCAAATCTAAAACCGAGAGTTTTTCAATTTCTTCAACCAGTTTTTTGAATTTTTCTGGAACCTCCTTTGTTTCTTTTTTTTCGGCCATATTAATTTTGAGCAAAGCGAGATTACGGCCCGCCCAAGGACGGGGCATTTCGCTTCGCGAAAGCGCCTCGCGTCCCGACCGCCCCTCCGCCAAGGCGGGCCCCTATCAAGATTCTGCTTTGCAGGTTCTTATTTTTTAATTTTACTTAAAACAAAAATTAGACCTTTTAAATTTGCTTCCAAAATATTTAAAAAATTTAAAATTGGAGCTGAAAAACTTCCAACCAATTTCCCCAAAAGTTCTTCTTCGGGAGGAATTTGAGCTAAATTGATAATTTCTTCAACTCCTCTAAATTTTTTCTCAAGATATCCTCCCAAAATTTTTAGGTTTTTGTTTTCCAAGGAAAATTCATAGGCTATTTTTGCCGGCATAATTTCATCACCAAATCCAAAAATTGTTGCTACTTGACCCTTTAATTCCTCCAATTTTTCGGCTAAATTTTTGCTAAGTTCCTCAAGAGCAATTTTGAATAAAGTTTTTTTAACGACAGAGGTTTGAGAATTTTTCTTCTTTAATTTTTTTCTCAAATCAAAAAATTCCTTGGCTTTCAAGCCTGAAATTTCAACAAAAACAATTGCCTTCTGTCTTTGAATTTTTTCCCTTAAATCCTCAATAATTTTTTGCTTTTGAGATTTTGTTTTGGCCATAAAAAATGCCTGCTACCGCAGACAGACTAAAATTACCTTTACCTCGATGGGTCCTATACCTAAGAGCTGCCCATTGTCTACGGTAAATTATATTTTAGTTTAGCTATTTCTTATTTACCTGTCAAGCCTTCAATTAAAGCTTTGGCAAATTCTTCAGCTGCTTCTGGGCCATTGGCAGTAACGATTTTCCCATCAATTACAACCTTTTCATCTTCATAGATTGCACCATTGTCTTTTAAAATCTTAACTGGACCTTTATCTAAAGGAGAACTCCAGACAGTTGCCTTTTTTCCAGATAAAACTCCGGCCTTTGCCAAAATCATAGGTGAAACACAAATTGCTCCTAAAATCTTTTCAGCTTTTACTGTTTCTTTTGCAATATTATATGATTTCTCATTATCAAGATAATCTAGGGCTCCCGGTCCTCCAATAAAAACTATTCCATCAAAATCAGCTGGATTTACTTCCTCAATCGAAATATCAACTTCGGTATCTCCCCCATCAGCCCCAATAGCAGTTCCTTTTTTAGTGCTGACTGTAGTTATCTTTGCCCCCGTTTCTTCCAAAATCTCTTTCGGAACAAAATATTCAGCATCTCTAAAATTCCGAAAGGCAATAATCATTGCAATTTTTTTATTTTCTAAAGTTCCTGGCATAGCAATTTTTGGAGGGTTTTCCTCTTCCTTAGTTAAAATTTTATAACCTACAACTCCCACAATTATCAATATAACAATTATTCCAATAAGGAGCAAATTTCTATTCATTTTTTAGTTATGTTGCGATTTCCCAGAAATTTTTGCGATTGAGAGGAAAAGTAATTTGAATTAAATAAAAAATAAATCTTGGAAAAAATTTTTCTCTTAATCATCTTTAAAGGATTAATATCTCGAATAAGCATTATTTTATTGTAAAATAAATTTTATTTATATCAAACGCTGTTTTCAATTTTTCAATCAGCTGAATATAAAGTTGAATGAGTTTGGTCAAGATTTCAATTATTTTGTTTAGAATTTCCTCAATTGTCATTTCAGGAATTGGTTTTTCGCTCTCACCAATTAAGGCAAAAAGTGAGAA
>Ga0315312_1000784_pt1 | contig 30652 bp, 23 predicted proteins | sample TDP7_MG_FD_203629 | JGI IMG/M metagenome (GOLD analysis project Ga0315312, IMG submission 203629) | Freshwater sediment microbial communities from Lake Towuti, South Sulawesi, Indonesia - TDP7 | ecosystem: Environmental > Aquatic > Freshwater > Lake > Sediment | place: Indonesia: South Sulawesi... | reverse complement strand
GAAAACTCCCTACCTTGAACCGATGGATTTGACCGTTCATAGCTGCCCTCCTCCGTCATAACCGTCAAACTACGTTGAGTATACCATTTAATGAAGACTACAAGACAATAATCCCACAATTCGCCCTTTTGTTAAACAGATGTTACGAAAATGAAGGTAAGCAGCTGAGTTTAACTCATTTTCTAGTGCGTCAGATTTGGAAGAAGCAGCATTGTTTACTCCATATACTAAAGTCAGAACTCTTGGGAATTTCACTGCAATGTGCTAACAGTAAGTTAGATATGAACTCATATCCCTAAATCCCTGGTGATTAATGAGTTCTCTGCCAATCTCTTTTTATGCTCTTAGAGGGAAACATCTGCACCCAAGATGATAGATCTAAACTATAGACGTACGTGATAGGTCGTATGCCTCTAAATGTCGGATCATTTTTCATCTTCTTTTGCCAAGAGCGTGCTTCTGCAGCGGCTCTAGCTACGGCGGCACTAAGGCTTTCCAATGCTTTGAGTAGTGCACTTTCATCGAGTTCATGTAGGAAGACAAATTTCGCTGAGGAGTACGTATTCTCTAGCTCCACCACAATAGAAAGGACTGAAGCGGGGCGCCCTGCTGACGGAACCCAATGCGGTTTATCTTCCTCCAGATGACGTTTCTTCTCTCCTTCGATTTTTGCTAACTCCCTCTCGACCTCTGACCGGGAAACCCATCGTATGTTCCTCTGCTTTACCTTAGTGAACATCTTGCCTAGTGCCGTTCTTAGACTTCGAGAAGCTCCTGCACCAATTTCTTGTAAGAAACCGTCAAGTATTGGCTTACCAATAATGTAGATAACCACAGCTGCTGGCAAAGCCCACTCCCAAGCAGCTTGCACACCGTACTCACGTGGTTGCATGATCACGTTGCGAAACGATGCTGACAGCTGTTCGTACAGCTCGTTTAGGTCTGCCTGTGGCAAATCAGAGAAATAGATCACTTGAATGGTCGAAGCTTCAGCAGGATTTCCGCGCAATTTATTTTCCCCTTAGCCAATGCAAGCTGCCAGTGACTGAAAGTATAACATATCTCGCATACACTCGGTAATCTGTCAGTTGTCCACATTGGCGCATGCGTGAACATGCGATGAGGTTGTACAGAACGCTACTTTGTTCACCAAATCTGTGGTTCTTTCAAGTCTAGTGATTCGTGCGGACACAGTAAGGACAGACTGGCTTCCTTTGTTTAGTCCTTACCTCTACTATTGTCCCTCCTTCAATTTCAGTCACTATTCCTACCTCATGCCTTTTAAGCCCTAATAAGTGGTACCATTTTCTTGGCTTTTAGCCATTTGTGTCAGGCCCCCTTTTTTCCTAAAAAATTTTTTCATGATATTAAACATTTCAGCTTTGCAAGCCACTTGACAAGGTGTTGGCATTATGGTACTGTTTACAGTGCTCCGAGTAGTTGAGCTAACACCGGGATTGAAGAGGAACCTGCGTAAGATAGGCGCAAGCTGAAAAAGGCGGGGGACAAAGCAAAACCAAGAGAGTAAGGCTACTCGGGGCATTTTATATTTATAAGGCATCTTCACAACAAGTTCTACAAATACACACCAACGCCAACACGAAACGATAACAATCTTCTCCTTGATATGGGGTCAGTAACGCTAGCCGTCTCCTTTAGTTATTCCGTCATACTAAATGAGTAATTGTTACTCAGGGGCACCGGGCTACTTTACCAGATCCCAATTGTTATGTTACTCCCTTTTCTTTCTCTTGGACAGCCTTGCTTCGGCTCTTTTTAGCTCACCGTCTTCACTGGTCTCGGTATCAAACCACCTTACGAGCTCTTTCCTCAAGTCTTGCCGCGCCTCGTTGTCAATAGTGATCGCTTCTATAACTTCAGGTAGCTGGGACTCAATATCCTTTGTATTGTAGAAAATATGAGCCCCGTTAACCTCTTCCCGGCTTCGGTAGTAGCTTGCTTTCTTCTTGGGATGAGTCTCCGCCCAGCAGGCACTGTCAGCATCCAAAGGATAAACTAATCCCTTCAGCAGGTACCTGTGTCGCCTGATTCGCTGCCGGTGCTTATCATGATCAGCCAGCGCCTGCTTTAAAACGTCCTGCTTCACTGTTTGGCAATGGGTTTGATTTATCAAACTAACTGACTTCCTGATAGCTCCGTTACATCTCATTTTATGGTCCTATTTCTCCTGCTATCCAGCCGCCGTCTACCACCAGGGTTTGCCCAGTCACCCAGTCTGAGGCTGGTGAGGCGAGATAAACGACCGCCCCAGCAATATCTTCAGGCTCTCCTACGCGTCCTAATGGGAATCGCTTAACAAAATACTGATACCATACTTTATCTGCTAGGTAATCTGCAGTCATGGGGGTTCTAGTAGTAGCAGGGCAGACTGCGTTGACATTTATGCCGTACTTCGCCCAGTCAATGGCTAGAGACCGGGTCAGCGCTAGGACACCCGATTTGCTAGTGTTATAAGCAGAAAGGTTAGGTAGACTGGAAAAAGCAAGTACAGAGGCAATATTGATGATTTTGCCTTTTGTTTTTTGCTTGATCATCAACTTACCCACTGCTTGAGAGCAGAAGAACATCCCTTTTAAATTAACTGACATGGTTTTGTCCCAGATTTCAGTGGTGGTCTCCTCGGCTGGTCCGCTGTCCAATAAGACGCCGGCAACGTTAGCCAGGATGTCGATGCCGCCAAAAGTGTTGACAACTCTGTTTGCCATCTCACTAATTTGTTTTAGGTCGGTAATGTCCACTTTAATATAAATGGCTTTACCTCCCATATGACTGATCTCTCTAACCACTTTTTCAGCTTCTTTCAGGTTCACATCAGCAACTGCTACTGAGGCACCAAAATGAGCCATAGACAAGGCAATTGCTTTGCCTATACCCTGTCCACCTCCTGTTACCACAGCCACTTTTGCAGTCAAATCAAAGCTTGGAAATTTCATCTGCTATATCCCCCTTAAGTGCTTAAAATATTGAGAAAAAGAACAAGTCATTTGAGCTATATCGATAGCCAAGTTAGTGATCTCTTGCTTCTTAAAAACAAACTCTATGTATACGCTGTTGCCTTTAATCAGTTTCCTAATTTGGTTCAAGTTCTGCTATTATCGGCTTCAATATATCAAGTGCCCTGTCAGCCTCTTGGGTTGTAATAACCAGTGGAGGAGTCCACTCAATTCGGTCACCAAGTGCCAAAGTAATAGTAGACGCACGGAGATAGAGCCCGTTCCTTAATGCCTTTTCTTGTATTCTCTCTATAATACGTAATTCTGGGTCAAATACCTTTTTGGTCCTCTTATCAGCTACTATTTCTATTCCACCCATAAGGCCCAATCCATTAATTTCGCCAACGCAGGGGAGTAGTCTAAACTCCTCATTAAGCCGGTCTAGAATATGCTTACCCACCTTTGCTGCGTTATCTGCTATTTTATCTCTAATATATATTTCCATTGCCTTAGCTGCTATAGCCGCTCCAACTGGGTGTCCGTCATAACTGAATCCCGATACGATAACTCCTTTTAGAGCATCATATACTCTCTGGTTAACAGCTACGACAGAAAATGGGAAATAAGCACTAGTGATTCCTTTAGCCATGATTATCATGTCCGGTTTTATCCCCCAGTACTCTATAGCAAACATTTTCCCTGTACGGCAGAATCCAGTAATAACTTCATCAACAATCATTAAAATATCGTATTTTGTACATATTTCTCTGACAATAGGCCAATATTCCGGCGGTGGCTGAATCATGCCGCCTGCACCTATGACTGGCTCAGCAACAAAGGCAGCTACGGTATCTACGCCCTCCTTTTCAATGACTTCGGCGAGGTAGTGGGCACACTGGATACAGCATTGAGGGTATTCCTTACTAAACATGCAGCGGTAGCAGTAGTATGGAGGAATGTGGATAAAGCCAGGTAGCAATGTCGGCATCATACCTCGCCAAAATATTCCCTTACCCATACCTGTAGAACTTACAGTACCAGGAGATGTGCCATGGTATGAACCATATAGACTAATAATTTTGTGTTTAGTGCTAGCGCCTTTATGATTCCAATATAAGCGAGCTAATTTAAGAGCCTGCTCATTACTTTCTGAGCCGCCAGAGGAGAACAGAAAATGATCTAACCCTTCTGGGGTTAATTCAGCTAACTTTTTGCTACATTCAATGCTCGGTCGATGGGAAAATCCAAAAAACATGGTACTGTAAGGCAGTTTCTGCATCTGCTCTGTTGCGGCTGTTACCAGTTCATCTTGTCCATAACCAAGGTTTATACAGGTCAGGTGAGAAGCAAAATCAATGTATTCTTTACCTTCTGCGTCCTGTAAGACTATTCCCTTACCCTTATCGAATATTATTCCCTTATTTTCACCAACGGGACACTGGGTGTGAAGTAGATGTTCTCTATCCCAATTCAACAGTTCCTCTTTAACATTCATTATATGCTCTCCTCTCTAAAATTTAACTGCTAACTCCTACTGACAACAGTTTGCCGCCCTGAAATACCTATCTCGAAAGTCTATTTCCTCAAACAGTTCATCAATATCTGAAGGTTCTTTCATTCACCACCCTCCATAGTCCTTAATAACCTCATCAGATACTATCCCTTTTTTAACATCGCTTATTGCCATCTCAATAATCTCTACAGCTTCATCAATATCATTTTTTGCCAATATAAGTGGAGGTGTAATCTCAATAACGTTTGAATAAAGACCCGTAGTTACTGTAATGAGCCCGAGTTCCCATGCCCTATATACTACTTTACTAACTTCCTTCGGTGCCGGCTCTTTTGTCTTTCTATCTTTGACTAGCTCAATACCTAAGATCAACCCTTTCCCACGTACATCTCCAACGAGTTCGTGTCTTTCCATTACTCTCTTAAGTTTCTTAAGGAAATAATCTCCCATATCCTTTGCATTATCTAAAAGATTCTGTCCTTCAATGACTTCCAATGTTGCTAAAGCGGCTGCACAAGCTACAGGACTGCCCGCGGTAGTAAACATGTGTAACCCCTCTCCACTGTCAAGAATTTCTGCCCTTCCCACACAAGCACTCATTGGAAACCCCGAGGCAATTGGTTTACCCATTGTCATAATATCCGGAACCACTCCATAGTTTTCTATGCCGAACATCTTCCCGGTACGCCCAAACCCAACCTTCACTTCGTCGGAAACGAACATGATGCCATATTCTTCAGTAATCCTCTTTAGTTCCCGGTGAAACTCAGGTGGTGGAACAATGTCGCCGCCATCAGCCTCAATTGGCTCAACAAATACTCCGGCCACACTTTCCCCTGGGGCTATATTCTTTAGAACATATTTTATGTATTCAATGCACTGCAAACCACAAATTGAATATTCAAGACCAAAAGGGCACCTATAACAATACGGGTAGGGAAGTTTCACCACACCAGGGAGTGATACAAAAGCGGTTTGGGCGTGATGTCCCGAAACGGAATATGAGCCCATAGTCTGACCATGATATGACCCAATAAAGGAAATGAATCTTGGTCTTTTCAGTGCATACTGAAGTATCTTGAATACACATTCATTAGCGTCTGAACCGGAATGCCCGTAGACCACTTTTTTGGGAAAATCCCCCGGAGTTATCTGAATTAATTTTTCTGCACATCTTGTTACTATCTCATTGTAAAATGAAATGGAGCAAAAAGCAGAAATCTTCTCGATTTGGTCCTTAACGGCAGCAAGAATCTTTGAGTGCGAGTAACCTGTATTTGCAACGGCCCAATGACCACAAACATCCAAGTACTCTTTTCCATTGATATCTTTAACCCTAACTCCTCTAGCCGATTCTATGACTAAAGGGTAAAACTTTAATCTGGATGACCTTGCTATGGCATTGTCACACCGGGTAATTATTTCTCTTGCTTTGTCAATTTCCATTGCTCCTATTAGCTCACATCTGTCATAGTACACCTTTTTGGATCACTTAATAGGTGCCGTAGTTTTGCTTGTGCACTGACTTGTCTAATTTAGGGATATTAGTTTGCTTCGTTAACTTTGTCAATATACGCGTTGATGTTTACTGGCTGTCGCTCTATGGTTATGCTTTTTGCAGAACTGGACCTGCGTTCTGAGAGCTCACAAAGTTTCATGCTAAGTTTGGCACACTCAATTTCCCGGCTTGTGTGCCAACTAATATACTTCGGAAGCGGCAACTACATCAAGAGAACAAAATGTTGACTCTCAAAAGATTTGGGCCACCAGTGGGTGAGTGGTGGCCCGGAAGGGGGTGTGTATGAAGGGACAAATTGCAATTGTTAAGTAGAGCACAACCCTGTAAAAAAACATACTTGCAAACGTGACTGGTCACAGCTGAAGCAACGGCACTGCACTATATGAAAGCCCCGACTATGGCAAAAGCGTGTAGTTACTTATTAGATTCTCAAGGCTCGCAGTGCATAGTTTACGCGATCCAGGCAAGTTTGTGCAGCACCATCTCTGATTTGCCTTTGAGTAAGCACCTCTGATATAGTTTTGACAATTTAGGTGAATTCTTTTGAAATTTGTAAGAAAGTGCCATAAGGTCTGTGATTCTGCCCAGTTAGACTCGCAGCAGCAGTGAAGCGATTTAGTTCTCCATTGGATTTGTTATTTCAAAGTCCATTGTCTGGTCGATAGCAAGATTGGGGAATACAATACGAAGATGACAGTTATGCGATTTGTGGGTGCTGAAGATACTAATGTCTAGATGGTAGAAAATAATGAAGTAATGGACGGAAAATCAGGATTGAGACAGAATAAAGTCTAAGTTCTAAGTTTGGTGCATATAGTCAAGGTCGAAGAAAGAAAGATGTTTATCTATGTGGCTGGCAGGACATAACTTGCGAGTTGAGTATATCGTAAAGGTCTATTGAGCAGATCAAAAAATTAAAAAATAATATGTGGGAAAGGAGGACTAAAATGAAGGCAACACCAAGTAATGAGGAGCTTTGGAAGCAAGCCGTAAAAGTTGTACCAGGGCCCCATAGTAGCGGGTGGACACCGATAGGTGGTCGGGTGCTCTTTATGGTCAAAGGGAAAGGGGCTCATCTATGGGATGCTGATGGTAAGGAGTATATTGACTTCAGGTGCGCAGCGGGACCATCTATTTTTGGACATAGTAACAAAGAATATCAACAAGCCCTGAAAGAAGCACTGGACAATTTATATTTCCCGTTATGTGGTGCAGATCTGACTCCCACAGGTTTAGAACTGGCTGAGAAATTTGTGCAGCACGTTCCGTGCGCCGAAAAAGTACGGTTTGGTATGACTGGAACTGAAGTTGTTCAGCTTGTTATCAGACTCGCTCGTGCATATACGAAGAGGCGGTACTTCATCCGTTTTGAAGGGCACTACCATGGCTGGATGGATAACGTCTTGGGCGGGATGGTCAATGACACAGCTACGGGCAAGCCCTTTGCTATAGAAGGCAGTGCTGATTCCAGAGGGACTGAAGGCAGAGACCCGGCAGCTTTTGAGCAGGGCTTTTTATTACCCTGGAGCGATATAGAGGTTTTGGAAAAAATACTTGAAAAGTATGGGGATGAGGTAGCACTGATTCACATGGAACCTATTAATGCGAACCGTGGTTGCTGCCTACCTCGCCCTGGCTATTTAGAAAGAGTCAGGGAATTATGCACGAAGTATAAGACAGTTTTGAGCTTCGATGAAGTGATAACAGGCTTCAGGGTGGCTCTAAATTCAGCCCAGGGAAAGTTGGGAGTAAAGCCAGATATTGCTACTTTTGGTAAGGCTATTGGGGGAGGACTTCCGTTCGCAGCCATAGCTGGACAAAGCACGATTATGGATCTTATTTTTGAGAAAAAAGTCAACGGAGCAGGAACTTTCAACGGCTATAACCTTGGTATATCAGCCTCCTTAGCTTCAATAAAGATTTTGGAAAGAGACAATGGTGCCTTTTATAAGAAAATCGATGCAATTCAACTTAAATTGATGGACGGTCTGAAAGGAATTAGCAAGAGGCACGGTATACCGATGCTTATTCAGGGAGACACAGGCTTTTTCTACATTGACTTTATTGATCGTGAAGTCGCTTATAGTGCCAGGGATCTGATTGGAGCAGACAAGGAGAAGAAGACCAAGTTCATTGAATTTATGGCTGAACAGGGCATACTACCGTTGACTGATGGCAGGTTTTATGTTTGCAGTGCTCTTACAGAAGCAGATGTGGATAAAACACTGGCATGTGCTGATCGTGCAATGAATAGGCTATAATCTGCGGAATTGATATTCTGACCTTCTGCTTGTAGCCTAGACAATCATTTCACTAAAACCCACAGGAAGTCAGCTATTATGAAGATTACGCAATAGAAATTAGTGTGTTCCTATGCCGGCAGAAAAAGAACAGGTTGTGACTAAGATTAAGAATATAAGAAAGTATATAATAAACACCTTGCTACAATAAGGTGAAAGGGAAGTCTGTACCGGGTTCACTGTTTCATTGTTGTAGCGGTTGGATTCTGGCCGAGTTAGGCGGCATTCTCAGGACGATATACCCTGTCGCCTGAACTGGGGTACAAAGGGAAAGTAATCTAAAGAAGACAATGATCAGCACAGGACTTAGTGAATAAAATCAGGATCTTGACAAAGAGTAGAGGTTGTGCAATTATTGAAAACATTCAAAAGGTGAGACACAGCTTAATTAAGTAGAGGTCGTATCTGTGTAGCTTGGGAACAAAAGGGGGGAAGAGTAAAGGTTTGCTTCTGCTGAATATTGTGGATGTGTTCCAGATTTGGTGAAGGCAAACCTTTTTATTTGGTACTACGGTTGAGGGTAAACCAGACCGAAGTTAGGAAATTGTAAACAGACAGTTTTATGAAAGGAGGTGGTATTTTCAAAAGAACTGAAGAAATTATCGATTCTCGGTTAACGTAGCAATAGCAGGAAAATTCTAAAGGAGGTAGAAAAGTGGGAAAGAAATTGATTCTGTTGTTAATGGTAGGGCTGGTGAGTATCAGCTTGGCATTTTTAAGCTGTGCACCGGAAGCACCAGCTCCGACACCACCTACACCACCTACACCACCGCCAGCAGAGAAACCACCAATCAAGATAGGCGCTATCTATTGGGAAGCTGGTGAACTGAAGGAATTTACTGACGGCAACTTGGGCTGTATCAATCTCGCCGTGAAAGAGATTAACGAAAAGGGAGGCATCTTGGGGGGTAGAAAAATACAGATCCTCCAATATGATGAAGGCTTCTCAGCTGAAGTAGGAGTTGCCTCGGTAAAAAAGGCAATAGCCGATGGTTGCGAGGCAATAATAGGTTTCCAAGACTCAACAGCTGGCTTACCATCGCAAGGCTATTGCCGAGAACAAGGGATTATTCTGACAACAACCGGTGCTGGCACAAAAGAGCTAACAAGGGGGACTTATCCAGGCTATTTTAGATCAGGGTTCATGTGCCAGGCTTCAGACAGAGCAAGAGCAAGATGGTGTGAAGAAATGGGATTCAAAACTATTGTCTATCTTGCTGTTGACAGCAAATATTGCATTGATGCTTTAGACGATTATAAATCTGTCTGGGACAGACCGGAAAGTCCAGTGGAACTAGTAGATATCATTTGGATTCCTTACGGCAGCACCGAAGCCAAGGTAGAGACAACCAAGGCAGTAGGTCACAACCCAGATTTCATATTTGGTAATACATGGGGTGACTCTGTGTTGGTATCTCAGGCATCAACGATAAAGGACCTTGGTTATAAGGGAACTTGGACAATTTGTTATGATGTTATGATGGATGGCATACTAAAGACATTGGGTCCACTGGCTGATGGTAGTTGGCACTGCTTCAACTATCTGTATGACCCTGCCGTACCCGAAAATGCACGGTTTCATGCCGATTTCAAAGCTATGAACCCAACAGCAACTCTCCATGGTTTTGCAGAAGCGGCTTATGAAGGGATGTGGTGCATGGCTATGGCTATCGATCGGGCTGGTGGCACTACGGATCTCCAAAAATATGACCAAGAACTACAAGGTCTATCTGGAGAATGGATGACTCCTCGCGGTCAAATGATTGAGATTCTATCCAACAGAGAGTCTTTCCATCCCGTTTGGTCTAACTGGTATCGTGAAAACCAGCAGTGGACCAACAAAATGCCCATGGAAATACTGAAAGAAGACTATTTTCTGAAATAGTATAGCACTTGGTCATTTGTTAACAGAAACGTTCGTTGACGTGTTCTCTCCGAGGGGGTATATATACCCCCTCGGAGAGCATATGTGTATAAGGAGATAATCGTTGTGGAATGGACAATATTTGGTCAGCAGTTATGGTTTGGGTTAGAGCGTGGGGCAGTTTATGTTCTATTCGCCATGGGTCTCACTCTATGTTTCGGTGTCATGGGTATAGTCAATTTTGCTCACGGCGAGTTGGTTATGTTGGGGGCAATGGGAGTTTATTCTCTCATGACTTTCGCAGGATTGCCCTTTTTCCCAGCCGTGGTCCTTTGTATTTTAGGGGTTGCAGTAGTCGGTATTATTCTTAATCGTATAGCAATCCAGCCACTACTTCTGAAAGAAGGGCAAGGGGCGTGGTCTGTACTCTTATCGACCCTCGCTATAAGCTGGATATTAATCCACGGAGGATATGCTATATGGGGACCTAACACTCAGATATTAGACTTTCCTTTTAAACAGGGCTTAAACTTGGGTGGCGTATCTATCAAAGCGACAGGCATAGCGCTGCTTGTCGCGGCGGTAATAGCAGTAACTGCACTATATTTTTTCCTATTTAAAACTAAGATAGGTAAAATCATGCGGGCTACTTCTCAAAACTCGATTGGTGCCAAGCTAGTTGGTATAAACGTGAACATGGCATATTACTACACTATGGTTGTGGCTGCAGCTTTAGCAGCGATAGCCGGAATATTCCTCATGCCAGTCGTAGTGGCATATGCAGGTATGGGGCAAGGGATCCTGGTAATGGGATTTGCAGTCGTCATAGTGGGGGGGATGGGTAATGTTACAGGCTGTGTTTATGTTGGATTACTCATGGGCTTATTAGAGGCTCTATTTGGGCAGTACGTTAGCCCGCTCTATAGGTCAGTATTCATATACGGCATTATGATACTCGTACTACTGATAAAACCCGAGGGTTTATTCGCCCGGAGATAAGTATTGATGAAAAGTAATATTCTCAAATATGGAATAATTTTGGCTATAGCCATTATCGCTCCCCTTGTTTTAACCAGCGATTATCATAGATATCTTCTTTTTTTATGTTGTGTTTTTGCTATACTTGCCCTGAGTGCTGATATTATTTTCGGGGGGATGGGGCAAAACACCTTTGGACACCAAGCTTTCTTTGGTATAGGTGCTTACGCGTCAGCTAAATTAGCCTTAAGCTTAGGAATGACACCACTCCTTGGCTTTGTAGCAGCTTTTGTCGTATGTAGTGTTGTGGGTGCTTTTATTGGGTATGTTTGTCTGAGAAGACTAAGGGGGATGTACTTAGCCATAACTACTTTCGGGCTGGGAGCAATACTATTCTTAATTGCCCGCAATTGGTATCAATTTACTGGTGGTCTGACGGGGATAGCTGGACTTCCAGTTCCCCGCCTGTTCGGCTTTGAATTTCATTCCGAGTTTTCCCAGTACTACCTGGCATTAGCCCTATTGTTACTTACAATCTACTTAATACGAAGATTATGGCGTTCCCGTGTGGGGAGAGCAGTTATTTCCTTGCGTGAAGACGAGCCCGTAGCTATGTCCATTGGGATCTCTCCCACCTTTTATTATACTCTTATGTTTGCACTTGGATGTGGAATAGCTGGTGTCAGCGGAGCTCTCTATGTTCATAGTCTTACCGTTGTCAATCCTATGTTATTTCACTTTCAGTATATGTTAATAATATTGATTGCAATGTTTGTAGGAGGTATGGGTACGTTAGCAGGGCCAGTGCTTGGTGCAATCGTCTATGTGTGGGTGTCAGAATGGCTACGTTTTAGCGAGGCACTACGCTTCATGATATTGGGAATAATTTTACTCATATTCATTATTTTCATGCCACGCGGTATATACCCCTCTTTAGTCTCACTGTGGGGTCGACTTGCAAACTGGATAAGAAGGCCGCGGCTAAGGGGAGAACTGCCATAGCAACGACTCTTGAAATCAAGGGGATTACAAAGGACTTTGGAGGATTGAGGGCACTTTCTAAAGTTGATCTTGAAGTGCAGGAAGGGCAAATATTTGGTCTCATTGGACCGAATGGCTCAGGGAAGACAACTTTACTTAACGTTATAACAGGCTACTTTCCGCCAACTGCAGGGTTGGTAGTGTACAAAGGAACCAATATCAGTGGCTTAAGCCCGTATCTAATTGCCAAAAGAGGTATAGTCAGGACTTTTCAGATTACAAGCATATTTCCCAATCTCACCGTCGAAGAGAATGTCATCGCCGGTAGCTATCTTAAGACAAAGGGCAGCTTCTGGGGCGCATTCTTTCAAACAAGAGTTTACCGAAAGGAAGAGAAAAGGCTAAGGCAAAAAGCCACTGAAATATTAGCCTTATTAAGGATGGAAGAGAAGAGGAATGTTATCGCTAAAGCTTTAGGTCTTGGAGAGCAGAGAAGAATAGAAATAGCCATAGCCTTAGCTACAGAGCCAAAATTGCTACTACTTGATGAACCAGCCGCTGGATTGAATCCAACAGAAGCCTTAGAATTGGTACACGTCATCGAAACAATAAGGGACAGAGGAATAACTCTTGTAGTCGTTGAACACAATATGAAGGTGATTATGCAATTATGCAGCCGAATTGCAGTTCTTGACTACGGGAGTAAGATTACAGAAGGTACCCCAGGTGAGGTAGCCAATAATGAAAATGTCATCAGGGTCTATTTAGGAGGGAAAAAGGAAATTGCTTAGGATTAAAACATTAGATGTGCATTATGGAGCCATCCAAGCATTAAGAGAAATATCATTAGAAGTTGAGGAAGGTGAACTGGTGACACTTGTTGGTGCTAATGGCGCTGGCAAAACGACTTTGCTTATGACTATATCTGGAATACTAAAACCTACCTCTGGGAGTATAGAGTTCGTCGGGAAAAGAATAGATAAGCTACCGTCTCACGATATCATTGGTCTGGGTATTGTTCAGGTCCCTCAAGGGAGATTACTATTCCCTGAAATGACTACCTTTGAGAATCTGGAACTGGGCGCTTACCGAACTGGAGATAAAAGTGAAAGCATGGAGCAAAAATTGGATGACGTGTGTCGCCATTTTCCAGTGCTTAAGGAACGAAAAGACCAAAAAGCTGGCACATTGAGCGGTGGCGAGCAGCAAATGTTAGCTGTTGGAAGGGCATTGATGGCAAGCCCAAAGCTGCTTCTCTTGGATGAGCCATCCTCTGGTTTAGGACCAATTGTTGTGGAAGAGCTAGCTCGGATAATAGCTGACCTCCACAAGAAGGGATTGACCATGTTGCTAGTGGAACAGAACGCTCTACTGGCATTGGAGCTAGCCGAGAGAGCCTATGTTTTAGAAACTGGCAGCATAGTCATGAGCGGTAAGGCATCCGAACTTATGAGAGATGAACGGGTAAGAAAGGCGTATTTAGGGATTTGAGACTCAGCAATGGCAGACTATATAGCCCCTAACTTTCTATAATTCAATAGAGAGAATGTTACCCCCTAATCACTCTTGACTAACCTTTAAGACAAGGTAAATAAGAGGTATTTGGTTGTGGTGGGGTGGCTTCGAAATATGGTTTAGCAATTTGTCATCTTTCGAGGCCACCTATTCCTATAATAAATGGAGGACTGTGCGTTGTAGATTATGGATATAAGTAAAATTAGGAGAAAGGCAACCATGGGTGGCAAAGTTACGAAAAGAGTAGAACCCTACTTAATGGTAGTCTTGTCCAGGAGGTTTGAAGCGATTACTAGGGAGATGACTAATACATTGCTCAGGTCAGGACGTTCAGGAACGATAAGCTCAGCTAAAGACTTTGCCTGCGGTATAACAGACGCTAAGCATCGAATAATCTGCCTGGCAGAAGGACTTCCTATTCATGCTGCACCTCTCGGACTTGTAGCTAAAGCTGTGACTGATTTGTTTCATGATATTCGCCCAGGCGATTGCTTCCTCAACAACTCCCCTTACTGCGGCAATACCCACCATGCTGACCATACAATCTCCATGCCAATCTTTTACAAGGGTGAGTTTCTGTTTACGGCTAATGCCAGGGCACATCAAGCTGATTGTGGCAATAGCAAACCAACTACGTATATGCCCTATGCTAAGGATGTATATGAAGAGGGGGCTTTGGATTTTCCTTGTGTTAGGGTGCAGAGAGACTATAAAGATGTCAAAGACGTAATAAGAATGTGCCAGGTGAGGATACGCGTTCCTGACCAGTGGTATGGTGACTATTTGGCTCAGGTCGGTGCAGTCAGGATAGCCGAATGGAGAATTATTGAACTTTGTGACAAATACGGCGTTGATATCATAAAAGCATTCGTCGAACAATGGCAGGACTATGGCAAACGCCGGATGATAGAGGACATAAAAAAGCTTCCAAAAGGGACCTGGGAGGCAGAAACTACGTTTGACCCTGTCCCTGGAGTTGCTGAAAAGGGCATAACGACCAGACTGAAAATGACCATTGACCCTAGTGAAGGCTACATAATACTGGATTTTACTAAGAGTGATGACTGCGTTCCGGGGGGACTTAACATGGATGAAGCCACAGTACGGGCTGCTGGAATCATAGGTCTTTTAAACAATTTTGACCCTACCATACCACACAACGACGGTGCCTTTAGTCGCATCAAATTTAAGCTAAGGGAAGGTTGTGCAGTAGGGATACCAGTCCTACCAACCTGTGCTTCCGTGGCAACATCACCCTCAGTCCAAAGACCAATTAATGTAGTACAGTCTATATTTGCTCAACTGGGGGAAAACATGGGGATGGCTGAAGGAGCATTAGCTATGCCAGCCTCCATAAGTGTTATCTCAGGTAGTGATTGGCGTACTGGCAGACCTTATGTTGACCACCTTGTATTAGGTTTTATGGGCGGTCCAGCTGTCTACAGTCATGATGGCTGGGTTACCTACTTGGAACCGGATTGTGGGGGTGCAATCTATATAGATAGCATAGAGATAAATGAACAGAAATACCCTCTTATATGGGAAGAGAACGAGCTTATGACCGATTCCGAGGGTGCCGGGCGTTGGAGAGGTGCACCGGGCGTGCGCTGTATCGCCAGGCAAAGACATGACTCAGGGACATGGGCATATACTAGTGACGGTCATTTTCTTCCAGCTAAAGGAGTCCACGGAGGGCAAGATGGTGGGGCATCAGATGTATGGAAATACAGCATATATACAAAGAAGAGAACAGACTTACCAAAATTTTCCCTTGAGGTTCTAACACCAGACGAAGCAATTGTTTCTGAGTCCTGCGGCGGAGGCGGTTTTGGGGACCCGTTGGACCGCGACCCAGAGAAAGTGAAATGGGATGTCCGGGAAGGATATGTCTCTCTGAAGAAAGCTCAGGATGTTTATGGCGTGGTAGTGGATACCGGTCCCGAACAATATGCTGTGGATTATAAGGCAACCGAAGAACTACGGAGAAAACTAAAGAAGGCAAAGGAGGTTAACCAATGAGTTTTCAGGTATGCACAGATATTGGGGGGACTTTTACCGACTTAGCGATCATTGATGAGGAAGGTAAAATCGGCGTATTTAAAACACCTACAACACCACTCAATTACATTGAGGGCGTATTGAATACCCTAAAGTTAGTCAGTGAATATTATAAGATACCCGTCAAGAAAGTATTGGAGAAGTGTAGCTCTGCTAATGGGGGAATTTTTAGTCACGGCTCAACACTTAGCACAAACGCTATCATTGAAGGTAAAACAGCTAAAACAGGGCTTATATGCACTAGAGGATTTAGGGACATCCTCACTATAAGAGAAGGAGGAAAGGAAGACCCGTATAATTGGGATGTAGATTATCCCCCACCTTATGTTCCGAGATATTTGACTCTGCCAGTGACCGAGAGAGTAAACAGTGAAGGTGGAGTTGAGATTCCTCTTAATGAAGAAGAGGTAAGGCAGGCAATTCGGCAATTTAAGAAATGGAATGTGCAAGCAATAGCTGTCTGCTTACTATGGTGCATCACCAATCCAGCTCACGAGTTAAGGATTGGCGAAATCGTAAAGGAAGAGTGGCCGGAAATACCTTACACCCTTAGTCACCAATTGAATCCAGTTATTAGAGAGTATAGAAGGACATCTTCAGCAGTAATAAATGCTTCATTAGGTCCCCTAATTAGTAAGTACGTCTTTGATCTGGATGGCAGTTTGAAAAAGGAAGGCTACCTGGGAGAGCTTTCTTTACTTACCTCTACTGGTGGTGTGATGTCGGTTAAGGAGCTTAGAGAAAAACCAATTTATAGTGTTGATTGTGGTCCGGCAATGGCTCCTGTTGCTGGAAAAGCCTTTGCTGCCAGAGAACTGGGTAAAGATAATGTTATTACTATCGATATGGGAGGGACCAGTTTTGATGTAAGCTGTGTCACTCAGGGAGAAATCTCCATCTCCAGAGAGGCTAAAATAGACAGTCACATACTGGGAATAAACAAAGTAGATTCAAGGTCTATCGGAGCGGGAGGAGGTAGTATTGCTTGGGTTGACTCAGGAGGCTTACTCCGCGTTGGTCCCCGGAGCGCTGGTGCCGTTCCCGGGCCTGCTTGTTACGGACGAAGCGGCAAAGATGCCACAGTAACGGATGCTAATGTTGTCTTAGGTTACATTGACCCCCACTACTTCCTTGGAGGGGCGATGAAGTTGAATCGTCGTTTAGCAGAAGAGGCAATTCAGAAGAATGTTGGAAATCCACTGAACTTGGAATTGACAGAAGCTGCTTTTAGTATTTGGAATACAGTGAATATCAATATGGTTACTGCCATAAGGGATATAACTATATGGCAAGGCATAGACCCCCGTGAATATCTCCTTGTTTCTGGAGGAGGTGCTGCTGGATTGCATTTTATTCCCATTATGCGTGAATTAGAAATGAAGCAAGCTTTAGTACCTAAAGTTGCTGGTGCAATTAGCGCTGTCGGAGGTCTTTTTGCTGACCTAAGCACCGAATACAGTGCAAGCCATTATACCCAAAGCAACCGCTTCGATTATGAAGGCGTTAATAAAGAATTAGAGAACTTGGAAAAGCAAGGGGTAGCATTTCTGGAAAGGGCTGGAGTAGCGCTGAAAAACAGAAGAGTCGAGTTCTATGTAGAAGCGCACTATCCCTACCAAATCTGGGAGCTATCGGTGCCACTCAGAGGGAAACGGATTGACAATGAGAAAGAGCTAGCGCAGTTAGTTGATGACTTCCATGAGGTCCATGAGAGAGTTTATGCTATTAAAGAGCCTGGGCAATATGTAGAGTGTGTTTACTGGAGAGTGAAAGCAACTGGACTTATGCCTAAACCAAAAATAGAAGAGACGCCCTTAGCAAGCGGGGACTTGTCAGCTGCTTTAGTAGGTAAACGAAAAGCCTACTTTAAGGACTTAGGGGGGGTGGTTGAGACACCCATTTACAGAGGTGACAAGCTAAAAGCAGGTAACGTAATAATTGCCCCAGCCATAATAGAAGAACCGACAACGACCATAGTTATTCTTCCTAAATCTCAAGCTACAGTGACCAAGTGGGGTAGTTATCTTGTAGATTTAGAATACTAAATTAAATATACCTATGTGAGGATTGTATGAAGTGATTCTCCTTGTCCAAAGAGATAAGTAAATTATGATATGAAAGGTAGGATAAAAATGGGAACTGAAGTCACAAAGAAAATAGAACCATACTTAATGGTAGTGTTGGCGAGGAAGTTTGAAGCCATTACCAGAGAATTGAATAATACCTTGTTGAGGACAGCTCGCTCAAATGTAATGGCTACCGCCAGGGATTTCTCATGTAGCATAACAGATGCCAAGCATGGAATAGTCTGTGTGGCTGAGGGGAACACTAACCACGTGGTCGGCTCCAGCCTTGTGGCTAAAATTATCTGGGATTTGTTTGATGATGTCCGCCCTGGTGATTGTTTCCTCAACAACTCCCCTTACTATGGCAACAACCATCACGCTGACTTCACAATCTCCATGCCTATCTTCTACAAGGGTGAGTTTCTATTTACCGCTAATGCCAGAGCACACCAAGCAGACTGTGGCAATAGCAAACCGACTACATATTCACCTTTCGCTAAGGACCTATATGAGGAGGGAGCTTTGGATTTTCCCTGTGTCAGGATACAGAGAGATTATGAAGATGTTGAGGACATAATAAGAATGTGCCGGGTAAGGATACGTGTTCCTGACCAGTGGTATGGCGACTATCTAGCTCAGATTGGTGCAGCCAGAATAGGTGAGCGAAGGGTTACTGAACTTTGCGACAAATACGGCATTGACACCATAAAAGCGTTTTCTGAGCAATGGCAAAATTACGGCAGACAGCGGATGATAGAGGCTATAAGAAAGCTTCCAAAAGGGACCTGGGAGGCAGAAACAAAACACGATCCTGTACCCGGAGTCAGTGACGAGGGCATAACGCTTAGGCTGAAAATGACCATTGACCCTGACGAGGGTTACATAATACTTGATTTCACTGAGAGCGATGATTGTGTCCCTGGAGGGTACAATATGAGCCACGGGTCAATCATTCCTGCGTCGAGTACAGGTGTTCTAAATAATGTTGACCCAACTATACCACACAATGAGGGTGCATTTAGCCGCATCAAGCTGAGGCTTCGGGAAAATTGTGTAGCCGGGATTCCAATTATACCAACCTCTGCCTCAGTAGCCACAACAAATATGGCTGACAGGATGGTAAACTTAGTACAGTCTACCTTTGCTCAACTCGGGGAAAATATGGGGATGGCAGAGGGTGCACATGGCATGCCTGCCTCTGTAAGTGTCGTCTCAGGCATTGATTGGCGCATAGGTAGACCCTATATTAACCAACTCATTCTAGGTATTACGGGTGGTCCGGGGGTATACGGTCATGATGGTTGGATAACCTACGGTCCCCCAGTTGTCGGTGGCTCGATGTACCAGGATAGTGTAGAAGTAGATGAAATGAAGTACCCACTCCTATGGGAAGAGAGTGAGCTTATCACCGATTCGGGCGGTGCTGGGCGCTGGAGAGGTGCACCAGCTACACGGTGCGCTGTAAGACCGAGGCATGACCCAGGAGTATGGGCATACACCATCGAGGGTCACTTCTTTCCAGCTAAGGGGGTTCACGGAGGGCAAGCTGGCAGCCCATGCGACGTATGGAAACATAACATCCGTGAAAAGAAGAGGATAGACCTACCAAAGGTTTCGTATGAGGTTATTACGCCAGATGAAGCCATCGTGTCTGAATGTTGCGGCGGAGGTGGCTTTGGAGATCCATTAGGTCGCGACCCAGAGAAAGTAAGGGAGGATGTTAGAGAAGAGTATGTCTCTTTGGAAAAAGCTCGCGATGTTTATGGAGTAGCATTGGACACTGGCCCTGAGCAATATGCGGTGGATTATGAGGCAACTAAAGAACTTCGAGAAAGATTGAAGAAAATGAAAAAGGAGGGGTAAGACTAAGTTTCTGAATATATATAGCACTGCATCGAAAAATTTTTGACTTCCCCCTTTTTATCCTCAATAAATCTTCAAAAGAAAACGTATTTTCGTAGGCTTACTCATAATTTACAGGAAATGCAAAGATATAGTAAGAAAAGAGATTCAAACAAAAGATTAAGAAGCGATATTATACGTCAAACCGCTCCTGAAACTGTTTCACTTTGCCAGTCAGGTGGCTTTTCCCGTGAAGATTTTGCTAAGCCGCTAATACTGGTACATTCGAATGCTGGCGATTCCCATTCGGGTAGCTATCACCTCGACAGATTGGTGGAACAAGCTAAGATAGGGGTACGTGAATTCGGCGGGGCTCCGTTTAAATATACTACAACTGACGTTTGCGATGGTATCGCCCAGGGGCATGATGGAATGAACTATGTTCTTGCCTCCAGAGAATATATAGCCGGAATAATAGAAATTTATGTACAAACAAATATGTTTGATGGTGCCGTATTAATTTCAAGTTGCGATAAGGCTTTACCAGCAGCCCTCATCGCCGCGGCAAGGCTAAAAGACGAAATCCCGGTAGTTGTAGCTCCAGGTGGCTCTGGTGGAATAGGCTCTGCGTATCTAATGAGTGGCTCAATAGGTGTCACCTGTGCTCGAGTTGCAGCCGGTTTGTTACCTCCCGCGGAACTGACCTATGTCCAAGACCACTCACTCCCATGTGAGGGAGCCTGTCAGTATATGGGTACTGCCTCTACCATGCAAGTGATGTCAGAGTCATTAGGATTGGCAGCCCCGACTTCTGCCTTGGCTCCAGCAAATGAACGCTATGCCCTCGCCAATGCAAGAAACGCAGGATACCTCATAATGAATTTATTGAGACAAGGGATAAAGGCAAGGGATGTCTTGTCCAAGGGAGCGTTAAGAAATGCCGTTGTTGTTCACCAGGCAACTGGTGGCTCAACAAATGCTCTATTCCATCTGCCAGCAATTGCCACTGCTGCTGGCATAGACTTTGATGTAAGCTTGTTTGACATCTTTGGTCAGAAGGTACCTTATTTGACAAATATCCACACCGCCGGGCAGTACTCATCAAGGCAATTCTGGTATGCCGGTGGTGTACAGAGAATCATCGCTTTACTTGCAGACTCTGGACTATTGGATATGGAAGTGTTGACTATCACCGGCAAAACGGTGAGAAATAACTTGAAAGCAGTACAGAGTTCAGACTACTTCAGAGCTGGGGAAGGGTACCTTGGAAATTATGGTACGGTTGATGGTTCAAGAAGACTGCAAAGGGAAGATGTTATTAGGAATCCTGATGATCCACAAAATACCTATGGCTCAGTGGCAATACTAAAAGGTAACTTAGCCCCGGAGGGCTCTGTCTTCAAATATAGTGCCTGTGACTCATCTATGTATGAGCACACTGGCAAGGCTGTCGTATTTGATCGTGAAGAAGAGTGTCTCGCAGCCATCACCAGTCTGGAAATCACCCCCGGCTCTGTGGTTATTGTCAGGTATGAAGGACCGAGGGCATGCGGTATGCCTGAACTCTTTAATACAACAGCAGCCATAGTTGGTATTGAAAAGTACAGAAAATCGATTGCCTTGGTAACTGATGGCAGATTCTCAGGGGCAACTGCCGGTCCCGTAATAGGGCATGTCTCACCCGAAGCAATCGTAGGCGGTCCTATTGCTTTTGTTGAAAATGGGGATTTGATTGAAATCAGCCTGAGTAAGCGTTCCCTTAACATTGTCGGTTTAAATGAGCAGAAAAAGGAGAAAGATGAAGTAGAGAAAACATTAGTCCAGAGAAAAGCCAAATGGCAAAAACCAAAGCCCAGATATACGACCGGCGTCTTGGGTAACTATACACAGCTTGCTACCTCCGCAATGGAAGGTGCTTATTTAGGAAGATTAATAGTGACATAAAGCCAAAGAAAACAAAATCTACTTTTGAAAGCAGGGGGGATATTAATAATGAATCCAGAAAAGGCAGTTGTGCCTATACTTGCTTGGTATGGTGATGAAGAACTTGAGTTGAACTTCCCTGAAGGCTGGGACGTTACGGTATGCAAAATGAAAGGGCGCGATGCGCCACGCCTGTCTGACAGCGAGATAAGAAGGGCTTTTGCCAGCCCTATTGGCACCAAGACCATAAAAGAAATAGCCAAGGGAAAGAAAGAGGTTGTTATCCTTTTCGATGACATGACACGACCTACACCCTCGGCGATGCTTATACCTTACGTCTTAGAAGAGCTTGCTACTGTAGGCATTCGTGATGACAACATACGATTCATCGCCGCCATTGGAGCTCATGGTTCGATGAATGGGATAGATTTCAGGAAGAAGCTGGGGGATGAGTTAATGGGTAGATTTCTTGTCTATAATCACAATCCCTACGAGAATTGCACCCCTCTCGGAATCAGCAGTCAAGGCACACCAATCTCCATTAACAGCGAGGTTATGTCCTGTGACCTCAAGATTGGTATCGGATCTATTCTTCCGCACCCAGCAAGCGGCTTTGGCGGTGGCGGCAAGATAATCCTTCCAGGTGTTGCTTCTATTGAGACTATAGACGCTAATCACTATAGACTTGGACTTTCCCCTACAATCGGCACAGGTAAGTGCGAAGGCAACGTGCTGAAACAGGACGTGGATGAAGCCACCAAAATGGCAGGACTTGACATCAAAATAGATGCTATCCTTAATTTAAAACGAAAGATAACGGCTCTCTTTGTTGGTGACCCCATTGAGGAGCACAAAGAGGGGGTAAAATTTGCTAAAAAGCACTATGCCACGGATATAGTCAGAGATTGTGATATTGTTGTCGCAAATTGCTATTGCAAAGCCAACGAGATGCCTCTGGCACCTCCAGTAGCATTGGCATTCTTGTCCAAAAAAGGCGGTGATATGGTGCTCATTGCAGTTACTCCTGAGGGTCAGATAACCCACTACACTGAAAGGAGCTTTGGCAAAAAATTAGGTGGCAGAGGCTGGTTGTCCGTAGCAGGGTCTGGAGCTTGCAAAAGCTTACCACGCAATACAAAAAGGCTAACTATCATGGCACCATACCCTGACCGGACCGGTGGCGACTGGATAGCCCCGTATAACGTAATTAATTGGACAAGAACATGGGATGAGGCAATCCGAGAACTAAGAAACACTTATGGAACTAAAGCAAAGGTCGCGGTGATACCAGATGCAACAGTACAGTATTTTCCCGATGCATTGAACTAAAGCAATGTTTCGATTAAGAGTAGTTCGGTTTAATAGAGCCACTAAAGAGCTGAAGGAGGAAGAATGAAACTGAAAGGCAAAGTTGCTTTAGTGACTGGGGCAGGAAGGGGCATTGGACAAGGAATCGCTTTAGCCTTTGCCAGAGAAGGTGCTGATGTAGCTGTGAATGCTCTACATCTACCAACTGCCAAAAAAACGGCCGAAGCTATAAGAAAGATGGGGCAAAGAGCTATTGCTATAGAAGCAGACGTAAGCAAAGTAGATCAAGTCGAGAGAATGGTAAATCGGGTAATCAGGAAACTTGGTGGTATACATATTTTGGTCAACAATGTTGGCGGTAGTACAGAAGAGCTTGTGCCCACTCTCGAACAATCTATACAAGAATGGGATAGGATGCTGGAAACTAACTTACGTGATACTTATCTTTGTTGTCGGGAAGTAGGGAAATGGATGGTATCTCATAAGACAGGGAAAATTATCAACATCGCTTCGATAGTTGGGATGAGCGGTTGGCCCACTTGGACTGCTTACGGACCAGCTAAAGCAGGGGTAATTAATATGACCATGGCATTAGCGGTTGAATGGGGCAAATACAATATAAATGTGAATTGCATAGCCCCAGGGTTCATTCTTACTGATTTGATTAAGCAATTTATAGCAGAAGGACATTATGATGTGGAAGCACTCATAAAGCGGACGCCCCTTGGGAGATTGGGCACACCTGAAGATATTGGCAATGCTGCCGTGTTTCTGGCGTCTGACGATGCTAAGCACATAACTGGGGTTACCTTGCCGATTGACGGTGGGTGGACAGCTTATGGATATCTATAGCGAGTCTATCCTCTAAGACGCTAAAGGAGGTACTCATGAAATCAAACCTAAGCACAACAAAAATAGCTGAAATTGTGAAGGAGATAAAAGAGAGAGCATGCCTCAGCTACAAGCCCATTGGGCTCTCGCTAATAGAGAAGAGTGGCGAAATTCCAAAGGAAGCGAGAAGACCAAGTGAGCGTGGTCAAGCATGGCCCATATGTTTAGCAATGAATTTAGTTAGAACTCGCGGATGGACGATAGCTCTGACAGTAGATGATAATTTCTGCATTCTCGCATCCGCTGGGTTGGGTTTCATCGAATTACCTGAATATCTTGCCAGAGGAAAAGTAGGTTCCGTCCATGCCAAGAATGAAAAAATCGGGATAAAGCTCCAGAATGGTTTGGAGAGACATTTTTTCGAACCGAGAAGTAAGTTGGGTATTATTTTGACTCCAGCCACTGAGCCCACTTTTACCCCACAAGGAGTCGTGATATACGGTAACCCATCACAGATAGGTAAAATTTCAAAAGCAATTACATGGTACCAAGGTAAGCCCGTTCCTGCTTCGGCTGGTGGCATTGGTGGCTGCATAGTAGCAGCATGGGCAATTATTGAAGACAAAAAACCGAGGGTAATAGTGCCTAGTAGTGGAGAAAAAATCCTAGGACATACAGAGGAGAATGACATATTTTTGGTATGCCCTAGCGAAGAGTTACCTGTCATCTTAGAGGGGATGAAGGGGACTGATTACATACTACCTTATCCAACTGCTAAATTCATGATGTTCGAGCCAATTGTTCCCAAGAATTATCCCATAGCCCTCAAGACTTACAAAGATTGGAAAGGAGGTGTTGCATAAAGTAAGACCAACCAACTTTGATAAGCTGTTCTATATAGAGACCACTTTAGGACTGTTAGAAAAAGGTAGCATATGAGGAGGTTTGGTCAATCTAAATACTTTCAAGGAGGAGAAAATGATAATAGACTTCAGGAAAGTAGTCCCGTACACTCATTTCATTAGCAGGGAAGAAGTCGAGAAGGCTTTTACCCAAGGTTACCTGAGGGGTTATACGGCATCCTACGGTAAGGGTGATATCATGTCTCAAGTAAGACTAACTGAAGAAGAAATGCTCCGGGATATAAAAGAAAGCAGCACTGATTATGCTGTTCTGCAAGGAGAATGGGATATTGGAGATTATCGTAAGCAAAACGACGCTATTTACAACTTGGCAAGAAAATACCCAGATAAATTTGTTGCTCACTATCTCTGTCTTAATCCAGCAGAAGACGATGACAGGGTTAAGGTAGTCGAGCAAGAAGTAAAGCAGCGTGACTTTAAAGGGGTAAACCTACAGCCCTGGGCATACCGTCTTTATGCTAATGACAAGAGGTTTTATCCTGTCTATGCTAAGTGCCAAGAACTTGGTATTCCTGTAACTATACATACATCCATTAACTTCACAACTGATCGTACTATTGATTATGGACGTCCAATATACCTTGATGAGATAGCCTGCACCTTCCCTAACCTCATCATAGTGGCTAACCATGGTGGCTGGCCTTGGGTCAATGAATTAGTAGCAATAGCTTGGAAGCACCGCAACGTATATATCGAAATTGGAGCTATCTCACCCAAGTATATTGGCACACCTGGTTCTGGCTGGGAGACACTAATTAGATATGGTAATAGTTTACTTCAAGACCAGGTATTGTTTGCTACTGATAATATGCTTCCACTTAAGCGTTGTGTCGACGAATTGAGAGAACTGCCACTCAAGGAATCTGTCAAAGAAAAATGGCTGGGTGGTAATGCCGCGCATATCTTAGGACTCGATAAGTAATAACGAAAGACGACTTTGGTCTTAAGACTATAGAGTATTTTGTGAAAATAGTTATTACAACATAATATAAAATGTACTGAACAGGAGGAATATATGTTCAAGATTTCAGATGATGCTCCTGGTTCTTGCCAGTTGATGTTAGGAAATGAGGCTATTGCCAGGGGCGCGTTAGAATCCGGAGTACAAGTCTGCACTGGTTACCCCGGTACCCCTTCTTCAGAGATTATCGACACGCTTGCTACTGTTGCCAAAGAGATGGGCATCTACGTGGAATGGTCAGCTAATGAGAAGGTAGCTACAGAGGTAGCAGCTGCAGCTTCTTTTGCTGGCTTGCGCTCGATGTCTACAATGAAGAACGCAGGCATGAATGTAGCCAGTGATTTCTTACAGCATCATAACCTTTCAGGAACAGGCAACCATGGTGGCGGAATGGTAGTAGTAGTCTGTGATGACCCTGGAGGACATTCAAGTAGTGATGAACAGGATACACGTTGGATAGCCAAATCAGCTGATGTTCCCCTTTTTGTGCCAGACGACGCCCAGGACGCCAAAGATCTGATGAAATGGGCTTTCGAAATCTCTGAGACTTACAAGGTCTATTGTGTGCTGAGAAGCTATACTCGACTATCTCACGCAACTGGTACCGTCAAAGTAGGAGAATTACCTCGCCTCAAGCGAGAAGCCCATTTCGATACCTCTCAATATATAACGCCTGAAACCCCTTTTATAGTACAGCTACATAAGACAGCACATGAAAGACAGGACAAAATACAGGAAGTATTTGAGTCGTGCCCATTCAACTGGTATGAAGGACCGGAAAAACCTAAATTATTAATAATTTGCAGTGGTAGTGGCAGCCCTTGTTCTCGTGAAGCGATAGACATCTTGGGATTGGGAGATTCAGTAGGAGTGCTAAAGCTGGCAACACTGTGGCCATTCCCAAAGCGATTAGTACAGAAACACTTGAGCCGTGTTAAGCAAGTCTTGGTTGTGGAAGAAACAGATCCATTCATCGAGCTTCATATCAAAGAACTAATAGCGGATACTAAAGAGTTAGCTGGACAAGTTAAGGTCTATGGGCAAGGTTCAGGACATATGAGCCATTGTGGAGAGGTAACACCAGATAAGGCTATCGCAGTACTCAGTAAGATTTTCAAAAAGGAGTACATACCGAGAAATTATGATTACGCACAAAAGGTTGAAGATGTGAGTAACCAGATGCTTGTTCCCCGTGGTGCAATTTGGTGCCCGGGATGTCCTCATCGAGCAAGTTTCTGGTCGCTTAAGCAGGCTTTCAGAAAGGACCGCAGGAACGGCGTAGTAACGGGAGATGTTGGCTGTTATACTTTAGACATATGGCCTTACGGATATCATGTAACTAACTTACTTCATGGTATGGGTACAGGACTAGGCTTAGGTAGTGGCTTTGGTCAGTTGGGACGATTCAATTTCAATCAACCCGTGGTATCTGTATGCGGGGATTCAACATTTTACCATTCTTCTATGCCAGCGATTGTCAACGCTGTACACCATAACGCTAATATGTTAGCTATGATTCTGGACAACAACGTCACGGCTATGACAGGCTTCCAGCCACACCCGGGAACAAACACTGATGCCATTGGTAATCCTGCCAGGGTTGTTGATATTGCAGATTTTTGCCGCTCTTTGGGGTGCAAAGTTGCAGTGCAAGACCCCTTTGATATTAAAGGTACGACTAACAAGATTTTAGAATTCTTAAAAGATGAAAATGGGGTTAGGGTAATAGTTATGCGTCGACCATGTGAGCTGATACGCATGCGACAGGAGAAAAGGCAACCCTACAAAGTTTATGTGGGCGAAGATAAATGTAAAGGGAAAAAGTGTAGTTATTGCACTGAAGCTTTCGCATGCCCTGGCTTAACTATTGATGGCGAAAGTGACAAGGCACAAGTAGTGGAGGGTATCTGTGTAGGCTGTGGAGTATGTGTTGATGTATGTCCATCCAAGGCAATTATTAGGGAGGAAACCGTGAAATGACTATTCGTAGAGATCCGCTAAATTTGGTTGTTGCTGGAGTTGGAGGACAAGGTAACGTCTTAATGGCACGTATAATAGGTTCAGCTCTACTTAAGAACGGCTATTTCGTAACCATGGCTGATGATATTGGAGTTTCACAGCGAGCTGGCGCAGTAACCAGCAGCATCAGGATTTCTAAAAAAAGATGCTGTGGACCAATGATACCCCAAGGCAACGCCCATTTTATTGTTAGCCTTGAGCCTTTGGAGACTCTGAGAATGCTTAATAAGTATGGTAACCCGAATGTCTTATGCTTGAGTAATCTTAGAACCGTTTTCCCTGCTGGAGTTCTCCTCGGGCGAGATCAATACCCTGCATTAGCAAAACTTAGAGAAGCCATCGAAACACTCTCTAAGGAGGCTTGGTTTATAGATGCTACCGACATTGCCTTGAAACTTGGTGCTGTAGTTATCACCAACATTGTGATGTTGGGAGCTCTGGTCGCTACTAAACAGCTTCCTATAAGAAAGGAAGATATTCAGGAGGAGATAAAGGCAACTCTACGTCCCAGTACGCACGAACTGAATCTTAAAGCTCTTGATATGGGTCTTAATGTAATAAAGTAGGTATGCACGGAGGTGAAATTGTGAAGAAAAAAGTTGTTGGACTTGCTCGTAACTTTGGTTGGCCCATATACAAGGAAGGCTATGAAAAACTCGAAGCTGATTACGTTGAGATACCCTGCCAAACAGAGAAAGAAATCATAGAAGCTGTCAAAGATGCTGATGCTGTGTACGCTCCAGGAGAGCGTTTCAGTAGAAAAGTGATTGAAAACATGGCGAAGTGCCGTATCATTAGTGTTGCTGGTACAGGTTATGACCACGTTGACCTGGATGCGGCCACTGAATCTGGTATCTGTGTTTCCAACATTCCTGAGTATTGCTCAGAAGAAGTCTCAGACCAAGCTATGGCGCTTCTCCTCGCTTGTGCGAGGCGGATTGTAGTTAGTGTTAACGGAGTAAGAGCGGGTGAATGGGATTCATTAGTTGATTCGCGACTTCACATTAAGCTAAAACCGATGTTTAGACTGCGGGGACAGACAATAGGGATAGTCGGACTGGGACGAATCGGACGTGCGCTTGTTCCTAAAGCTAAGGGTTTCGGGTTGAGAGTAATCAGCTATGACCCGTATATAGACCCTAACATAGCCGAGAAGATAAATGTTGAATTGGTAGATTTTGAACGCCTTCTCAAGCAATCTGACTTTATTTCTCTGCACATGCCAATTGCCAAAGGACAACGCCCTATGTTTGGGTTAGAACAATTCAAGAAAATGAAACCCACTGCCTTCCTGATCAACGCAGCACGTGGGGGACTTATTGATGAGAAGGCTCTGTATATTGCACTTACCCAGGGTTATGTAGCCGGAGCAGGATTAGATGTGACTGAACCAGAGCCTCCTGACCCTAATAACCCACTTCTAAAACTGGACAATGTTCTGATTACTCCTCATTCAGGTTATTATTCTGAGCAGTCATTGATTGATGTCTTGAAACAAGCCGAAGAGGAAGTATTTAGAGTTCTTGGTGGCGGATGGCCTCAAAACCTAATAAATCCTGCGGTCAAGGGAAACTATATTAGACGGTGGCAATAAACAAAACACGCAATGTCCTCAAATATACCTCAGATTTGGCCCACTATGTAGTATGCAGCTATCATTTCTCATCTCCTTAGGCAAGCAGCTTCCAAGTGGGAACACAGCCGAATTGTTAGTAAAGTTAGATATGTATAGCATTCTCAAGTTTCTAACCAGGGTGTGGTCATCCGCAATAGCTACCTCCTCTTCACCATCCGCCATTGAGATGACCTTTCTTTAAGGTATCTTATAGCACGGTAAGCCTGAACTGCTATTATCGCCATAATAAACTTGGGTACCCACAACCAGAAACCATTCAATCCCAATACTAGGAATAAAGCAGGATCCTCGACCATGCTATGGTTAATGCCAATGGAAATGTGAAGACGCTCGAGTTCTTCTTTTGTTAGTCCTTCTTTTTTAGCTTCTTCAACAATAATAGCTCCACTATACATTAGACCAAAGATTATAGCAGTCATCCACAACATTGTTGTTTGGCTGGAAAGCCCAAGAATGCACATAATTGGCTTAAAGAACTTAAGCAGGTTTTCAATCCATCCTAACGAATTTAAGGATTCCAAGATGATCATGATGGCGGTGATGATTAGCAAGATTTTTATAAGCAGCTTTGTGATATCGATTGCCCAAGTCTTTAGGACCTCAATGAAGGTAGCAGTAGCTGTAAGATGAGCCGGTGTAACGCTCTGGCTGGTATCACCAAAAAACTGAGAAACAACCAATGTAGTTAAAATGGCTGCGCTAATACGGACTATAGTTATCTTAATAATGTTGATTCCAGATTCATGTTGAATTATTCCTTCAGCGATAAGACCATGGGCGATCATAGTGAATACGGCAATCAAAGTCATTTGCTCGAGAGTAAAAGGAATGAATGTTATGAGAGCGATAACTGCATAGATGTTTACAAACATTCCAGTAAGGATTGGTAACGCCGCTTCAGACGGTAAATTGATTAAGCGCATCAGAGGGTTGAATAGGAAATCCAAGTGACTGAGCCAGCCAGTCCATTGGAATATGGTTACTAGGAAAGAAACAGGTATGACAATCTTACATATCCAAACAAAACCACTCCACCCTCTTTTAACTCCGTTAAGAGCTCCATTCTCTAATTGAGTTCGAAGATTAGAAATCCTAAATCCCTTTCTCTCGCCCTAAATGCCTGCTTATGTTTTCTTCATTATAGTGGTAAAGGCAGGATTTTCAAGGATATCTCTTTACTCAATTGTGAGAACAAAATGATAAGAACGCATTTATATGTTGTTTTATTGATTTTTGTACCCCTTTAGAGTTTGCAGATGGTGCCTCAATAGTTTTATGTTATTACCCCCTTGTCGAAGTCACCGGTTAATACGTGATTGTCATACTGGGAAGTAACAACATACTATATTCCCCAAGGTCAATAGCTCCAGCCAAATTTCCTTCTGCTCTATTTTGACACCGGTGGGCAGACCCCAGCCTCTCTTTTCCTGGCTCCCAACTTAGCGGTCAGATACGGGATCG